>Ga0326726_10006908_pt1 | contig 10201 bp, 12 predicted proteins | sample MHFenrmetagenome_2_FD_207603 | JGI IMG/M metagenome (GOLD analysis project Ga0326726, IMG submission 207603) | Lab enriched peat soil microbial communities from Michigan Hollow, Ithaca, NY, United States - MHF15MN | ecosystem: Environmental > Terrestrial > Soil > Wetlands > Peat | place: USA... | reverse complement strand
AAGAACGCACTGTTCAGCATCGAAACGAACGTGCTGCTCGGCTGCCAGATACTCCGGTTCTATCTCGAGATGGAGCGCGGCAACCTGGTGCAGGGGCTCGCGCGCTACAACGGCAGCGTCGGCCGGCGCTGGTATTCCGACCGCGTGCTCGACAAAGTGCGCACGAAATGGTTTCGGCAGTAGGCCGCTCAGCGCGCGACGACGAACCCCTCGTCCACGGGCTCGGGCCACTCCTCGATGTGCACCGCATCGACGCGCGCCGCGGGTGGACCGCGCCACAACCACGCCGCCAGCTCGCGTTGCGCGGCGGCGTCACCGGCGGCGATGACTTCGACGCGACCATCCGGCAGATTGCGGACGCTTCCGCGCAATTGGAGTTGCTGCGCTCGTGCGGCGGTCGCCGCACGGTAGTACACGCCCTGCACGCGACCCGCGATCACATAGCGGATCGCGCTCGTGACGTTGCCCGCGCTCACCGGGTCAGTTGCGGTCGTCGTTGGCCTTGCTCGAGCGCAGCGCGATCGCCGCTCGATTCTTGGCGCGCACCGCGTTGAAACGGGCCGGACCGTACGCCTGCTGCTGAATCTGCTGCTCCGCCTCGGCCAGGAACCGGCGCGCGTCCTGTAGCACCTCGGGCGCGAGTCGCGCAGCGTTGGCCGCTTCGGCAGCCTTGATGGCCTGCCGGGCGTCGCTCATTTCCTGCACGGGCGGCGCCGAGACACACCCGGCAAGGGCGAGCGCGGCAACCGTCAGCAGTGCTCGGAACATGCAATTGTTCTCTTGTTGTTGGCGGCGGTACGCGAGACGCTACAAGCGTCCACCCGATGCGTCAAGCAATCGACCACGCGCCGCTGTCCTGGCAAGCATTGCCGGACCTTCTTACACTGGCCCCCACGACCTTTTCAAGCCGGGCCTCGGTGACGCAGCCGTTGATTCTGATCCTGTACTACTCGCGCAGTGGCCGGACGGGGGCGCTCGCGCGGCAAGCCGCGCGCGGCGTCGAGAGCGCCGGCGGCATCGCCCGCCTGCGAACCGTGCCTCCGGTCGCCCCGACGACGACTACGGCGACCCCGCCGGTGCCCGAAGACGGTGCACCGTACGTCGAGATCGCGGATCTCGTCGCGGCCGACGGCCTGCTGCTCGGTAGCCCCACGCGGTTCGGCAACATGGCTGCACCGCTGAAACACTTCCTCGATTCGACCAGCGAGTTGTGGTTGAAGGGCACGCTCGTCGACAAGCCGGCAGGCGTATTCACGTCGACGTCTTCGCCACACGGCGGCCAGGAGAGCACTTTGCTCAGCATGCAGCTGCCGCTGCTGCATCACGGCATGCTCGTGGTCGGCGTGCCGTACACGGAAACCTCTCTGTTCCAGACGCGCACCGGCGGCTCGCCGTACGGCGCCACGCATCTCGCAACCGCGTGGAACACCGCGTTGTCGAAGGACGAGAACGACGTCGCGCGCGCTCTCGGCGCACGCGTCACGCGCCTCGCACGCGCGCTCGCGGCCGCACGCGTTTAGCAATGCACGTGCCACTGCGCCACATCGCACTTGCCTGTCACGTCGCGCTGATCCTGCTGCTCGCGACGGCGACGTTGGCGGCGGGCATCACGCCATTCCTTCTATGCGTGGCTGTGGCGATCGTCGCACCGTTGCTGATCGCTCTGCATGCACTCGTGACGCGCCGGGGCGGCGCCGAGCGTTGGCTCGCGGTGCTGCTCGTGCCCTACACCGGCGGGCTCTCTGTCGAAGTCGTCGCGCGAGCGGGCGCCGCACCACTGTTGAGCACCGGGCTATTGATCAGCGTGCTCGAGCTCGGCGTGTTGCTCGCGCTCATTCGCTCGGGCCGCCCGTCAGCCGTTCGCGAATGAACGGAATCGTGAGCCGGCGCTGCTCGACCAACGAGTCGCGATCGAGCCGGTCGAGCCAGGCCGTCAGCACGCGCATGTCGCGGTCGACGCGCCGCAGCAGATAGTCGGCGGCGGCCGGTTCGAGCTCCAGCCCACGCGCCTCCGCGTGCAGGCGCACGGCGAGCGCGCGCTCGCCGTCGCCGAGCGCCTTCAGCCGATAGCCGACGGCGCCGGCCGCGCGCGAGCGCAGGTCGGCGAGCTCGAACCCCGCGGCAGTGGGACTCACCGCCGCCGCCAGCAACAACCCGCCGCGGCGCGCGAGAAACTCGTTCAGGATGCCGAACAGCGGCCCTTCCCACGCGGCGTGTCCCGCAACCGCATCCACATCGTCGAGTGCCAGCAGGTCGAGGCTCTCGAGGCCGGCAAGCAGCTCGGGCTGCGCGCTGCCGAGCGCCACGTACATGGCGCGCGAGCCTCCGGCCGCCGCCGCGCGACACGCCGCCTGCAACAGGTGCGACTTGCCGCAACCGGCCGCGCCCCAGAGCCACAACGTTTCACCCGCGCCGCCGGCGACGGCGCGGACGTGCTGCACCGCCGCATCGTTGTCACCCGCGACGAACGTCGCGAAGCTCGCGTGAGCGGACAGGGTCAGAGCCAGGGGCAACTGCGCCACCAAAGGAGTCCGACTAGGCGGCCTGATGCGCCACGCGCCACGCGCGCGTGCCCCACCGGAGCACGTAGCTCAGGCCGCTCACGAGACTCGTGAACACGACCGCGGCGCCGAGCGGCAGCAATGCAGAAGGCGATGGCCAGCCATATGCCGCGAACGTCAGCGTGAACACACCGAACGCGAGCTGGCACGCCGTATTCAGCTTGCTGATCGCCGCCGGCTCGGCCTGAAGCGGCGCGATGAACAGCTGATAGCAGATCGCGCCCGCCACGATCACGATGTCTCGCCCGACGACGATCGCCACGACGCCGCGGGGCATGGCGCCGACGTACGCGAGCGCTACGAACGTGCTGACGAGCAATAGCTTGTCGGCGGCCGGATCCAGCAGGCCGCCGAGCCGCGTTCGCCAGTCGAACCGCTTCGCGAGGAACCCGTCGAGGCCGTCGGACACGCCGGCGATCACGATCAACACGAGCGCAGTGGCGTAACGCCCATCGACGATGGCCGCCACGAGCGGGGCGACGAGCAGAATTCGCAGGATGCAGATGGCGTTCGGCAGGAACCTCAAGCTCACGGACCGGCCCCGCTGCGAGCGATCTCGAACACCAGCGCGCCACCCGGTCGGTCGCCGGCCGCGGGCTTCAGCACGCCGCCGAGCGCGAGTATCCGCCCGATCACGCCGGCGTCGCCGCGAGCGGTCACGCGCAGATTCAGCACGCCGTTGTCGAAGCTGTCGACGTCGACCGACTGGAGCGCGCTCTGCTGCTCGAGGTAGCTAACGACGCGGCCATAGTCCGCCGAGCTCCGGACGTTCAGCACGGTGATGGCCGCGGCACCGCCACCGCCCAGCGTCGCGAACTGCGCCGCAAATCGATCTCCGGCGGCGTCGAGGCCGTCCCGCAACCCGAGGCCTTCGAGCAACTGCCGCTCCGCACCGACGACCAGCAACCACTCGATCTGATTGCCGATCAGGCCCGGCCGCACGCGGCCGATCAAGATCGCGTCCGCACGATAGCGCCTCGACGCAGCCGCGACGCGATCCTCGAAACCACCCCACACGTCGGCGAACGTGACTGCGTTCAAATCCTCGAGGTCGAGCAACGGCAGCCTGACGGGCAAACCGCGTTCGTCCGCCACGGCCAGCAACTCCTTGCGCAGCGCTGCGAGCCGCGCGGTCATACCGGGCGGCGCCGGTTCCAGGCCGAGCTGCGGCGTGTCGTTATCACCTAGCAGCGCGCGGCCGCCGTTGCCGTCGTCGACGGCGATCCAAAGCACCGTCAGCGGACGCTCGGGGCCCCAAACCGGCTTCTGCAACGCCGCCAACGCCTGGTCGACCTGCGTCGCGCTGAAACCGACCTGCGGCTGACCTTGCCGGTCCGAACCGTACGAATTCAGATATTTTCCGGCGTCGGAGAGCATGACCTGCAGCGCCGGGTCGAACGGCGCATTGCGGTCGCCGGTCACGTGAATCAGCACGCGCGCCATGGCGGCCTTGATCGCCGCGCTGCGCTGGTCGGGAGCGGTGGCGTCCGGGGTCACACTGACGAGGTAGAGGTTCGGCACGGTCGCCGCGTGTCCACCGCGCGCACACAGCGCGCCGGTCAATACGGCGGCCGCCGTCAGAGCGCGCAGCAACGACCGCAACCTTGATGCCATAAAACGTATCCCTGTCCATGATCGAACCACGTGCCTTATTATAGCCATCAACCTCCTTCCCTTTCGTTCGTCCGGAGCCCGATCGATGGCATCCACTGGACCCTTCACTTACAAAGACGCGGGCGTCGACATCGACGCCGGCGACGAGCTGGTCGAGCGCATCAAGCCTGCGGTCAAACGCACGGTTCGTCCCGAGGTCATCGGCGGACTCGGCGGGTTCGGCGGTCTGTTCCGCGTGCCGAGTGGCTACCGCGAACCGGTGCTGGTCTCCGGCACCGACGGCGTAGGCACGAAGCTAAAGCTCGCGATCGACCACGACGCGCACGACGAGGTTGGCATCGACCTCGTGGCCATGTGCGCGAACGACGTGGTCGTCGTCGGCGCCGAGCCGCTGTTCTTCCTCGACTATTTCTCGACGCCGCGCCTCGATGTCGACGTCGCGACGCGAGTAATCGCGGGCATTGCACACGGCTGCGAGATCGCCGGCGCTACGCTGATCGGCGGTGAAACGGCCGAGCATCCCGGCATGCACACGCCGGGCGAATACGATCTGGCCGGCTTCTGCGTCGGCATCGTCGAACGGGACAAGATCATCGACGGCTCGAACATCGTCGCCGGCGACACGGTCATCGGCATCGGCTCCTCGGGTCTGCACTCGAACGGCTTCTCCTTGATCCGGCACATCCTGAAGAACCGGCCGAACGCCGCGCGCGAGACGCTCGAAGGCCGGCCGCTGATCGAGCATCTGCTGACTCCGACGAAGATCTACGTGCGCCCCGTGCTGCGACTCGCGAAAAAAGTCGCGGTCAAAGGGCTGGCGCACATCACCGGCGGCGGCCTGCTCGAGAACATTCCGCGCGTGCTGCCCGCCGGGCTCGGGGTGGAGCTCAAAGCAGGCTCGTGGCTCGCTCCTGCAGTCTTCGGCTGGCTCGAATCCGTGGGCGTGGCGCCGCGCGAAATGCATCGCACGTTCAACTGCGGCGTCGGCATGATCGCCGTCGTGGCTCCCGCGGACGCGGCCGCGGCGCTGGCGGAGCTCACCGCCGCGGGCGAACGCGCCACCGTGATCGGTGCCGTCGTTCCCGACGCCGAGCAGCTGGTGACGATCGTTTGAGCCGCGCCGCGCCGCGCATCGCGGTCCTGATCTCGGGCGAGGGCAGCAACCTCCAGGCGCTGCTCGACGCCGCGAGCGCGGGCAAGCTCGGCGCGGGAATCGGCGTGGTCGTGAGCAACCGCGCGGCGGCGCGAGGCCTCGAGCGGGCCCGCGACGCGGGGGTGCCGGCGCGGTTTCTCGGCGGCAAGGGCATCACGCGCGAAGCCTACGACGAAGAGCTCGCGGCGCTGCTGACCGAGCACTCTCCCGACCTTCTCGTCCTGGCCGGGTTCATGCGGATCTTGTCGCCCAAGTTCGTGGCGCGGTTCGAAGGCCGGATCCTGAACATCCACCCCTCCCTGCTGCCGAGCTACCCCGGACTCGACACGCACCGGCGCGTACTCGAGGCCGGCGAGCGCTGGCACGGCGCCACCGTACATTTCGTTACAGTTGACCTGGACGCCGGCCCCGCCGTGCTCCAGTACCGCCTGCCCGTCCGCGCGGACGACACGGTCGAATCGTTGACGACGCGAGTGCATGTCGGCGAGCACTTTATTCTGCCTCGCGCTGTCGAATGGTTCGTTGGCGGTCGCTTGCGACTGGAAAACGGCTCCGTCATGCTTGATGAACAACGTCTGTCGCAGCCCGTGATCATGGAGGAATAGATCGTGACTATGCGTGTCGTCTCGTCGCTGATGCTCATCGGACTCTGGTTACCGGCCCTCGCCGCCCGCGCCGCCGACGACGTACAGACCTACACGGCCACTTACAACGCCGAAGCCAAAGGCAAGGAAATCGGAGACGCAACGTTCAGCGTCCGCTACATCCCCGATCGCATGGTCTACGAGTTCAAGTCGGAGACGCACGCGAAAGGCATGGTGGTGAAACTCGCGGTTCCGAATCCCGTCATCCAGCGCAGCGAGTTCCGTGTGACTCCTACGGGCCTCGAGCCACTCGAGTTCTGGTACGAGGACGGCAGCCGCAAGGGCGAGGGCAACGTCCACATCGTGTTCGACTGGCAGCGCAAGGTCGCGACCACCAGCAGCAAACACGGTCGCAAGGAGTTCGCGATCCAGCCCGGCGCCCTTGACGCCGGCACATTGCAGGTCGCGTTGATGCGCGACCTCGCGACGACCGGCAAGCCGGGGCGTTACCTGCTGACCGACGAAGACTCCATCACCGAGTACGTGTATCAGGACCAAGGCGATGCGCTGACCGCGACGGGCATGGGCAAGCTCAAGACCCACGCGTACAACCAGCAGCGCCAGGGCGCGTCGCGCGTGAACTGGATCTGGGCGCTGCCGGACATGAAGTTCCTGCCGGCGCGGATCGAGCAGAAGAAGGACGGCGAAGTCAATTCGGCCTTCACGCTGAAGAACGTGAGCGGCATTCAGAAGTGAGCCCGTTCAGGTGCGAGGCAACGTGACGCCGCGCTGGCCCTGGTATTTGCCGCCGCGATCCTTGTAGCTCGTCTCGCACTGCTCGTCGGACTCGAGAAAGATCATCTGCGCGATGCCTTCGTTCGCGTAGATCTTCGCCGGCAAGGTCGTGGTGTTCGAGAACTCGAGCGTCACGTGCCCTTCCCACTCGGGCTCGAGCGGCGTGACGTTCACGATGATGCCGCAGCGCGCATAGGTCGACTTGCCGAGGCAGATCGTCAGCACGCTGCGCGGGATCCGGAAGTACTCCACCGTGCGCGCGAGCGCGAACGAGTTTGGCGGAATGATGCAGACTTCGCCGGACATGTCGACGAAGCTCGACTCGTCGAACTTCTTCGGATCGACGATCGCAGAGCTGATGTTCGTGAAGATCTTGAACTCCGGCGCGCACCGCACGTCGTAGCCGTAGCTCGACGTGCCGAACGAGATCACGCGTTGACCGCCCACGTGCCGAATCTGATTCGGCTCGAACGGCTCGATCATCCCGTGCTCGGCGGCCATGCGCCGGATCCAGCGATCGGACTTCACGCTCATCAATCTTCCTCGACGGTGATGTTCGGAAACAGCCGGCTGTAGTCCTTCGTGCGGGCGGCGAGCTCACCCACGGCTCGCAACGCGGCTTCGGTGAACGCTCGCGCGAGCGGGCCGGTCGGATCGGCAGCCACGGTCGGCTTGCCCTGATCGGTCTCCTCGCGAATCCGCCGGTCCAGCGGCAACGAGCCGAGCAGCGGCACGCCGTACTGTCCGGCCAGATCGGATCCGCCGTGCTCGCCGAAGATGCGTTCCTCGTACCCGCACCGCGTGCACACGTGCAGGCTCATGTTCTCCACGACGCCGAGCACCGGCACGTGGACCTTCTGAAACATCTCGAGCCCCTTGCGCGCGTCGGCCAACGCGATGTCCTGCGGCGTCGTCACGATCACGGCCCCGCTGACCGGCACTCGCTGAGCCAGCGTGAGCTGAATGTCTCCCGTGCCCGGCGGCATGTCGACCACCAGGTAGTCGAGATCGCCCCAGCGGGTCTGCATCAGCAGCTGGTTCAGCGCCGAAGTCACCATGGGACCGCGCCAAGCCATCGGCTGTTGGTCGTCGACGAGGAAGCCGATCGACATCGCCTCGATGCCGTGCGCGACGAGCGGCTCCAGCAGCTTGCCGTCCCGCGTTTCCGGGCGTCGCCCAAGCAGGCCCAACATGCGGGGCTGGCTCGGCCCGTAGATGTCGGCGTCGAGCAACCCCACGCGCGCGCCTTCCCGAGCCAACGCGAGCGCGAAGTTCACCGCAACCGTCGACTTGCCGACGCCGCCCTTGCCAGACGCGACGGCCACCACGTTGCGGACGCCCGGCAGCGGCTTCAAACCGTGCTGCACTGCATGCGTCACGATCTCGCTCGTGACCGCGAACTCTATCTGCCCCACCCCGGGGAGGCCGGCGCAGTGCACGCCGAGCGCCTCGATCAGGCCGTCGCGGGCACGTGCAGCCGGGAAGCCGCAGCGGACCGCTACGCGCCAGCCGTTCGGGGTCGCCGTCACGGCGAGACTCGTCCCGGCTGAGCCCAGAACACGGCCGGTCTGGGGCACGACGAAGGTCGCGAGATGTCGCTCGAGGGCTTCTTGGCCGGTTTGAGTCATAGCGGGGCTGCCGGAAAAGGCCGCGATTGTAACCTAATGCCAACGCGGCGCCCGCCTCGCGAAAACACGTGAGCGAGCGCTCCAAACCTGTGATCTACGTTACGTTTTCACGAAATCCGTGTGGCATAATTTCGAACTGCAGGTGCCCCATTATGTTCGATCCCCGGTCGCGGGTGTTCGGGACCTAGGGGGTCGAAGAGTTGCTTTGCCACTTCAAGGGACACCGCCCGGTCAGGTTGACGCGCTAGGCCGATGAACTTTCTAACCGCACTACAGGCCGATCGGCTCATCGCGCAGATTCGGGAGGAAGCCGACCCGACGTCGCCTAACGCGAAGAAAGCCTTTGCGAAGCTCGGCAAGCTCGGCAACAACGCGATCCCCAAAATCCTCGGAGCTCTCGCGACGGCGGACAAACGCCAGACCGTCGAGTACGTGGAGCTCCTGAACAGCCTGATCACGGACAAAACGCTGCCGCTGATTACGCGCGGCCTGGCCGACGGCGACCCACGCACCGTTTCCGGGACCGCCTGGGCACTCTCGAGCAACAAGCGCTACAACGTGAACCGCCTCGTCGACCTGCTCGGCGAGGAGGACGTGTCGAAGCCGGCCGTGATCGAAGTGCTGACGGCGCACAAGGACCGCTTGAACGTCCGCCAGCTCCTCGGCCAGATCTATTTCCTCCAACCGAGTGAGAAGGCCGCCGTCTTCAAGCTGATCGACGACGTCGCGAACGAGGCGATGATTCCAGACCTGCTGGCGCGCATGGACGGCAAGGATCCGTTGGTCAAGATGCACCTGATCAACGTGATCGCGCGGTTCGATCGACCGGACGTGAACCAGGCGCTCCAGGAGCAGCTGCGCGATGCGAACAAGCTGGTGCGGCAGGCTGCGCTCGTCGGCATCTCGCGATCGAAGACCAAGGTCGACGTGCAACTGATCGCGAATCTGCTGCTCGACCCGGACCTCGACGTCATGAACAAAGCCATAGACGTCATCGTCCAGCTGAATCATCCGGAAACGGCCAAGTATCTGTTCCCCGCGCTGAAGTCCGAGAACGAGTTCAGCCGCCGTGCGGCCGTCGAGATCTTGAACGCGATCGGCACCACGCACAGCGTGAAGTCTCTGCTCGAGGCCGTCGCCGACGAAGACTGGTGGGTGCGCTCCCGCGCGTCCGACGCGTTGGCACGCATCGGCGGACCCCGCGTCGTCGATGCCGTGCTCGATTTGATCCGCGACAAGGACGAGAACATCCGCCGCGCGGCCATCGAGATCCTGAACACGTGCCGCGACAAACGCGCCGTGGACAAGCTGATCGAAGCCACGCGCGACAAGGACTGGTGGGTCAGCGAGCGCGCCGCGGATGCGCTCGCCGAGATCGGCGATGCCAAGGCGCTGCCGGCGTTGCTCGAGATGCTCGCGAAGAACGATCGCTCGCTCCCCGTCGCGTTGAACGCCGTCGGCAAGCTCGGCAACTACAAGGTCCTCGACAAGGTCCTGCCCTTTCTGCAACGCACCGAGAAAGAGGTGCGCGTCGCGGCAATCAATGCGGTCGCGCAGCTCGCCGGCGAGCAGCAGGCCGAAGCCGTTCGCCCGTACATTCAACAGGCCGCGCAAGGCGGGGACGAGACCATATTGAAGGCCGCCAACAAGGCGCTACAGAAGCTCGACGGCAAAGTGTCGCCGAGCGGCCGCTTCATCGGCACGGCCACGCTGAAGGATGCCGGGACCGTCGCGAGCTCGATGACTCCGCCGCCGATGCCGGCCGGCGGACGTGCGCCACCGCCCGCCCGACCCGCGCCGCCACCTCCGCCGGCCGCAACATCGACCGCCCGCACGCTGCTGGTCGAAGGCCCGGACGACTCCGTC
>Ga0326726_10006907_pt1 | contig 10201 bp, 8 predicted proteins | sample MHFenrmetagenome_2_FD_207603 | JGI IMG/M metagenome (GOLD analysis project Ga0326726, IMG submission 207603) | Lab enriched peat soil microbial communities from Michigan Hollow, Ithaca, NY, United States - MHF15MN | ecosystem: Environmental > Terrestrial > Soil > Wetlands > Peat | place: USA... | reverse complement strand
GCAGGTGCCTTCGCTGCTCGCCGGCCTGACGCCGGCGCGTCTGGCTGACCAGGTCGCGATCGTCTGGTTCAGGGATCCTCCGCTCAGCATCACGATCGCCGAGGCGCTCACGCAGGCCGCCATGCATAGCCATTACCACCGCGGCCAGAACGCGACGCGGCTCCGCGAGCTCGGCGGCGAACCGCCCACCACCGACTACATTGTCTGGCTGTGGAAGGGACGACCGAAGCCGGTGTGGTGATGGGCGCAAACCGAGCTGCAGAAGGACGATCGCCGACGCCCGCGCTGCTGCTCGGCCTGGCGGTAACGCTTCTCGCCGTCGTCGGGGTGTCGTGGTACACGACGCGCCAGATTTCGAGCCTGCGCGAGCTGCAGACCGACCTCGCCGACCGCAACCGCGCGGACTCGCTGCAGCTGCTCCGCATCCAGAACGATCTCAACTCCCTCGGCCTGGCCATGCGCGACATGCTCGACAGCGACGAGCCGTATCCGCTGACCGCCTGGTCCGCGCAGTTCGACCGCATCCGCGTCGATCTCGAGAGCGCGCTCAAGCGGGAAGCGGACGTCGCTGTGGTACGGCGGACGCCGGAGCAAAGCCAGTACCTGGCAAGCTCGCTCACGCAGTTCTGGGACGCCGCGAACCGGATTTTCGCGCTCGCCGCTGCCGGCCACGATGCGGATGCCCGGGCACAAATCCGGTTGTCGCTGCAGGCGCGCCAGGCGGCGCTCAGCACGGCCGTCTCGCGGCTGCTCGTCGAGAACAACGAAAGCGAGGAGCAGACGGCAAGGCGTGTCCAGGACATCTACGCCCAGGTCCAGCGCCAGGTGTACTTCTTTCTCGGCGCGACGTTCGTCATGATCGCGCTGACCAGCCTCTATCTCATCCGATCGAATCGTCAGCTGTTCGCTCGGCTGACGAGCCTTTCGTCCGAACGGCGCGAGCTGGCGCAACAGCTTATCGCCACGCGCGAGTCGACGCTGCGCGAGATCTCCCGCGAGCTGCACGACGAGTTCGGCCAGGTGCTGACCGCGATGGGATCGATGCTCGGCCGGGCCGGCAAACATGCGCCCGACGGGTCGCCGCTGCGCGCCGAACTGCGCGAGATCGGCGAGATCGCCCAGACCACGCTCGACAACGTCAGGGGGTTGTCGCAGACATTGCACCCGTCGATCCTCGACGATGCGGGACTCGAAAGGACGGTGGACTGGTATCTTTCTACTATCGAGCGACAGCTCGGTGTGGCCGTATCGTATGAGCGCCCGGCCGTTCCGCTGCCCGCGGTCAGCGGCGAGATTGGCATCCAGGTGTATCGAGTGCTGCAGGAATCATTGAGCAATGTGGCCCGCCATTCCGGCGCAACGCGGGCCACCGTTCGTCTGCGTTTCTCCGGCGGCGTCCTCGAGCTCGACGTCGAAGATCACGGCTCCGGACTCGCCGGCGCCTCAGGCCGCCGCGGCCTCGGCATCGTGGCGATGCGCGAGCGCGCGGCGCTCGTGGGCGGCACGATCGAGTTTCTGCGGCCCGCCGAAGGCGGCACCCTCGTTCGCATGACCGTGCCGGTGGACGCCCATGGCTGAGATGAAGATCACCGTCCTGCTCGCCGACGACCACAGCCTTGTGCGCCGCGGCTTCCGGCGGATGCTCGAAGACGACGAGTCGATCGAAGTGGTGGGCGAGGCCAGCAACGGCGACGAAGCCATCGAGCTGACCAGGCAGCTCAACCCGGCGGTTGTCGTCATGGATTGCGCCATGCCCGGCACGAGCGGCCTCGTCGCCACGAGAAAAATCCTCGCCGAGAATCCGAAGATCGCCGTGCTCATGCTCAGCATGCATTCGGAAGAAACGCTGGTGCGTCAGGCCCTCGACACGGGAGCGCGCGGCTACATCCTGAAGAACGCGCTCGACCTCGATCTGGCGGCGGCCGTGCGGAAGGTCGCGGCAGGCGAGACGGTGCTTGATCCGAGCGTGTCGAAGCGGGCGGCGCTCAAGGGGGAGCGCAATCACGGGCTCACACCGCGCGAGCTCGAGGTCCTGCAGCACATCTGCGCCGGCCTGTCGAACCGCGAGATCGCCGAGAAGCTCGACCTGAGCGTCAACACGGTGGCGGTCCATCGCGCCAACATCATGAACGCGCTCGGCGTGCACAAGACCGCCGAGCTGGTCGTCTACGCGATCACCAACGGCCTGGTGACGCTGCCCTGAACATGATGTCGGCGACGTCGGCGATGTCGAAAAGATCCCGGCGGGAGTTTCTCCGCGCGGTCGGAGCGGGCGTCGCGGCGTCTGCGACAGCCGTCGATCTGTTCGCGCAGAAAGGCATCGGGTTCACCCTCACCGACGTCACGGCCTCGTCCGGTCTCCGGTTCCGCCACAACAGCGGGACGTTTGGCGGCAAGCTGCTGCCCGAGACCATGGGATCCGGCTGCGCGTTTATCGACTACGACGCGGACGGCTGGCCCGACATCCTCCTCGTCAACGGCATGGACTGGCCCGGCCACAAACGGCAGCGATCGACGCTCGGTCTGTACCGCAACAACCGCAATGGCACGTTCACCGACGTCACGCGTGCGGCCGGCCTCGACGTCGAGCTTTACGGGATGGGTGTGGCGGTCGGCGACTACAACAACGACGGCTTTCAGGACATTCTCATTACGTGCGTCGGCCAGAACCGTCTGTTTCGCAACACCGGCAAGGGCACGTTCGTCGATGCGACGCCGGCAAGCGGCCTCGGCGGGCGCACCGGTTTCAGCACGTCGGCGCTGTGGTTCGACTACGACCGCGACGGCCTGCTCGATCTCTTCGTCTGCAACTACGTGAAGTGGACGGCCGAGCGCGACGTCTTCTGCAGCCTCGACGGCAGGCAGAAGTCGTACTGCACGCCCGAAGCGTACCGCGGCGACACGTGCTGGCTGTTCCACAACCGTGGCAACGGCACCTTCGAAGACGTCACCGCGACGAGCGGCATCTTCGACACCAGTTCGAAATCGCTGGGCGTGACGATGATCGACAGCGACATCGACGGCTGGCCCGATCTGTTCGTCGCGAACGACACGCAGCCGAACAAGCTGTACCGCAACCTGCGCAACGGCACGTTCAGAGACGTCGCCGTCGAAGCCGGGCTCGCGTTCAGCACGGAAGGAAAAGCCAGGGCCGGCATGGGCGCCGACACCGGCGACTTCGACAACTCCGGCACGCCGGGTATCGCGGTCACGAACTTCGACAACGAGATGATCGGCCTGTTTCGCCCGCAGGGCCGCGGGCTGTTCGAAGACGTGGCGCTCAGATCAGGGGTTGGCGCCCCGTCGCGGAACTCGCTCGGGTTCGGCTGCGCGTTCGCGGATCTCGATCTCGACGGCGACCTTGATTTGGTCGTCGCCAACGGGCACATCGACGAGACCGTACGGAACATTCGCGGTAACGTCGGCTACGCGCAGCCCCCGCATCTGTTTCTCAACCAGGGCAACGGCACGTTTCGGGACGCGGCCGCCGACGCCGGCCGTGAGTTCGCGCAGCCGCGGGTCGGGCGCGGTCTCGCCTGCGGCGACTTCGACCGGGACGGCGACGTCGACGTCCTCGTCACGACCAACAACGGACCGGCGGTCCTGTTTCGCAACGATCAGCGCGCGGGAAACCGCTTCGTCAGATTTCACCTGACGGGCACGACGTCGAATCGCGATGCCATCGGCGCCACGGTGCGCATCTTTCACGGCGGCACGTCGCAATCACGGCTGGTGAAGAGCGGATCGAGCTACCTTTCGCAATCGGAGCTGCCCCTGACCTTCGGCGTGGGCACCCGCGATCGGATCGATCGGGTGGTCGTGTCGTGGCCCAACGGGCGAACCGAGGAATTCAAGAACGTCGTGACGGGCAAGGCATACGACTGCGTCGAAGGAAAGGGCATGGTTACCTCATGAGAATGGTGCTTGGCGTTTCTCTCGTGATCGCGATGAGCGCGTCGGCGGCCGCGCAGACGGCGGCGGGCGCGTGCGATCCGAAAGGCAAGCCGGCGAAGCTGAACTTCACGTTCAAGGACGTCGACAGCAGGAAGGTGTCGTTGTCAGAGTTCCAAGGCAAGGTGATCATCCTCGACTTCTGGGCCACGTGGTGCGTGCCCTGCAAGGCCGAGATCCCGGGATTCATCGACCTGCAGAAGAAGTACGGCGGACGAGGGCTGCAGATCATCGGCCTCTCAGTAGACGACTCGCTGCCGACGGCCAGGAAGTACGCTCAGGAGATGAAGATGAACTATCCCGTGCTGCTGGCTGAAGGGAAGGAAGACATCCTGATGGCCTACGATCCCATCCCGAGCATTCCGGTCAGCGTCGTGATCGGCCGCGACGGGACGATCTGCTCGAAACACGTCGGGATCGCGCCGATGGACGTTTTCGAGAAGGAGATCGCTTCGCTGTTCTGATCGGCGCGCCCGGGCGTTTTGATTTCGGCAGCCCCGACACGACGAGCTCGTACGACGACTTCAGCAGCTCCTCCATCTCGCGGCGCCCGAGCACCTCACCCACCGTCCGCTCCTGTACCCACATCGCCCGCGCCAGGTAGGGAGCCGGGATAATGCCGTCGCGTTCGGTGAGCTCGCCGAACACCTCCGGCGTGCACTTGAACGCGAGCGTCTGCGGCCGCTCCGTGTTGACGACGGCGAACATCTTGCCGCCGACGCTGAACACGAGGTCGCTGCCCCATTTGATGTCTTCGGTGACAGCGGGCAGTGAGAGACAGAAGGTTCGAACGGCGTCAATCGACATGGCTCTTCGAGGCAGACCTAAAGGTCTGCACTACACCTGACAGTCGTAGTGCAGGCCTTCAGGCCTGCAATCACCGAGGCCTGCAATGCTACATTACAGGTATGGCGACAAAGACAGAGAAGACGGACGCCGACTGGCAGGCTGAGCTGACGCCAAGTCAGTATCAGGTGCTGCGCCAGCATGGGACCGAACCTCGCGGCTCGAGTCCGCTCAACAAAGAAAAGCGCGAGGGCACGTTCACCTGCGCCGGTTGCGGTCAGCCGCTGTTCTCGTCCGACACGAAGTACGACAGCGGCACCGGATGGCCGAGCTTCTTCGCGCCGGTTGAACACAGCGTCGAGACGACGACCGATCAGAGCTACGGGATGACGCGTACTGAAGTGCAATGCGCGCGGTGCGGCGGACATCTGGGTCATGTGTTTCCGGACGGCCCGCAGCCGACGGGCTTGCGCTACTGCATGAACGGCGCGGCGCTGAAATTCGATCCCGAGGAGCAGAAGCGATGAACGAACATTTCGTGAATCACAATCGGATCGAACCGCCATTCCCCGACGGACTGGAGTTCGCCATGTTCGGCATGGGCTGTTTCTGGGGCGCTGAGAAGAAGTTCTGGCAGCAGCCGGGCGTGTACTCCACAGCCGTCGGTTATGCGGCCGGCCACACGAAGAACCCGACGTATCGCGAAGTGTGCTCCGGCACGACGAATCATGCCGAAGTCGTCCTGGTCGTGTTCGACCCGAAGAATATCCGTTACGAGGAACTGCTCAAGGTGTTCTGGGAGAACCACGACCCCACGCAGGGCATGCGCCAGGGCAACGACGTCGGCACGCAGTACCGGTCGGGCATTTACTACGCCAACGACGAGCAGCGAAAAGCGGCGGAAGCCTCTCGCGACATGTATCAGAAGCAGCTGTCGGCCGCAGGCTACAGGAAGATCACCACCGAGATCATCCCGGCGCCGGAGTTTTTCTACGCCGAGGATTATCACCAGCAGTACCTCGCGAAGAATCCGGACGGCTACTGCGGTCTCGGCGGCACCGGAGTGACCTGCCCGGTCGGCGTCGGCGCCACAGCTTCGTAATCGAGCCCCGAGCCCCGAGCCCCGAGCTACGAGTCCCGAGCCTCTTCCCATCGATTCATTCATCCCCGAGATCGTCGATCGAGTTCGGCGGTCTCGGGCACTCGTTGTCACAGCACAACCGGGCGCCGGAAAGACGACACGGGTGCCTCCGGCCCTCGTCGACGATGGACCGCTGATCCTGCTGCAGCCAAGGCGCGTTGCTGTTCGCGCGATCGCGCAGCGCATCGCGGCCGAGCGCGGTTGGCGGATTGGCGAGGAAGTCGGCTGGCACATTCGCCTCGAGCGACGATTCGGGCCGCGCACCCGGCTCCTCGTCGCGACCGAAGGCGTGCTGACGGCGCGCCTGCAGCAGGATCCGCTGCTCTCGTCGTTCCGCACGATCGTGCTCGACGAGTTTCACGAGCGCAGCATTCACGCCGACCTCGCCATCGCGCTCGCGAAGCAGGCGTGGCTCGCGCGCGACGATCTTCGGATCGTCGTCATGTCGGCGACGCTTGATAGCGGGGCGGTCTCCGCGTTTCTGAACGGCTGTTCCGTGGTCGACGTGCCAGGCCGGCTGTATCCGCTGGAAGTGGGACATGCCCCGGGCATCACCATGCCGGACGCGATTGCCGAAGTCATGCGCGCATCGCGCGGAGACGTGCTGTGCTTTCTGCCCGGCGCCTTCGAGATTCGTCGAGCCATCGACGAGTTGCAGGCCCGCGGCGTCGCGGACGAGGCCGAGATTCTGCCGCTCCACGGATCGCTCGACGCGGACGCCCAGGATCTCGCGCTCAGGCCGCCGGCGTCACCCCGGCGTCGCATCATCGTCGCGACCAACATCGCGGAGACATCGGTGACGGTGCCTGGCGTCACGGCGGTTGTCGACTCCGGTCTTCACAAGGTCGCGCGGTACGACGCGGACCGGGGGATCGACAGCCTCGAACTCGAGCGAATCACCGCGGACGCCGCCGATCAACGGGCAGGACGCGCGGCGAGGACGGCACCTGGCGTCGTCCGGCGGCTGTGGGACGCGCGCGACCGGCTGCGTCCGCACCGCGAGCCGGAGGTGTTCCGTGTCGATCTCTCGAGCACCGCGCTTGATGTCATCGCCTGGGGCGGCGATCCGCGCCGTTTCGAATGGTTCGAAGCTCCCTTGCCGGAGGCCATCAACGCCGCGCTGGGTCTTCTCGCAAGACTCGACGCGATTCGCGACGGCGCCCTGACCGAAACCGGCCGGGCGATGCAACGGCTTCCGCTGCATCCGCGGCTGGCGCGCATGCTCGTCGAGGCACAAGGAGCGAGACAGATGGCGCAGGCCTGCGCGCTGCTGTCCGAGCGGCATCTGCTGGCTCCGCGCACGGCGTCCACGACATCCGATCTGCTTTCGGCCATCGATCGATGGTCGACCGTCCCTCCGCACGTGCAGCGCGTCGCTCGAGAAATCGAGCAGCTGGCTGGTACGACCCGGCATGCAGCGTCCGGCTTCAGCCGGACGGGCGCCTTCGACGAAGCAGATTTTCGTCGAGCCATCCTCACCGGTTATCCCGATCGCGTTGCGCAGCGGCGCGAGCCTCAATCGCCGAAGCTTCGACTTGCGTCCGGCGCCGGCGCCGTCATCGCGCCGCAAAGCGGCGTGACCGGCGGCGAGTTCCTCGTCGCGCTCGACGTGCAGGCGTCGTCGCGCCCGAACGACCCGGACGCGCGGGTTCGCCTCGCCAGCCTCGTCGATCGCGAATGGCTGCGGCCGACGATCGTCGAGGTCGTTCATCGATACGACGAAGCGCGTGGCCTCGTGAAAGCGGCGGAGGTCGAGCGCTACGATGCCCTGATCCTGACGGAACGGATCGTCGAAGCCGATCCAGAGAGGCGCGCCGTGATCCTGGCTGACGCCTGGGCCAGACGCGGTCCGCGCGGCGAGGACGTGCAGCTGCTGCGACGGCTGCGATTTGCGGGGGTCGCGGTCGATGTGTCTGAAATCGTCGGGCGCGCGGCCCTCGTGGCACGCACCCTTGATGACGTCGACATCGCGTCGGCGCTCTCGTTCGACGAGCGGCAGCTCGTCGACCGCCACGCACCGGCTGTCATCCAGGTGCCAAGCGGCCGAACGGCGCGTCTCGAGTACGAGGACGACGGGACAGTCTCCGCGGCGGTGAAGCTGCAGGAGCTGTTCGGCCTCGCCGACACGCCGAGGGTCGGTCCGCGCAAGGAACCCGTTCGGCTCGCGCTGCTTGCTCCGAACGGACGCCCGGTTCAGACGACGCGCGACCTGCGGAGTTTCTGGAACACGACGTACGCCGACGTGCGGAAAGAACTGCGCGGTCGGTACCCAAGACATCCGTGGCCGGAGGATCCCTGGACCGCGACGCCGACCTCGCGCACTAAGCGGCGCTAGGCGTCGCTGAAGGCTTTTCCGAAAAGCGGTTCGCCGGCACGCGACGCGTAATAGCCAAACGCGGCCATGGTCGCGACGAGCGCCATCAGCCAAATGGCCGTCGGTGCGTACAGCCTGCCGACGTCGGTGGTCAGACCGCTGGTGGCGATGTTGTTGATCAGAAACGTCATCATCAGCGGGAACATGCCGAACTGTACGAGCACACTCACGAAGACGACGGCCAACACGATCGCAGCCGCGGCGTTGAGCCAGACGTATTGCGTACCGGATTGGCTGACCATGACAAAGGTGCCTACGACGATCGTCACGAGCGTCGCGATCCACGTGCGCTTGACGGCCATCCGCACGAGGGCAAACAGCAACGTCGTGAGCATGCCGTTCTGCAGTGCATTCGGGAACATGCTCAGGAGGACCGACAGTCCACGTCTCGTACTCAAGAGGAACTCGAGGAGCGTGCCGAGGTTACGTGGTGGCACCGGAGGATAGCCGAGCTGGGCCGGCGCCAACGAGACGAGGCACCCGACGATCGCGATGGTCAGGCCCGCCACGATGCCGACGAGGATGTCGCGGCCGACGCGCGGATCGCGTACGCGTCCGGTGAGAAGGCGGCTCCACGACATCAGGATGTCTGCACTGTACCGACGGACGTAAGGCTCGAGCGCCATGTAGATCAGCCAGATGATCGCCGCCTCCAGCAGCGCCTGCGCGGCGAACTCGCGCAGGAAGTGGCTGAATTCCGCGAGTGGCTCAAGCCAGAAGCGCGCTCCTAGGAGCCAGGCCGCGAAGTAGAAGACCAGCCAGGCAACGGCAACGCGTGTCGCGCCGCGGCGGTCTCCGCGGCCAGTCACATAGTTGCGGCGCGCCAGCACGCACGTGCCGATCGACAGCCCGAAGACGATCAGAAACAGCAAGAAGCGGATGACGCTGCGGCCTTGCGGCACTTCCTGCGTCTGGCGGAGCGTTCGCGACCATGGGCCGGCAATCTGGAAGAACGCCGGCTGTCCGCGGTAGCTCGCCGCGTCCGCGTGGAGGGTGATGTCCGGGCGCCCCGGCATTGGTCCTTCCCAGGCTTTGCGCTCGTCGGCGTAGCTGTTCGGCACCCAGGTCGAAGGCACGGGCTTGAACGTGCCCATGTCGAGTCCCGCCGCGTCGAAGAATAGCGTCCAGTTCATCGGCACTTGCGGCGCGCTTGCATCTCGCGCGTCCTCGCGCTGAGGCGGCACCATCGAGAACTGCGTCAGGTGGCCGGCGATGTCCATCACGACGAGTCGCATGTTCGTGATGGCCATCGGCGGGTCGTCGAACCCCGGCCTCCATAAGGGCGCATTCGGTTCGAGATCGCGCGGACTCGTCCTGTACCAGAAGCGGAGCGTGGGGAAGTAGGGGTTGCTGAGGCCGCTCCATCGCGTGGCCGAGCGGTCTGTCCGCAGCACATAGAGGACGTAATCCGGCAAGGGGAGAAGGCCCCGCGCCGTGTCCGCCGGTCTCTCCGCGTATCCGAGCTTCGCCAGGATCTCGCGCGCACGATCTTCGAGTGTATCGACGCTCTTCTCCAGCGGAATCCTCGCCGCCAGGTTGACGCGATCCGACAGGATCGCCATCGCGAGCAGTCCCGCAATGACGGCCGCGAAGAGCGAGAGTCCAATCACGGGGCTGAATGCGGTGCGTTCGCCCGCGGCGGCGATCATCTCCGGCGACGGCGTCTCGCCGGCCGCGAGCGCGGCGGCGAGCGGATCTCCACCCGGCAGCGCCGCGGCAACCGCCAGCGCAGACCCGGGACGCTGCGCGGGATCGTGTTCGAGGCAGCGCAAGATGACGCGCTCGACGGCCGGATCGAGGTCGCGCACCATCGACGACGGGTTGGTCAACGTGCGGGCGTCGTGCAGGCTCAACAGCTCGTTGAAGGTCTTCGCTTCGAACACCCGTTTACCCGTGAACATCTCGAACAGCACGAGGCCGAGCGCGTAGAGGTCGCTTTTCACCGTCGC
>Ga0326726_10006906_pt1 | contig 10202 bp, 8 predicted proteins | sample MHFenrmetagenome_2_FD_207603 | JGI IMG/M metagenome (GOLD analysis project Ga0326726, IMG submission 207603) | Lab enriched peat soil microbial communities from Michigan Hollow, Ithaca, NY, United States - MHF15MN | ecosystem: Environmental > Terrestrial > Soil > Wetlands > Peat | place: USA... | reverse complement strand
TCGAGGCGATGGTACTCCTCGACGCGCGGTTCGCGCCTGTCGCGAATCTCGCCGAAGATCTCCTCGAGAATGTCCTCGAGCGTGATGATCCCCGTGTACGATCCGTGCTCGTCCACGACGATGACGAGGTGCCGGTGGGACGTGATGAGCTCCCCGAAAAGATCGCGGATGCGCTTGCTCTCGGGGATGAACGTCGCGGGGCGCAGGATATCGGAGAGCCGCACGCGATCATCCCGCGAGAAGCGGAGAATGTCCTTCGCGAAGAGCACTCCGGCGATCGTTTCCCCCGCTCCCGCGTACAGCGGCACGCGGCTGAAGCCGTGCGATTTGACCTGAACGATCGCCTCATTGAGCGGCGTTTCGACTTCGAGGGCGAATACCTCGTGGCGCGGCGTCTGTATCTCCCGCGCCGTGATTTCGGTGAAGAGAAAGAGATTGGTGAGAACCTCCTTCTCGAATTCACCGAAGAGCCCTTCCCGGTGACCGAGCTCCACGGCGGCGGCGAGCTCTCTGGCGCCGTACGCCTCCCCCTGTTCCCCGAGGATCCTCCGCGACGCCTCGACCGTATAGTCGGCGATCGCGCCGAGAACGACGCGCACGGGGGTGAAGAGAAAGATGAGCGCCTTGAGGAACGGCGCGGCGAACACGGCGAACGAGGACGATGTCTTTATCGCGAGACTCTTGGGAGTTATTTCCCCGAAGAGGAGAATGAGAACGGTCATGACGGCGACGGCGATCCCGATCCCCGCGTTGCCGTAGACCTCAATCGCGAGCGCGGTCACGACGCTCGTCGCGGAGATGTTCACGAGGAGGTTTCCGAAGAGGACCGTCACGAGGAGCATGCGAGGGTCACGGAGGATGTTCGCGGCCATCCGCTCGCGCCGCCTCCCCTTCTCCATTTGGGCCGCCGCCGAACGGGAGATCGAAAAATACGCGGTCTCCGCGGCGGCAAAGAACGCCGAGAAGAGAAGGAGAACCACGAGCCACGCGATAAGCGGAAGGTGTTGACCGATAGCTTCAGTGCCGTTCATGGCTGGCGTGCGAACGATGCGCAGCAGTCCGGACAGGTCGAGGCGCGGGGCCCCTCGCGTGAAGGCGTCACGGTTTGAGAACCGCTCCGAACCGCTCCTCGGCCGCCTTCGCCTCCTCGCTCTGAGGGTATTCCTTGATCAGGCGCCGCGCGACGCCCGCGGCGAGCTCCTTCTGCCCCATCTCGTCGTACGAGATGGCCGTCCTGAGGAGGGCTCCCGGAGCGCGCGTCCCCTTCGGGTACTGCTGGAGGAGCGTCGAGAATTCCTTCAGCGCGTCCATGTAGGCCGTCTGCTCCATGAGGCACTGCCCCCTGATGAAGAGCACCTCCTCGTCGAGAGGGTCGCCGGGATAGTCGGCGAGGAACGACTCGGACTCATCGAGGGCGACCTGGTACTGCCGCCGGTTGTAATCGAGGTAGATCTGCCTGTACACCGCCTCCGGAGGCGGAACGGGGGCCGTAAGGCCCCCCGTCGAATCCGCTGCTCCTGCGCCTCCCCGAAGGCTGTCCTTCGCGAGAGGCCGGGATGCCGCGGCGAGCGTATCACGCCCCGCGGCGTTCGCCGCCGAGGCGCCGCCCGCCTCCCCCCGTCCACCGGGAGGCGTCGCCGGCTGCGCGCGCGTCGTATCGGGTCGCGTGACCCTCGGTCGCTCGGCGGGTCTGAACGGGGAGCTCGCCTGCGCCTCGCGCAACATCTCCTGGATCGCATTGAGCTGATCCTTGAGCTCGTCGAGATCCATCTTCCGCTGCGCGTTCGCTCCCCGCGCGAACTCCTGATCCTCCATGAGAGCGCGCTCGAGACTCGAGATGCGCTCCCGGAGCATCGCGTTCTCTTTCAAGAGAGAGTCGACCTTCGAGGACGTATCGAGGGTTTCTGAAGGCATCCTGAAAAACTTGCGCCCCCAGCAGCCACCCGCGATCCCGACGAGGAACACGAGCAGCGAGCAGAGAAACGCGCGAACGATCCATCGCTTCATGGCTTCCGCCTACTGGAGCACCATGTGAGCCCGGCGGTTCTTCGACCATGCCGCTTCATTGTGCCCCGGATCGAAGGGACGTTCCTTGCCGTAGCTGATCATGCTGAGACGATCGGGCTTGACGCCGTACGTCGTGTAGAAATCGACGACCGCCTTCGCCCGCTTCTCGCCGAGCGCCATATTGTACTCGATCGTGCCGCGCTCGTCGCAGTGCCCCTCGACGAGCAGCTTCCTCGAAGGATCGGCCATGAGGAGCTCGGCATTCTTCGTGAGCACCGACCTGTACTCATCATTGATCACGTACTTGTCGAAATCGAAGAAGATGTCCCCGAGGACGATCTCGGAGGGTTTCTCCTGAATGACCGGCGGCTTCTCGCCCTGCTGCGGCTGCTCGATTGGCGGAGGAACGACCGGCGGAGGAGTCCCCTCAGAGGGCTTCTCCACCGGCGTGACATTCTTCTTCGCGCACGCGGGACAAAGCACGATCGCGAACACGAGCGCCAGTATCAACCATTTGTACCCCGACATCACCGACCTCCTTATCGAAATCCAATCCCTTGAGTGAAACGTCGCGGTCGCGGTGCACCGCCTCCATCCGGACGTCCCGGTCACCCACCGTGGGCACCCTCACGGATGATACATGCCCCCCGCATCTATGGGAACCCTTTTTTTGCGCACCTCACTCGTGTCGCGCAGCGCCCGCTCGTCCGCTCGCGAGCGGCGACCAGTCTGCGAATTCTCCCTGCGCGAGGCGCCGCCGCTCTCTCGTATCGATGTCGATGACCACGATGTAGTGCGCGCCCCCCTCCGTCACCGTCGCGGCGATATGCCGCCCGTCGGGGCCCCAGCACGGGTCTTCGTAGCTCAGGTTGTCGTCCGTGAGAATCTCCTCGTCGAGCCCGTCGGGTGAGATGAGCTTGAGTCGGAAGAGATTCCCCTCGCGGGAGGCGTACGCGATGAGGTCCCCCCTCGGCGACCACGCGGGGGACTGATTGTAGGAGCCGTTCCCCGTGAGGCGGCGCACGCCTCCTCCGTAGCCGTCCATGATGTAGATCTGCGGCGTGCCGCCTCGATCCGAGACAAACGCGATCTCCGCGCCGTTCGGCGACCAGGTCGGCGATATGTCGATCGCACGGTTCCTCGTGAGGCGCCTGAGAATCTTGCCCGATGAGTTGAGCACGTAGATCTCGTGGTTCCCGTTCACGCTCAAGGTCATCAAGAGCTCGTCGCGCGGGGCGAAGTAGCTCCCGGCGATGTTGATCCCGCTCCAGTGCGTCATGAGGTACTTTGTGCCGTTCGAGAGATCGACGAGATAACAATCCCAGTTCTGCCGACGATCGGACGTGTAGCAGAACCTCGCGTCGTCGAGCCAGAGCGGGGAGATGACGAGGTCGTTCTTCGTGATCTGCCGCTCGCCGTGACCGTCGTAATCGATGAGAAAGAGGTTCTTGTACGCCCCCTGCGTCCGCCGGAAGAGTATGCGCGTCGTCGCGGCGCCGCGTTCGCCGATGAGAAAATAGACGATCTCGTCGCTCAGGCGATGCGCCACGGGCCTCGCCGCGTCCGCCCCGAACTCGTAACGCTTGCTGAATATGGTTTCCTTGCTCGCGAGATCGAGGAGCTTCGCGTCGAGAGAGAAGGCGCCTCCCTGCGAGACGAGCGTTCCCTCGAACCGGGCGCCAGCGCCTCTCCCGTCCCCCACGGCCCCGCCCGCACCGGGGGTCAGGGTTTGAAAGAGCCCGGAGAGCTCAAGGTCGTTTCTGATGACGCCCGTGATCGTGCCGGCGGTCCCGCGCTCCCTCGGAGAGGCGGCCTCGATGTCGGCGATCACGATCGGCACCTTCCCGCGCCCCGCTCGCTCGGTCTTGAGGTAGATATCGGTTTGAGCGTGCGCTGCCGGGGCGGCGGCGCAGAGCACGAGGAGAACACGAAAGAGGAGACGCATACTCGTTCCTTTGAAGACGCCATCGGGCAACGTACTATAGCGCCCGCACACGGTCAAGCACGTTTCGGGAACTTCGAGGCACATTCAGCTCCAAGAATCCCACGGTGTTAGAGCCGTTGCCTCGGCACGAAGGCGCAAAGGGCAACTGAAACCGCCCTGGGGTCGCTATCGTAAATATATTGCATCGCAAGGCCAAAGAAAGGTGTCTTGGCCTTGTAAAAGGCCTCCCGGAGAATTATAATAATAGTGGGTGTTTGTGCGACAGTGTGAGGGTCCGAGCCTCGCGGTTAAATCGAGTCTGATGAAAGCTCACTTGGAGAAGGAGCGAGAGCCATGAAACGTATTGCGTTTCTCTTCCTTCTTGCCGCTCTGATCGTATCTTCAGCATCCCAAACCTATGCGGTCGACCTCAAGAAGGGCAGCATCATTTCGAGTACACCCGGTCCGGGCGATCTCGCCGTCAACATCAACCTGCTCGGAGAGAAGGGGGCGGTATACCGTCCCGGCAATGAAATACGGCTCTCCTTCCAGACCACGAAAGACGCATATGTCGTCCTCTATGATGTCGACGTCAACGGGAACGTGCAGCTCCTCTACCCCGAGGACGGACGTCTCGTTCTCTCCGAGGGGCGCAAGGCGTACTTCATGCCTCCGCCGGGAAAGGGCGTGTACTGGACGGCCGGTCAGACAACAGGCGTGGAGTACATCCATGCCGTCGCGGTCGCCGATCCCGCGAGAATCAATGACGACGAGCTCTACTTCCTCGCCCATAACGGCTATCTCTCCGACGAGAAGCGGTTCCGCGTCGATCTCGACCCGTACCTCGCTTTCAACATGATCGACGAGGAGCTCGTGAACGGTGCCGAGAAGGACCCGCCCGCGACGGACTTCACGTACTTCTATATCAACAAGCACGTGGAGTATCCCCGCTACCTGTGCTCGAAGTGCCATAGCCCGGAAAAGCTGCCTGACCCGTACGCGATGGAATGCCCCGAGATCGTTATAGAGAAGATCTCTTACGAGGAGGATCCGCACTACCCGTATCCGCCGCTCTACGACGTCAAGCACGTCGCCGAGAAAACGGGGGAGGATACCACCTCCTCGTCCGACCGTTACAGCGACAAGTGGCTCGACAGGGATGCTGACACTGACAACGGGGAGAGCAACGGTGACGCGACGCACCTCTACCTCACGGTCGACTACGCCGGCCATCCTTTCTGGGGCAATTGGGGCCCCACGCTGATCGCCTTTGACCCCTTCTACTGGGATCCGTTCTGGTGGGATTTCAATTGGGGCTTCTACTGGGGCGATTACTTCTGGTGGCCGAGCTACGGTTGGTGGTACCCGCCGTCGTACTACTGGGCGTACCACTACCGGTACCCGTGGTGGGGGCCGTACTGGAACGACTGGTCGTACTGCCAATTGGAAGGGGGCCGGTGCGGTCGCAATTGGCGGTCGATCTACGGAGGTCAAACCCCCGTGAAACGACCCCTCGACTACGCGAGGACCAACACCGATATCCACAGAGCTCGCGCCATCGCGGGGAGCCGCCTCGTGCAGACGGAGAACCGCGATATCTCGCGCAGGCTCGATCGCTCGACGCTCGAGCGGAGAGCCATCGAGCGTAGCGCCGGACGCACGGCGGTCGTGGGAAGAGCCGGTGTCGTGCGGAACCGAGAGCTGACCCGGACGATCATATACGGCAATGAGGGGGATCGGCGAGGCTCGAGTCGCACCGCGAACCGGGACCTGCGTGCGAGGGAATCGGGCCGGGCACGCGCGCCAGTGAGCACGAGGCTTCCGAGCGTGGACCGGGGAACGGACGGTCGGCGCGTCGAGCGCTCGGGAGAGCAGTCGCCGCGTCAGAGGAGCGGCGAGGGCTCACGGGACGTCATCAGGCACTCGGATCCCGGACGGAGGTCATCCGATTCCGGTAGAGGAGAATCGACGCGATCCAGATCCTCCGATTCCCCGACGCATGGACGCTCCGGGAGCGTCGACCGCTCGAGCTCGGGCGCTGACAAGAGACGCGTCTCCTCCGATCTTTCGATGAGCCGCACTGGAAACAGCGGCTCGCGCGGCTGGAGCTCCACGCCCGCGCGGAGCTACGGCGGGGCGGTGCGAAGCACGAGCCGCGCGGCGGTCCCCGCCGGGGCGGGCGCCGGAAGATCGGCCGCTCCGACGTCAGCCGGGCGATCACGATCACGCTGATTGCCGCTCGGAGGAATCGAGCAGAAACCGATAGCGAGCCCCTCCCGCTGTATTGACGATGACGATGCGCGCGGAGGGGTTCACTATTTCCGCGCGCACGAGGCGCTTGAGCCCGGCCCACGTCGCGGCGCCCTCGGGCGAAGGAAAGACGCCGAGCGCCTGCGAGATCTCCTTGACCGCTCCAACGATTTCGTCGTCCGCGACCGCGACTGCCGCTCCCCCACTCTCCCGAAGTGACCGAAGTATCAGCATATCCGCCCGCGACGAGGGGACGCGGATTCCCGAGGCGACCGTCACGGGATCCTTCCACGGCTCCGCCCTGTCTCTGCCCTCCTCGAATGCCTTGACGAGAGGCGCGCAGCCTGCAGCCTGCACGACGGCGAGCCGCGGCATGGGTCTCGTCAAAAGACCGAGTGCCTCGAGCTCTCGATAGGCCTTCCAGAACGCGACGATCCCGGTCCCGCCTCCCGTGGGAAATATGATCCAGTCGGGTTCGATTTCCTCCTCGATCTCGAAGGCCATTGTCTTCTTCCCCTCAACGCGGCATGGCTCGCGGAACGTGCTCACGACACCGGTGCGATCCCCGGAGACCGCGGCATCGAGGGCCTTTGCCGCATCGCTCAGGATCCCCGGCACGACCGTGACCTCGGCGCCGTAGATGCGGCATTCCTCGGCGACACCGGGAGGCGTTTCGGAAGGTAGGAATACATGAGCGCCGATACCGGCCGCCGCCCCGTACGCGGCGAGCGCGAGGGCGGCGTTTCCCGCCGAGGGGACGAAGGCCCTTTCCACCCCGAGCGCCCGGAGACGAGAGACGGCGACCGCCATCCCTCGGGCCTTGAACGAGCCCGTCGGATTCGAGGACTCATCCTTGAGGTAGAGCTCGCGCGCGCCAATGGTACTCCCCAGACGTCCCGCGTGAATGAGCGGGGTGTTCCCCTCCCCGAGCGTTATCTCTTCGGCGAAGGGGGGAAGAAGATGACGGTAGCGCCAGACTCCCGTCCCCCCCGGCCGCAGTGGAAGCACGGCGCCCGCCACGCCCTTTCGAATCCCCGCGGTGTCGTACACGCACAGGAGCGGGCCGGCACATGCCGGACATTCGCCCACCGGAGAGGCGCCGGGGACCTCGCGCCCGCACGCGGCGCAACGGTACCCCTCAAAAAAACTCATACGAAGCCTCCGACAAACGTTGAAAAGATCACCCGATAAGCTATCCTTATCCGGTCGTACGTTGTCAATAGAACAAATATGGAATGGATCACGCAAAACGGAATCATGGTGGGCACGTTCCCGCCTCTCAAGGCGATCGCCCCTGAGCTCGAGGTGTTCATCACGACCAGGGACGGGGGGGTGAGCGAGGCGCCGTTTGCGTCGCTGAACCTCGGAGGAGCGCTCGGGGACAGCGCGGGGAATATTCGAACGAACAGGAGGCTTGTGCTCGAGGCGCTCGGCATCTCGCCACGCAGGCTCGCCCGTACGGGACAGATTCACGGCTCAGAAATTGCCATCGTGACGCGGGGGGGCCATTACCCGGGCTTCGACGGCTTCGTGACGGCGCGGGGAGGTCTCACGCTCGCGATCAGCACGGCCGACTGCTACTCGGTCGTCATTTTCTCCCCGCCGGAGCGCTCTCTCGCTGCGCTACACGTCGGAAGGCGCGGCGCCGAACGCGGGATCATCGACCGCGCCGTCGGAACGATGTGCACGGAGCACCGGATCGATCCCGCCTACGCGGTCGCGATCGTCGGACCCGGCGTTTGCGCCGCATGCTACACGGTCTCCCGCGAGGACGCGCTCCGCTTCCCGAAGGAGGTCAGGCGGTTCGAGCACCGGGCATGGCACCTCGACCTTGAGGCGTTCATCATGCGCGAGCTTCTGCGCGCGGGCATCAAGAGGAGAAACGTCTTCTCCTCGAGACTCTGCACCGCCTGCAACCCCACCCTGTTCTTCTCGCACCGCCGCGACCGGTGCGTCACCGGCCGCCACTGGACGCTCGCGACGGTGCGGGCGCCCCGGGGGACGCGACGAACGATGTGATTGACTTGGCCGCGGCGCGGCCATATTTTAGCTGTGCAAGGGAAACAACGGAGAGAAGTGCCCAAGAAGCAACCGATAAGACCGCACCGGAACCCCTCCGAGAAACACGCCCACACAGCCGCATCGCAATCCGAAGCCCGTCAGTGCGAGATGCGACCGTTCATCGTCATGGAAGTGCTCGAACGCGCACTCGCGCTCGAACGCGCGGGGCGTTCCATCATCCACCTCGAAATCGGAGAGCCGGATTTCCCGACGCCCCCGGCCATTGTCCGCTCAGCCGTGGACGCGCTCGTGAGGGGGGAGACGCACTATACCGACAGCCGCGGCACGCCCGAGCTACGCGCGTCAATCGCGCGGCACCACGCGCGAAAGTACGGGACACCCGTTCCCGAGGAATGCGTCATGGTCACCATGGGAACATCTCCCGCGATGCTCCTCGTTCTTTCGCTCCTCATCGAGCAACCGGGGGACGAGATCATTATCGGGAACCCGGGGTATCCCTGCTATCCGAATTTCATCAGGTACCTCAAGGGAGTGCCGCGCTGCGTCAGCGCGAGCGAGAGCGACGGATTCCAGCTCAAACCGGAGGCGGTGCGCGAGGCGATCGGCCCCCGGACCCGCGCGGTCATCGTCAACTCCCCCTCGAACCCCGCGGGCACGCTCATCCCGGGAGACGACCTCGCCGGGATCTGCAGTCTCGGCATTCCGGTAATTTCGGACGAGATATATCACGGCCTCGTGTATGGAGAACGCGAGCACTCGGCCCTCGAGTTCACGGAAGATGCATTCGTCCTCAACGGTTTCTCGAAGCTCTTCGCCATGACAGGCTGGAGGCTCGGCTACATCATCGGACCCGCGAGGCACATGCGCAGGCTGCAGATTCTCCAGCAGAATTTCTTTATCTCTCCGAATTCGTTCGTGCAGCGGGGAGGGATCGCGGCGCTCGCCGGGGAGCACCCGGAGATCGCAGAGATGAAACGCCAGTATGACGCACGGCGCCGGTATCTGTGCGAGGAGCTCCCGAGGCTCGGGCTGAGCTTTGCGGTTGAACCGAAGGGGGCGTTCTATTTCTTCGTGAATGCGAGCCACGTCGAGCCCGACTCCTACCGCTTCGCCTTCGATGTTCTCGATAAGGCCGGTGTCGCCGTCACGCCCGGGATCGACTTCGGCGAGCGGGGGGAGGGGTACGTGAGAATCTCCTACGCGAATTCGCTCGAGGCAATCGTTGAAGGAATGAGGCGGCTCGGGCTCTATCTGAAAGAGAGGATGTAATGAACTCGGCGACGACGGGTTTCTCGGTTACTCTGGGGGCCTGGAAAATGAAGAAGATCGTTCTGGCACTGGGCGCGCTCGCGATCCTGTCCGCTGTCTCCGTCCCCGCCTCCTCATTCCCGCTCGGACTTTCGGTCGTCGGCGGGATCGGCGCCGGTTACTACAGCATGGGGGACCTGAACCGGCACCTCGGGCTGATCGCGCAATCGAAGCATATTACGCTCGACGATATCACGGGAGGCGTGAACGCACGCGTCGAAGGGAGAGTGTGGATACTGGATCAGCTCGGGATCACCGGAGGGTACGAGCATTTCTGGGGCGCGACCGACGCTGAGGGAACGTCGAGCTCCCTCTCGTACCGCGCCCCCACCGACGGGTACACCGTTGGGGCGATCGTCGTGCTCCTCCATGTTCCGGACGTCGTGAACCTGTGCGTCGGCGTCAACGGGTGCTTCGCACGATCGGTGTATGGCACAAACGAGCTCGTCGCGCGCCGGCTATCGGAATTCAAGGGACAGCACCAGGGCTACGAGGTCTTCGGCGAGGCTCACACGAATTTCATCGATCCCATCGAGGTCGGGTTCCAGCTCGGCTATCGGGGGCTCGTGATCGACTCGTTCACGGACAAGTACGGCCGCGAGGCATACTTCGATTCGGGAATGAAGATGCGGCTCGATTACAGTGGCGTCTTCTTCTACCTCACAACCGCGATCCGAATATAGCACCCCCG
>Ga0326726_10006905_pt1 | contig 10203 bp, 5 predicted proteins | sample MHFenrmetagenome_2_FD_207603 | JGI IMG/M metagenome (GOLD analysis project Ga0326726, IMG submission 207603) | Lab enriched peat soil microbial communities from Michigan Hollow, Ithaca, NY, United States - MHF15MN | ecosystem: Environmental > Terrestrial > Soil > Wetlands > Peat | place: USA... | reverse complement strand
GCTCGCGGCGGGCGGGGGCGCGCCCAACACCGCGGTGGTCCTGGCCTTCGACGCGGGTGGCGACGACGATCCGGCCGGCCGCTCCGGCATGGCCCACCTCCTGGAGCACGTCCTCTTCACGGCCGCGGCCGGCGGCGCGAAAGCCCGCACGGCACAGGAGGCGATGCGAGCCTATCCCGCCGGATGGAACGCGCAGACCGGCGACTCCTACACGGTCCTGGCGACGGTGGTTCCCGACGCGGGCCTGGAGGCCGAGCTCGGCGCCACCGCGGCCCGCATGGGCGGGCTCAGCGTCACGGACGACGACCTGCTGCGGGAGAAGCCGCGGCTCGTCGAGGAAGTGGAGAACATGTTCGGCGGCTTTCCGGCCCTCGCCGCGTCGAACCTGGCGCGGGAAGCGATCCGCCCGTCGCCGCATGGCGGCCGCAAGGGGGGGCTCCCGGCTCATGTCGCCGCGATCACGACGCGTGACCTCGACGAGCTCCGGCACGCGCGCTACACGCCCTCCTCCGCCCACCTCGTGGTCGCCGGCGGCTTCGACTCGAAGCGGGCCCGCGGCTGGATCGAGCGGGAGTTCGGCCCGTTGCCCCCGGGCTCGCCCGCCCCGCGGAAGCCTGCGCCCGGCGTTCCGTCTCCCGGCCTGCGGGTGGTCGCCATCGCGCCACGACTGCCGATGAGCAAGCCCGTGGTCAGCCTCGCCTACCGCGCCCCGGGTCCCGGCGATGCCGCGTACCCGGCCTTCCTGGTCCTCGGCGCGCGCCTGGCGACGCGTCTCGCTCCGTCGGCTCCGAGCCAGGTGCCGCCTCCCGTGGCCCACGCGGTCCTCGACGATCCCGAGGTCCTGTTCGTCAACGGAGCCGTGGAGCCTGGCGAGACGCCCGAGGCCGCCGTCGCCCGTCTCGACGCCCGCGTCGTCGCCGTCGTGTCCGGGACACTCACGCCGGCCGACATCGCCGCGGTCCGCAGCGCCTACGGGACCATGCTGGGCGCCGAGCCCGCGCCCGCCCTGATGCTGAGGCACAACCCCTACGGGGTCGCGTTCTCCCTCGCCCGCCGCGAGCAGCTGGGCATCGACGGCGCCGCCCTGGCCGCCGCATGGAAGGCGATGACCGACGATGCGCTCCAGGCCGCTGCCGCCGCGTTCGCTCCCGGGCGGCGGGCGGCGGTCGTGGTCACCGCAGGACCGTGACGAGCCGGGCCACCACCCGGGCCCAGGCGCTCGTGAAGTAGGGATAGGCCGCCTCCCACGCGCCGCCGCGGCGGAAGCCGTAGTGGGACAGCGTCAAGTGCGTGCGGCCTTCGGGCAACGGCTCGAGGGCGATCTCCACCCAGGTGGGCAGCGGCCGCGCGTTGCGCTGGGCCGGCGGCAGGTACGGCGGCAGCTCCGGCCCCAGGCCTGCCTGGGCGATGAACGTGATCCACTCGAAGGCCAGCGCCCGGTCCGGCTCGAAGCGCAGGATGCGCGCGCCCTTGGTGCCCTTGGAGAGGCCCTCGGGATCGCCCTCGGGGTCGAAGACGATGGTGTAGGCGCCGCCCAGGCGCGGCTCGACCACGGCCCTCGGAGCGAAGAACGACTCGAGCCCCTCCGGGGTCGTCCACGCCTCGAAGACCTTTCGCGGCGCGGCGTCCAGCGTGGCCTCCACCACCACGGTCCGGTCCGTCCGCGCCTTTCCGTCCCAGAGCCGGCCCGGGTCGCCGGCCCGCGCCGGCCCGCAGAGCGTCGCGGCCCCGGCCAGGAGCAACACGCCTCTCGTCGAGCTCATCGTCTCCTCCCTGACGAAGACAATGCGGCGTCGCGCGGGTTCTCGCGGACCGTTGACACACGGCGCGGGCCGGGAATAGGCTCGGGCCCTCAAGCCCCACGAAACGTGAGGATTCCATGAAGACCATCGCCAGGCTGATGTGCGCCGTTCTCGCCCTCGCGCTGCCCGCGCCCCTGCTGGCCCAGTCCCAGGCCGCCGGCGGGGCCATCGAAGGCATCGTCACCGACGACTCGGGGGCCGTGCTGCCCGGAGTGTCGATGACGATCCGGAACGAGGGCACCGGCGTGGTGCGCGAGACGGCCTCCGACGAGACCGGGAACTTCCGCGCGCCGCTCCTGCCCGTGGGCCGCTACGAGCTCACCGCGGCGCTCTCGGGCTTCGCCACCCTCAAGCGGCCGGCGCTGACCCTCAGCATCGGCCAGACGCTGACCCTCAACCTGACACTGAAGGTGGCCGGGACCGAGGAGACCGTGGTGGTGGACGCCCAGGCCCCCATCATCGAGGTGAGCCGCACCCACCAGGCCTCCACCGTCGGCGAGCGCGCCGTGGCCAACCTGCCGGTGAACGGCCGCAACTTCATCGACTTCGTGCTCACCACGCCGGGCGTGAACCGGGACACCCGGGGCGGGGACATCAGCTTCGCGGGACAGCGCGGCACGCTGAACAGCCTGGTGATCGACGGCGCCGACGACAACAACACGTTCTTCGGCCAGACCCTGGGCCGCACGGGCTCCGGGCGCGCCCCCTACCAGTTCAGCCAGGACGCGGTCCAGGAGTTCCAGGTGAACCGCAACGCCTACTCGGCCGAGTACGGCCGGGCCGGGGGCGCCGTCATCAACGTGGTGACCAAGTCGGGGACCAACGAGTACCACGGGTCGGCCTTCGAGTTCTTCCGCGACAAGGCGCTCAACGCCAACAGCTACGCCAACAAGGTCGTGGAGCCGATCCGTCCCAAGTCCCCGTTCCGCATCAACCAGTTCGGCGGCTCCCTGGGCGGGCCCATCGTCAAGGACAAGGCGTTCTTCTTCTTCTCCTACGACGGGCAGCGCCAGACCATCCCGAACCCGGTCGACCTGGTCCTCCCGGCGAACCTGCCCACGGACGCCGACACCGTCGCCGGCCTCGCCACCGTGGAGACCAAGGCGAACGACTACGACCGCACCCGCGACCAGGACGTGTTCCTGGCCAAGGTCGACTGGCAGCTCGACCCGAAGCACCGCCTGAGCGTCCGCTACAACCACCAGAACTTCACCGGAGGCAACGGGGAGACGAGCGGGTCCACCAACGCCGAGGAGCACAGCGGCGACGCCCTGGTCCACACCCGCACGGTGAACGCCTCCCTGTCCTCGGTGTTCGGCCCCAACCTCTTCAACGAGTTCCGCACGCAGTACGCCCAGGACCAGGAGCCCGGCGAGGCCAACACCAACGACCCGGAGACCATCGTCAACCAGAGCGGCCAGCGCGTGCTCACCTTCGGCCGCAACAACTTCAGCCCGAGGGAGACCACGATCAAGCGCTTCCAGATCGCGGACTCGGTCACCTGGGTGCGGGGAGCGCACAGCTTCAAGCTGGGCGCGGACTACAACCACGACAACATCTTCAACTTCTTCCCCGGCTTCTTCGGCGGCTCCTACACGTTCAACAGCCTCGCGAGCTTCAACCGCGGCAGCCCCACCGCCTCCGGGGAGTTCTACCAGCAGAACTTCGCCGGCGTGGGCACCACCGGGGCCGAGACGCACCCGAACATCACCGAGTTCGCGGCCTTCGTCCAGGACGTGTGGAAGGTCAGGCGCGACGTGACCCTGAGCCTCGGACTGCGCTACGACGTGCAGTCCTTCGCCAAGCCTCCCGTGCGCAACCCCGACCCCCAGCTCCTGGCCGCCGGGATCGACACCAGCTCGCTCCCGACCGACAAGAACAACATCGCGCCCCGCCTGGGCCTGGCCTGGAACGTCAACTCGAAGACGGTGGTGCGCGCGGGCTACGGCCTCTTCTACGGCCGGACGCCGTCGATCATGGTGGGGACGGCGCACTCGAACAACGGCGTCAACGTGATCTCCATGCGGCTCACCGGGGCCCTGGTGCCGACGTATCCGGCCGTGCTGGACGCCCCGCCCGCGGGGGCCACGGGGGTGAAGCCCAGCATCTTCATCTTCGACCCCGCTTACGAGAACCCCGAGGTGCACCAGGCCAGCGTGGGCGTAGAGCGGGCCCTCAACGACAACCTGGCCTTCTCGGCCAGCTACCTGTTCGTGGCCGGACGCAAGCTCCAGCGCTCGCGGGACTTCAACGTGGGCACGCCGGTGGTCACCGAGGTCCCCATCCTGGGGGGCGGCTCCCTCACGGTGCAGCGGTTCCCCCCGACCCGCCCTTTCTCGGACTTCGACCGCATCATCCGCTTCGAGAGCACCGCCGAGTCCACCTACAACGGCCTCAACCTCGAGCTTCGGAAACGGTTCGGCGGCAAGCTGCAGGCCAGCCTCGCCTACACCCTCGGCAAGGTCGACGACACCAAGCCCGACGCCACGGCGGTGGTGCCCGGCAACGCCGGCGACGACATGAAGTACGTCTCGAACCCCCTGGACTTCGAGGCCGACCGCGCCAACGGCGACGTGGACGTGCGTCACCGGCTGGTCTTCAGCGGGCTCTGGGACCTGGCCTACTGGAAGGACTCGGGCGGCGTCAAGAAGGCCCTCTGCGACGGCTGGGCGGTCTCGTGGATCGGGGCGATCCAGAGCGGTCTGCCGTACAACGAGCGCGTCCTGAACGACCTCAACAACGACGGCAACCGCAGCAACGACATCGTACCGGGCAGCCGCAACACCCACCGGCTGCCCACGGGCTACACCATCGACATGCGGTTGTCGAAGAAGATCCCCCTCGGGGACAAGGTGCGGCTGGAGCTCATCGCCGAAGCCTTCAACCTGCTCAACACCACGAACATCAGCGCCCAGCGCGACACGCTCTACAACTTCACGAACGGCGTGCTGATCCCCCAGCAGAACCTCTCGAACCCGCGCCTCAACTTCGGCGCCGACTCGTCGACCCAGGTCAACTTCGAGGACACCCAGCGCATCGTCCAGATCGCGGGGAAGATCACGTTCTGACGTCATCCCGAGCGCCGCGAGGGATCTGCCGTTGGAACCGCAGATCCCTCAGGCCGACGGCGAGGCGGCGGCCTTCGGGATGACGAAGAGGGTTATGCTGGTGACGTGCCCACGGCCCCGTTCGGGTTCTTGCGGGTCGGCGCCGCCTCGCCGCGGCTGCGGGTGGCCGATCCCGAGCACAACCTCCGCGAGATCCTGAAGGCCGTCGCCGAGGCCCGTTCCCGCGGGGTGCAGGTGCTGACGTTCCCCGAGCTCTGCCTCACGGGCTACACGGCCGGGGACCTGTTCTTCAGCCTTTCCACCCTCGTGGCGGGCGCCGAGCGCGCCCTCTCGAAGCTCATGCAGGAGACCGCCGGCTCGGCCATGGTGATCGCGGTGGGCCTGCCGGTGGCGGTGGACAGCCAGCTCTTCAACGGCGCGGCGGTGATCCAGTCCGGCCGGCTCCTGGGTGTCGTGCCCAAGAGCTTCCTGCCCGGCTACAAGGAGTATTACGAGGAGCGCTGGTTCTCGTCCTCCCGCGAGGCCCTGCGCCGCGAGTGCCGCCTGGCCGGTGCGGTGGTCCCCTTCGGCACCGACATCCTCTTCGCGCTGGAGTCCGAGCCCGGCGTGGCGTTGGCCGTGGAGATCTGCGAGGACCTGTGGGTGCCCATCCCCCCCAGCAGCACCCACGCCATGGCGGGCGCGACGCTGATCCTGAACGTCTCCGCCTCCATCGACCTGGTGGGCAAGGCCGATTACCGCCGCGAGCTGGTGAAGCAGCAGTCGGGGCGAACCATCTCGGCCTACGTGATGGCCAACGCCGGCGTCCACGAGTCCACCACCGACGTGGTCTTCGGCGGCCACCTGCTGGTGGCCGAGGACGGCGTGATCCTGGCTGAAGGGGAGCGCTTCCGCCGCGAGGGGACCCTGCTGGTGACCGACGTGGACACCGAGCGGCTGGTGGTCGAGCGCGTGCGCCTCACCTCCTTCGCCGACTCCACGCGCGACATGGGGGCGGCCTACCGGCGCGTGGGCCTGGACCCGATCCCCTCGCCGCAGCCCTCGAAGCTCGAGCGCACCGTGGACCCCCACCCGTTCGTCCCCAAGGACCCGCGCACCCTCGACGAGCGCTGCACCGAGGTCTTCAGCATCCAGTCGGCGGGCCTCGCCAAGCGCCTGGAGCACACCGGCATCCGGCGCGTCGTGCTCGGCCTCTCCGGCGGCCTCGACTCCACCCTGGCGCTGCTCGTGGCCCTGCGGACCTTCGAGCTCCTGGACCTGCCGCGGGAGGGGATCCTGGCGGTCACCATGCCCGCCTTCGGCACCACCGGCGCGACCCTCGGCAACGCCCGCCGCCTGGCCAAGGCCACGGGCGTCTCGTTCCGCGAGATCGACATCAAGGCCGCCTGCACGCAGCACATCAAGGACATCGGCCTCGACCCGGCGGACACCACGAGCTCCGCCTACCAGAACGTCCAGGCCCGGGAGCGCACGCAGGTGCTCATGGACCTCGCCAACAAGGAGGCCGGCCTCGTGGTCGGCACGGGGGACCTCTCGGAGCTGGCCCTCGGCTACTGCACCTTCGGGGGCGACCACATCGCGATGTACAACGTCAACGGCAGCGTGCCCAAGACCCTGGTCCGGGAGCTGGTGCGCTGGGTGGCCGACCGCCGCGCCACGGGCGAGGCCCGCGAGGTGCTGCTGGCGGTCCTCGGAACGCCGGTGTCACCCGAGCTCGTGCCCCCGAAGCAGGACGGCAGCGTGGGTGAGAAGACCGAGGACCTGGTGGGCCCCTACGAGCTCCACGACTTCTTCCTCTGGGCCCTGCTGCGCCTGGGAGCGGGGCCGCGGAAGATCCTGTTCCTGGCGGGCCACGCCTTCAAGGGCGCCTACGACGAGGCCACGCTGCGCCGCTGGCTGCGGCTGTTCCTGGAGCGCTTCTTCGACCAGCAGTTCAAGCGCTCGGTCCTCCCCGACGGCCCCAAGGTGGGCTCGGTCAGCCTCTCCCCCCGCGGCGACTGGCGCATGCCCAGCGACGCCAGCAAGGCCGCCTGGCTCGCCGAGCTGGACGCGAGCTAGAGGGGACGCCATCGACGCGCAGCGCCGAGCGCGAGCGTCGGGCGCGCGGGCCGCGTGGCTCGCCCTGGCGGCGCTCCTCGCCTCCGGCCCGCGCCTCGCCGCCGAGCACCTCCCGATCCGGAGCTACACGACGGCCGACGGGCTCGCCAACGACCAGGTCGGTTGCATCGTCCAGGACAGGCACGGGTTCCTCTGGTTCTGCACCCAGGAGGGCCTGAGCCGCTTCGACGGCTATGGCTTCGCGACCTTCGGCCACGAGAGCGGCCTTCCGAGCCTGTCGGTGCTCGATTTCCTGGAGGCTGGCGACGGCGAGTACTGGGTCGCGACGGGGCGCGGCCTGTGCCGCTTCGACGCGGCGGCGGCGCGCTGCGAAGAGCAGGCGCTGGGCGACGGGGCTGAGGCCCGGCGCGTCCACGCCCTGCACAAGGATGCGCAGGGCAGGCTCTGGGTCGGAACGAACGAAGGGCTGTTCCGGAGCGAGGCGCAACCCCGAAGCGGGGCCTTCCGCGCCGTCGCTCTCGATCCCAGCATCGAGTCGCCCACGGTCTTCGGCCTCGCAGAGAGCGGCGATGGCAGCCTCTGGGTCGCCACAGGGGTGGGGCTGTGGAGGATCCTGCCGGACGGCCGCAAGGTCCTCCATGAAGTGGAGAGCGGCAGCACCGACAGGCTGTGCGCGTCGCTGCGTGCCGACGCCCGGGGGCGGATCTGGATCGGACACTTCGGAACCCATGCGGGCGTGACGGTCTTCGCGTACGTGCCTGCGCCCGCGCTGCCCCCGGGATCGCTGGCGACCGTACGCGCAGCCGCGGCTCCTCCAGATTGCCCCGAGGACCTCAGAGCGCTCTCGCCAGGACACGCGTGCATTGTGACGCGAACACCTTTCCCACGTCAGGGTGGCACGGCGTTCTCGACGGCGTCCGACGGCACGTTCTGGGCCGGCACCCTGAACGCGGGGCTCCTGCACTTCGAGGAATCGGGGCTTCGCCGCTACACGACCGAGCAAGGTCTGCGCAGCAACGCCGTGCGTTCGGTCCTGGAGGACCGTTCCGGTGACCTGTGGATCGGGACCGAGAACCGCGGGGTCATGAGGTGGGCGAGGCGGGGGCTGGTCTCCTACGGCGAGTCCGACGGCATCTCGCCGAACCGCATCATGTCCTTGTTTACAGGTCCTGGGGGGGACGTCTATGCGCTGAACTCCCGCGGCCTGCTGAACCGCTTCGACGGACGGGGGTTCGAGGCCGTCAGCCCCAACGTCGCGGGCAGCCTGACGTTCCGCTTCGGCTTCGGCCAGCGCGTGGCTGTTCAGACCCGGACCGGAGACTGGTGGATGGCCAGCGACCACGGCCTGCAGCGTTTCACGGGCGTCCGCAAGCTGCAGGACCTGGGGCACGCCCGTCCTCTCCCCCGACCCGTCCGCCGGAAGAGTGGGTCCTGTCTTCGAGGACTCCCGCGGCGACGTGTGGGCGGGCGCCGAGGGCCACGGCCTCATGCGCTGGCAGCGAGACACGGGCGCCGTGCGCTCGTTCGTGCTGCCGGATGGTCCCGCGCGATCCTCCGAGGTGACCGCCTTCGCCGAGGACCGGGCGGGAACGGTGTGGGTGGGGCTCGGCGACATTGGAGTCAACCTCAAGGGCCGCGGACGCGCAGCGGAGAGGGGCGGGCTCCTGCGCATCCGTGGTGATCGCCCGGAGAGCGTGGTCCTGGATCACCAGCCGGGGGAACCGGACATCCGCTGGCTCTACAGCGACCGCGCCGGACGCCTCTGGTTCGCGGCCGGGCGAGGCGGCCTGGGCCGTGTCGACGACCCGACGGCGGCCCGACCCAGGGCCGTCGCATACGGAAGAGCGGACGGCCTGTCGAGCGAGATGGTGAACTGCGTAGCCGAGGACCGCTGGGGCCGGATCTACGTGGGCACCAACATGGGCGTGGACCGCCTCGAGGTCGCCACGGGCCGCATCCGCAACTTCGGGGTCGCCGACGGGCTCGTCGCCACCGACGTCACATCCGCGGCCGGCGACGACTCGGGTCAACTCTGGTTTGGCACTTCCTCGGGCATCTCGATGCTGCGGCCCGAGGAGCCCGCCCACGTAACGCTCCCGGGCGTGCGCATCATGAGCCTGCGCATCGGGGGGATCGCGCGCCCGCTGCCGGGCCTGGGAACCTTCGCCCTCGGTGACCTGGAGCTCTCGGCCGAGGACGCTCCCATCGAGATCGTATTCGCCGGCGTGGAGTCCGCGCCGGGTTGGAAACGGCAGTATCGCTTCCGCCTGGACGGAGCCGACAAGGAGTGGAGCGCTCCCACCGAGAGACACGAGGTCAACTACACGCGCCTTGCGCCCGGCGCCTACCGGTTTCGGGTGCAGGCGTGGAGCGCCGACGGTGGCCCGAGCCCGGAGCCCTCCTTCGTGGCCTTTCGCATCCTGCCCCCCGTCTGGCGGCGCTGGTGGTTCCTTGCCGCGGCGGGGGTTGCGGCGGCGGTCCTCGCATATGCCGGGTTCCAGTACCGCCTCCGGATGCTGCTGGAGGTGGAGCGAGTCCGCACCGGCATCGCCACCGACCTCCACGACGACATCGGGTCGAGCCTGTCGCAGATCTCGATCCTGAGCGAGGTGGCCCGCCGGCGGGAGGAGCACGGGCCTGGAGCCGCGCCTCTAGCCTCGATCGCGCAGCTCTCCCGAGAGATCGTGGCCTCGATGAGCGACATCGTGTGGGCGATCAATCCCCAGCGGGACTCCCTCCACGACCTCACGCGGCGCATGCGGGCCTTCGCGAGCGAGACCTTCGGCGCCATGGACGTCCGGCTGCGCTTCAGCGCTCCTCCCGACGAGGATCCGATGCCGATCCAGGCGGACCTGCGGCGCCAGGTCTTCCTGATCTTCAAGGAGGCCGCCACCAACGCGGCCACCCATTCGGGGTGCCGTGAGGCCACGGTGGACCTGGCGCTGAACAGCGACTGGCTCACGTTGACGGTGGCGGACGACGGCCGGGGGATGAAGCCGGAAGAGGACTTCGAAGGCCACGGCCTGCGGAGCATGGCCGAGCGGGCGCGGGCCCTCGGCGGGGAGCTTCAGGTGCGGTCGGAGCCCGGCAGGGGGACCACGGTCACGCTGCGGGCGCCGCTCCGGGGACGCGGGGGCTGGCGCAGAAGCCACTACACGGGCGCGTAGTGGCCCCACTGGAATCGGGGGCTAGTCTAGGCCGGGAGGTGCCGTGGATCGTCTGAAGGTCGCGATCATCGAAGACCGGCGCGAGATCCGCGAAGGCCTGGCCACGCT
>Ga0326726_10006904_pt1 | contig 10203 bp, 10 predicted proteins | sample MHFenrmetagenome_2_FD_207603 | JGI IMG/M metagenome (GOLD analysis project Ga0326726, IMG submission 207603) | Lab enriched peat soil microbial communities from Michigan Hollow, Ithaca, NY, United States - MHF15MN | ecosystem: Environmental > Terrestrial > Soil > Wetlands > Peat | place: USA... | reverse complement strand
GGCGGCATGGACGGGATGATGTAATCCGTCGAGTTCCGATTCGTTCCGATCAGAAGCCCCGCCTTGCGCGGGGCTTTTTTTTCCCCGAGCGACCGCCCGACTCGGCTCGAAACGCGTGTTCGCGATCGAGATCTCGAGTCCCCGCGCGGCGGAGGGGATCTCACCGAATATGCTACGATTCAGGGAAAGCCGCAGCGAGGTGCGTTCCGTGAAGAGAACACTCGTGGCAGTTGCGTGCTCACTGCTCGTGTCGATCTCCGCGCTCGCCGCCGAGTCGCCGGCCGCAAAGACGAGCGCCGGACCCGCCGCCGCGGCACGGGCACCTGCGGTGACGGGCGATGCGACTGCGATCACAACCCCCGCGCGGACCGACAGGGCCGCGTTCCGCAAGAGCCGGCGGGCGCCCGCGGACGACGCTGCGAACAAGAGCGAGGTCAAGCAGCTGCAGCTGAAAGCGCCGAACGACGGCACGGTGTGCCGCACCGAATCCCCGACCGGCTCGCGCATCGGGGTGAAGCGGTGCTACTCGACGACCGAGACCGACAGCAGCAAGGTCCAGAACGAGATCGTGCGACGCGAGTTCGAAGAGATGCGTGACCGCCAAATCTATGAGCAGCTCCAGCGCGCGAGCGTGGGGATGACTCCGACCGTGCCGCGCTCCCCTAGTCGTTGACAGGGCGGGCTCGGGCGGCCGGGTAGCGCGCATCGCGTGCCCAGCCGACGGTGGTCGATCGGCGATTCTGCGCAGGCTTCGAGGCGCGACGTTTAGGCTAGAGTGCGGGCGCGACCCCATGAGAAGGCCCGCCGAGTGAAGCTCTCCGACCCACCCGACCTGCCCGCGGGTCTCGAAGCTCGTTTCGAGCGAATCGCGGACTTTGGCGAGCTCGACGCGCATTGGCCGGGCGACGTCGTGGCGAGCTCGGGGCGCGTCGTTGCGATCAGCGACTTCGTGCTCCGCGTGCTCAAGCGCTTCCCGCGCGAACTCGTCGCGCGCGTCGCGGACCGCGCGCCGCTGACGCCGAAAACGCTCGCGCCGCGGCTCGACCTCGCGGGCCGTACCGAGGCCGACGCGATGGCGGAGCTGCGCGGCGTGCGCAACGTAGAGCTCGCGCGCATCGCGTGGCGCGATCTCGCGGGCTGGGCGACACTCGATGCGACGCTCGCCGAGCTCTCGCTGCTCGCCGACTGCCTGATCGAAGCGGCCGCGCGTTTCGCCGCGGCTCAGGTTGAGACGCGGCTACGCGCGCCGCGCGATGCCGCGGGCAAAGCGCTGCCGCTGCTCGTGCTTGGCATGGGCAAGCTCGGCGGCGGCGAGCTCAACTTCTCCTCCGACGTCGACCTCGTGTTCCTGTACCCCGATTCGGTCGTCGAGCCGCCGTCGAGCGACGCGGGCTCCGGCGCCGCGGAAGCCGCCGATCAGGCGAGCGAGCCCGAGACCTACTTCCTCCGCGTCGCGCAATTGCTGATCAAGCTGCTGGACCAGGTTACCGAGGATGGTTTCGTCTATCGCGTCGACGCGCGCCTGCGGCCGTTCGGCGCGAGCGGCCCGCTCGTCGTGAGCGTGTCGGCGTTCGAGTCCTACCTCGTTCAGCACGGCCGCGACTGGGAGCGCTACGCGTACGTGAAGGCGCGGCTGATCACGGGGCGCGAGCACGAGCACGACGTGTTCGACCTGATCCTCAGCCCATTCGTCTATCGGCGCTACCTCGATTACGGCGTGTTCGACGCGCTGCGGCACATGAAGACGCTGATCGCGAAGGAAGTCGCGCGCAAAGAAATGGCCGAGAACATCAAGCTTGGACCTGGCGGTATCCGTGAGATCGAGTTCATCACGCAGGCCTTCCAGCTCGTGCGCGGCGGACGCGATAGCGAGCTCAGGACGCGCTCCTTGCTGCAAGCGTTGCCGCGGCTCGTCGGCGATCGGCAGCTTCCGCGCGACGTGGTCGAGCGGCTTATTACGGCGTATCGATTCCTGCGCACGCTCGAGAATCGCCTCCAGGCACTCGAAGACCGGCAGACTCATGAGCTGCCCGAGGACGAGGAGCAGCGCGCGCGTCTCGCGTATGCGCTGGGCGAAACGAGTTGGGGCGACCTGCACGCGCGGTTGAAAGTCCAGCGCTCGTTGGTCGAGGCACAGTTCGAGCGCGTCGCGTGGGACGCCGAAGGCCGCGGCGCGGAACGCGGTGGCCCGGACATCGCCGGCAGCGCCTGGGCGGAGGGCGCGCCCGGGACGGCGCTCGCGGGCACGTCGCTCGAGCACGACGCCGAGGTTGCGGCGCTGCTCGCGGAGCTGCGGGGCGGGAGTCTCTACCAGCGCATGGACGAGCTCGCGCGCCAACGGCTCGCGGCGGTGATCGGGCGCACGATCGCTCTGATCGCGAAGCTCGAGACACCGAAGAAGGCGCTCGAGCGGGTGTTGCCGATCTACCGCGCCGTCTGCCGCCGCAGCGCGTATCTGTCGCTGCTGAACGAGAACCCGCCGGCACTCGAGCGCTTGCTGAATCTCGCCGCGCAGAGTGCATGGATCGCCAAGCAGATCGCAGAGCAACCGATGCTGCTCGACGAGTTGCTCGACGCGCGCGTGTTCGAGACGCCGCCGACTCGCGCTGAGCTCGAGGAGCTGCTCGCGCGGACGCTGCACGGCGTCGCGCCCGACGATGTTGAGGGACAGCTCGAGGCCATCCGGATCTTCCAGCGCACCGCGATCTTCAGGATCGCGATCGCCGATCGGCTCGGCTCGTTGCCGCTGATGAAAGTGAGCGATCGGCTTACCGATACGGCGGAGCTCGTGCTCGACTACGCGCTCGGAATGGCTTGGCGCGAGCTCGTCGCGAAGCACGGCACGCCGTTCTCGGGGCCGCCGCCGCGCGAGGTCGGCTTCGCCGTGATCGGCTACGGCAAGCTCGGCGGGCTCGAGCTCGGTTACGGCTCCGATCTCGACCTCGTGTTCCTGAACGATTCGCGCGGCGCGCAGCAGGAGACGAACGGTAAGCCGCCGCTCGACAACGAGCGCTTCTTCACGCGGCTCGTGCAACGGTTGGTTCATTTCCTCACGATCCAGACGAGCTCGGGCCGGCTCTACGACGTCGATACCCGTCTCCGCCCGAGCGGCCGCGCGGGGCTGCTCGTGACCGGCATCGACGGGTTCTATCGCTATCAGAAAGAGGACGCGTGGGTCTGGGAGCATCAAGCGCTGCTCAGGAGCCGCGCGCTGGTCGGCTCGCGCAGCGTCTGCGACGAGTTCGAGAGGCTGCGCCGCGACGTGCTCGTCGCACACGTGCATCGCGACAAGCTCAAGGTCGACGTTGCGCGGATGCGCCGCCGGATGCGCGACGAGCTCTCGCTCGCGAAGCGCGGCGGCTTCGATCTGAAGCAGGATCGCGGCGGCCTCGCCGACATCGAGTTCTTGATCGACTACTGGGTGCTCGCGAGCTCGCACGAGTATCCGGAGCTCATCGAGTTTCCCGACAACGTGCGCCAGCTCGAGGCGCTCGAGCGCGTCGGGCTAGTTTCGGCCGAGCGCTGTCGGCGCACGAAGGAGTCCTACCTCGCGCTCCGGCGCAGGATCCACGAGCTCGCGCTCGACGAGGGCGGCCGCGTCGTGCCCGACTCGGAGTTCGAAGAGCTCCGCGCCTGGGTCGGAGGCGTCTGGGACGAGGTGTTCGCGGGCATCGACGACGCGGGCGATCTCGTCGAAGCGGCCGAAGCGGCTGCGGCGCGGCCGACCGGCCCGGTATAATCGCCCACCGGAAAAATCGGAGGCCGCGAGAGTGCGCGAACGTCACGGTCGGGTCGAGGAGCATCTCGAGACCGCCAATGCCGAACGTATCTACAAGGTCACGCGGGCGGACTTGCCGCTGCACTGTCCGCTGGCGAGCATGTACCTCTGGAACTCGCACCCGAAGGTCTATCTGCCGATCGAGGCGACGGGCGAGGCCAAGTGCCCCTATTGCAGCACCGGTTATCGGTTGGTCGAAGACGCCGCGCGCTGAGGCGCGCCTGCGACGATGATCGTAGTCACCGGCGGCGCCGGGTTCATTGGTAGCAACCTCGTCCGCGCGCTGAATGCGCGCGGCCGCGGCGACATCGTCGTCGTCGACGATCTGCGCGACGGCCGCAAGTTCGTGAACCTCGTCGCTTGCGAGATCGCCGACTATTGGGATCGCGACGAGTTTCTCGGGCGGCTCGAGAGCGGCGCGATCGCGCGGCCCGAAGCGATCTTCCACCAAGGCGCGTGCGCGGTCACGACCGAGTGGGACGGCCGCTACATGCTCGAGAACAACTACCGCTATTCGGTGCGGCTGTTCGAGTACTGCGCCGCGAACGATGTGCCGTTGATCTACGCGTCGTCGGCGGCCGTCTACGGCGCGAGCAAGACCTTCAAAGAAGACGACCCCGCGGTGGAGCGGCCGCTGAACGTCTACGGCTATTCGAAGCTGCTGTTCGATCAGTACGTGCGGCGCCACGCCGCGCGCGCGCGTGCGCAAGTCGTGGGCCTGCGCTACTTCAACGTCTACGGGCCGGGGGAGGCGCACAAGGGCTCGATGGCGAGCGTCGCGTTCCACTTGAGGCGCCAAGTCGTCGAGCAGGGCGAGGCACGGCTTTTCGAAGGCAGCGGCGGCTACGCGGCCGGCGAGCAGCGGCGCGATTTCGTTTACGTCGGCGACGTCGCGAGCGTGAACCTCTGGCTGCTCGATCACTCGCACGTGTCCGGCGTCTTCAACGTCGGCACGGGCGCGAGCGCGTCGTTCAACGACGTCGCGCGCGCGATCATCGCGGGCTTGAGCAAGGGCGCGTTGAGATACATCCCATTCCCGCCCGAGCTCGCGGCGAGCTATCAGAGCTTCACACAGGCCGATATCGCGGCGCTGCGCGCGGCGGGCTACATCGCGCCGTTCAAGGACGTGCGCGCCGGCATCGCGAGCTATCTGGACGCGCTCGGCTCCTCGCCGTGAGCGCCCGCGCCAAGGTGCTCGTCGTCGGCCCGTCCTGGGTCGGCGACATGGTGATGGCGCAGGCTCTCTACCGCGTGCTCGCGGCGCGCGCCCCGGCTCCCGAGATCCACGTGCTCGCACCGCCGTGGTCTCTGCCGCTCAACGACCGGATGCCCGAAGTCGCGAAGTCGATCGAGCTCGCCGCGGACCACGGCGAGCTCAAGCTCGCGCTGCGCCGCTCGCTTGGGCTTAGCTTGCGCGCGGAATGCTACGCCGAAGCCATCGTGCTGCCGCGCTCGTTCAAGGCCGCGCTCGTGCCCTGGTTTGCCCGGATTCCGAAGCGCACCGGCTTTCGCGGCGAGTGGCGCCACGGTCTCTTGAACGACGTGCGCGAGCTCGACCGCACGCGCCTCGACCAGACCGTCAAGCGCTTCGTCTCGCTCGGCCTGGACGCGAGCGCCGCGCTGCCGTCCACGCTGCCCGCCGAATGGCGGCCGCGCCTGCGCGTCGACGAGGCGAACCTCGCGCGTTTGCAGAGAGAGCATGGGCTCGGCGGCGAGCCGCTCGTCGCGCTGATGCCGGGCGCGGAGTATGGGCCCGCGAAACGCTGGCCCTCCCCGAGCTTCGCCGCGCTCGCGCGGACGCTCGCGCAAGCCGGCCGCTCCGTGCTGCTGCTCGGCTCGGCGAAGGAGCGCGACCTCGGTGAGGAGATCCGCGCGCACGCCGACACCGCGGGCGTGCGCAATCTCTGCGGCGCGACGACGCTCGGCGACGTCGTCGACCTGCTCGCGGCGTCGGACGCGGCGGTGAGCAACGATTCCGGACTTCTGCACGTAGCGGCCGCCGCGGGTACGCCCGTCGTCGCGATCTACGGGTCGTCGTCGCCCACCTTCACGCCGCCACTCACGGCGAGCGCCACGATCGTCTATCGCGGAATCGAATGCAGCCCGTGCTTCGCGCGCGAGTGCCCGCTCGGGCATCTGCGCTGTCTGCGCGAGATCGAGCCCGGCGACGTGATCAAGGCCGTCGAGAGCATGCTCGCGACGCCACGCGCGCGTGCCGCGGGAGCCGCTCGTGACTGAGCTGTCCGACCGCATAGGCGAGCGCGTCGCCTCGGCCGAGCCGACCGTCGTCAGGAGCGGCGCGGATGCCGTGCTGTACGACGCGACGTTGCGCGAGCACGTCGATGCAGGCTGGTTCGATCCCGCGCATTGGCAGGGCGCGCGCGGCGTCGAGCGCGAGACGTCGGGGCGCGGCGCAGTCCTGATCGTGCCGCACGGCGAAGAGACCTGGGTCGTGCGCCACTACCGGCGCGGCGGCTACGTCGCGCGCTTCATCGACGATCACTACATCTGGCTCGGTGCCGAGCGTTCGCGCTCGTTCCGCGAATGGCGCCTGCTGCGTCGGCTCCACGACGCGGGCTTGCCGGTGCCGAACCCGATCGCCGCGCACGTGCGCCGGCTTGGGCTCTTTTACACCGCCGACATCATCACGACGTACTTGCCCGACACGCGCAAGCTGTCGGCGTTCATCGCAGAGCAGGACGTGCCGCGCGACTGCTGGCGGCGAATCGGCCGCATGGTGCGTGCGGTGCACGGGCACGGGGTCGACCATCCCGATCTCACCGCGCACAACATCCTGCTCGACGCGCGCGGCCAGTTGTTTCTCGTCGACTTCGACAACGCGCACATGAAGCCGCCGGGACCGTGGCAGCGCGCCGGCGTCGACCGCCTGCAGCGCTCGCTGCGCAAGGTCGCAGTCGAGACCGGCACCGAGTACGACCAGGGCGCGTGGGCGGAGATCGAGGCCGGCTACGCCGAGCCGCCCGGTTAGTGCTCGAGACGCGCGTCAGCGCGCCTTGAGCTCGTCGCGAATCTCGGTGAGCAGCATCTCGGTCGGCGTCGGCCCCGCCGGTGGCGGCGGTGCGGCTTCCTTCTTTCTCTGCAGCTGGTTGATCGCGCGCACCATCAAGAAGATCACGAACGCCACGATCAAGAAGTCGATGATGTTGTTGATGAAGATGCCGTACTTGATGATCGGCGCGCCGGCGGCCTCGGCTTCCTTCACGGTGTTGTAGCTGCCGTGCAAGTTCAAGAACAGGTTGCTGAAGTCGACGCTGCCCAGCAGCAAGCCGATCGGCGGCATGATCACGTCGTTCACGAGCGAGGTCACGATCTTGCCGAACGCCGCGCCGATGATCACGCCGACCGCGAGGTCGATCACGTTGCCGCGCATCGCGAATTCTTTGAATTCTTTTAGCACCTGCGTCTCCTTGTTGCTCTCGGATCGGGAAACTACCTCTCCCCGCTAGTCTACCGTGCCGACGGCATTCGCGACGCGGCCCCCGATTGACGACGGCCTGTCGCTAGCGCCGAGCGTGCCAGAGCCGCTCGTCGAAGCTGAAGGGTTCGGCACCCGCGACCCTCACGCCCGCGAACTGCGGGTGCACGACGTTCAGCACGAAGTTCTTCTCCTGCGGCACGATTAGCGAGGGTACGACGAGCGCCAGCGCGTCGCCGTCCTCGAGCCAGGTCCGACCGGCCTCCTGGCTCGCCGAGAGCGAGCGCGGGGGGCGCGCGTCGGCGCGGCGGCGAAGCAGCGCGCGTCCCGGGAGCTCGAGAGTGAACAACACGAAGGCCAGCACCCGCGCCTCGAGCGTCAGATGGACGAACGTTTCGAGCACGGCGAGCGCGCGCGATTCGGAAGCGTAGACGACGGTGGCGCCGGGCGGATTCCAGCGACCGCCGTAGCGGCGCGCGCCTTCGCCCGAGAGCGCGTCGGCGGCGCGCTCGCGACGCACTAGTCGGTACACGCTCGTCACGTATAGACGCCGAAATCAATGCGCCGGAGCAGCGTCTCTACGTCGTCGGCTCCCGCCTGTGTGACGAGCAAATCGAGCGGTACCTTGCCGCCGAGCCCGGGCTGGGGGCGGCGCAGCCACGTCATCGCTTGCTCCGCGTCGCTGAGCACCTCCTCGGCCACGGCGAGGATCTTCGACAGCCGGTAGAGACGATCGCTGGTCGCCGGATCTAGCGCGCTGCCGGCCGCACGCGCGCGGCGCAGCGTGGCCTCGCTGATGCCGAGCAGCTTGGCAAGCTCGGGATCCGTGAGCGCGGCGTGCTGCTTGATCTTATCGACCGCTTTGAATTCGAGCCCGGCCAGGATCCTCTCATGCCAGCGGCCAATTTCGCGGACCCCGGCTCCGCCGGCGAGCAGCGACTCCAGGCGGTGTTTGTAGGCTCGTTTGCGTCCGCTCATTTGATCCTAATAATACGATCATTCGATCGGTACGACAAGTGCTCGGCGCGCCGCGTTGACGCGGCGCGGGCCGCACGGAACGGAGGGTCGCGGCGGTCGTGTCGCGGACCCGATGCACTGACAGCCGCTTTCTTATCGAGGTTTGTCGGCGACGCCCGCGGGCGTTCGCGGAGGCGTCGCCGCCGCGCCTGAGTAGATGTCCGGAAACGGCGCGGGCCGACCTTTGAATTTCTTGTACATCCAGAGGTATTGCTCGGGCGCGAGCCGGATGTACTCCTCGAGCCGGCTGAAGAACGCGCGCGCGTCGGCGACCGGGTCGTCGCTCGGGAAGCCCGGAATCGGCGGTCCGATGTCGACGCGATAGCCCTGAGTCCCCGGCAGCCGGCGAAAGAAGTACGGCAGCACGGCGGCGCCGCTGATCGCCGCGAGCCTGCTCGTCGCGACGTTGGTCAGCGCCGGCTCGCCGAAGAACGGTACGAGCGCGGCCTGTTTCCCGAGGTAGGTCTGGTCCGGCATGTACGCGATCGCGCGGTTCGCCCGCAGCTGGCGCAGCAGCATCCTCACGTCTTCGCGCGGGATCTGCGCGGTCGTGAAGCGGCTGCGGCCGCGCAGGACCAGAGTGTCCATCATCGCGTTGCGTTGAGTGCGATACATGCACGCGAAGTCGACGCCGATCGTCTGCAGCACCGAGAAGCAGATCTCGATCGACGCGAAGTGCGCGCTCGCAAGCAGAACTCCGTGCCCCGCGGCGAGCGCGCGCTCGAGATGCTCGCGGCCGTGGATCGCGACGCGCCTCGCGACCTCGTCATCGGTCAGGTACCAGCCGGCGGCCATCTCGAAGAACGAGATACCGACGGACTCGAAGTGGCGCACGACGAGATCTTCACGCTCGTCGGCGGAGAGCTCGGGGAAGCAGACTTCGAGGTTACGCCTCACGACGCGGCGCTTGCTGGGCCGGAGGCGCATCAGCAATCGGCCGAGCCGGCGCCCGATCGCGAACTGCCATGCGAGCGGCCAGCGGCCGATCAGGGGCAAGATCGCGAGCACCATCCAGGTGGGCCAGTAGCGCGGCGCCCAGAAGCGCGCGAGCGAGAGCTCGCTCGCGCTCGGTCCGTCGTCTGCAGCCGCTCTCTTCAAACGGATTGCCGCGCGGGCGCGTAAAGATCCGGCAGCGGCGGCGGGCGATCCTTGAAGCGCTTGTGGGTCCAGAAGTACTGCTCGGGGCAGAGCCGGATGTAGCTCTCGAGCCGCTCGAGCAGGTCGCGCGCGTCCTTCGCATCGTCGCCGCTCGGAAAGCCGGGCACCGGCGGCAGGATGCTCATCACGTACTCGTCGCCGTTGCCGACGCGGCGGCAATAGTACGGCAGGAGCGCCGCGCCGCTCACGCGAGCGATCCGCGAGATCGCGGTGCTCGTCATCGCGGGCACGCCGAAGAACGGCACGAGGGCGCTGTTCTTGCCGACCGGGGCGCGTTGGTCCGACGCGTACCAGACGACGTAGTTGTCCTCGAGGTTGCGAAGCATCCGGCGAACATTGTCCTTCACGAGCAGCTCGTCGAAGTAACGCATCCTCGCGCGGTTCATGACCTCGTTCATCACGGGATTCTTCTGCCACTTGTACATCCCGCTCGCGCGTGGGCACATCGGCCGCAGCGCGGCCCAGAAGAACTCGAGGCTCGTGAAGTGCGCCGCGAACAGGATCGTGCCTTTAGCCCGCGCCTGCGCCGCGCGCAGGTGCTCGGCGCCCTCGACGCGGATTCGGCGCTTCACGGCGTTCTCGTCGCCGAACCAGCCCATCGCCGTCTCGGCGATCGAGGCCCCGATCGCGCCGAAGTGCTCGCGCACGAGCTGGCGCCGCTGCGCGGCGGAAAGCTCGGGCAAGCAAGCCGCGAGGTTGATCTCCGCGATCCGCCGCCGCGGCGTCGGCAGCAGCGCGACCGTCCGTCCCACGGCCTTGCAGAGCACGATCTGCCAGCGCAGCGGCAGCAACACGAGCGCGCGCATCAGCAGGA
>Ga0326726_10006903_pt1 | contig 10204 bp, 7 predicted proteins | sample MHFenrmetagenome_2_FD_207603 | JGI IMG/M metagenome (GOLD analysis project Ga0326726, IMG submission 207603) | Lab enriched peat soil microbial communities from Michigan Hollow, Ithaca, NY, United States - MHF15MN | ecosystem: Environmental > Terrestrial > Soil > Wetlands > Peat | place: USA... | reverse complement strand
TTTCCGCCGTGCTGCCGGCCAAGGACGCGTTCCCGTACACCATCCGCGTCGTCTCCGAGATCCTCGAATCGAACGGCTCCTCGTCGATGGCGACGGTGTGCGGCGCCTCCATGTCGCTCATGGATGCGGGCGTGCCGCTCAAGGCGCCGGTGGCGGGCATCGCCATGGGCCTCGTCAAGGAAGGCGACAAGGTCGGCATTCTGACCGACATCATGGGCAGCGAGGACCATTACGGCGACATGGACTTCAAGGTCGCCGGGACCGACAAGGGCATCACCGCGCTGCAGATGGACATCAAGATCGCCGGTGTGTCCGTCGACATCATGCGGCAGGCGCTGGCCCAGGCCCGCGAGGCGCGGCTGCACGTGCTGGGCAAGATGGCCGAGACCATCAAGACGGCACGCGCCGGGCTTTCCGAGTACGCTCCGCGCTTCGTCACGATCAAGATCCGGCCGGAGAAGATCCGCGAGATCATCGGTCCCGGCGGCAAGGTCATCCGCGGCATCCAGGAGAAGACCGGCGCCAAGATCGACGTCGAGGACGACGGCAAGGTCACGGTGTTCTCCTCGTCCTCCGAGAAGGCGCAGATGGCCATCGACATCATCCAGGACATCTGCCGCGAGGCCGAGCTTGACCGCATCTACCTGGGCAAGGTGAAGAGCATCAAGGAGTTCGGCGCCTTCGTCGAGATCATGCAGGGGACCGAAGGGCTGCTGCACATCTCGCAGATCGCCGAGGCCCGCATCCGCGCCGTCGGCGACGTGCTGACCGAAGGCGACGAGGTCCTGGTCAAGGTGATCGAGATCGACGCCAACGGCAAGGTCCGGCTCTCGCGCAAGCAGGCGCTGCGCGATCAGCCGGCGCTCGTCGACAAGGAGAAGCTGAAGATCGCCCCCACCACCGCCGGCGCCTAGCCCCGGCGAGACGGAGGGAATCGAGTGGTGTCGGCTGGCCGCGCGGAGGCGTACCGCAAGACGGTGCTGCCGAACGGCATTCGCGTGGTCACCGAGTCGCTGCCCTGGGTGCGCTCGGTCGCCGTCGGCATTTGGGTGGAGACCGGCTCGCGGGTGGAGCCGATCGAGCGCGGCGGCATCTCCCACCTGATCGAGCATCTCGTCTTCAAGGGCACCGAGACGCGGTCGGCCGAGGACATCGCCCGCGCCATCGACTCGGTCGGCGGCCACCTGGACGCCTTCACCGCCAAAGAGCACACGTGCTTCTACGTCAGCGTGCTCGACCGGCATCTCGAGATGGCGGCCGACCTGCTCTCCGATGTGCTCTTGCGCCCCCGCTTCGACCCGGGCGACATCGACAAAGAGAAGGCGGTGGTCTTCCAGGAAATGAAGATGGTGGACGACACGCCCGACGACCTCGTCCACGACCTCTTCGCGGAGAAGGCCTGGCCCGGCCATCCGCTGGGCCGGCCCATCCTCGGACAGCGTCAGGTGGTGGAGGCGCTCGACCGCGACACGATCCTTCGCCACTTCCAGGGTGAGTACACGCCGGGCCGCGTGACCGTCGCGGTGGCGGGCAATGCCGAGCACGACCGGGTCGTCGACGCCTTCGCCTCCCGCTTCGAGCGCTTCGTCACGCCCTCGATCGAGCACGCCGACGTCGCGCCGGGCCTGACTCCGGGCGTGCATCTGCTCTCCAAGCCCCTCGAGCAGGTGCAGGTGGTCATGGGCTTCCCGGGGATCTCCGACATCGCGCCGGAGCGCTATGCCCTCTACCTCATGAACGACATCATGGGCGGCAGCATGTCCTCCCGGCTCTTTCAGGAGGTGCGGGAGCGGCAGGGGCTCGTGTACTCGGTCCACTCGGGCGCCCAGCAATTCCGTGACAGCGGCGTGCTCTATCTCTATGCGGGCACCGAGACCGGCAACTTCGGCAAGGTGCTGAAGGCCTTCCTCAAGGAAGTACGGGCGCTGAAGAAGGACGGGGTGACGGCCGAGGAGCTCGGCCGCGCCAAGGATCACCTCAAGGGCAACCTGATGCTCTCACTCGAGTCCTCGTCTTCGAGGATGAACCGGCTCGCCAAGCAGGAGCTGCGCTTCGGCGCCTTTCACTCGGTGGACGAGATGCTGAGCCAGATCGACAGCGTGCGGGCCGAGGAGATCGAGGCCCTGATCCACCGCCTGCTCGACGAGGAGCAGCTCTGCCTGGTTACCCTGGGCCCGGTGACCAGGAAGAACCTACCGCGCGAAATGTCTCTCGCGTGATCATCATGCGAGCGTGTTGCCCTAACCATCTCGCCCACGGTCAACATACCGCGCCGCGAAATGCCGCGATGCCGAATGCGGTGATGCCGAATGCGGTGATGCACACGCCACCGGATCGCCCTAACCATCTCGCCCACGGTCAACATGCCGCGACGCCGAATGCGGTGATGCACACGCCACCGGATCGCCCTAACCATCTCGCCCACGGTCAACATGCCGCAAGGCATGTTGAGGTTAAATGATCCCGAGATACTCGCGCCCGGCGATGGCCCGCATCTGGAGCCAGGAGGCCAAGTACGAGGCCTGGCTCAAGGTCGAGCTGGCCGTCTGCGAGGTCTACGCCAAGCGCGGCATCATTCCGTCGGAGGCGCTGGGACGCATCAAGGCGGCGGCGCGAGTGTCGGCCGCCCGCATCGACGAGATCGAGGCGACGACGCGGCACGACGTCATCGCGTTCCTGACCAATCTCGAGGAATCGATCGGCGCGGACTCGCGATACGTCCATATCGGCATGACGTCGTCCGACGTCGTGGACACCGCCCAGGCGCTGCAGCTCGTCGCGGCCTCGGAGCTCCTGCGGGAAGGGCTCGAGGGCTTCCGGGCCGCCCTGCGCACGCTGGCTCTGCGCCACAAGGACACGCTCTGCGTCGGCCGCACCCACGGCATCCACGCCGAGCCCATGGTCTTCGGTCTCAAGCCCGCGCTGTGGTTCGCGGAGGCGGGCCGCAACCTGGAGCGGCTCCGGCGCGCCAGAGAGGCGGTCGGGGTCGGGAAGGTCTCCGGCGCCGTCGGCACCTTCGCCCATGTCGACCCCGACGTCGAGGAGGAGGTGTGCCGCCTGCTCGGCCTCGAGGCGGCGCCCGTCTCGACGCAGGTCGTCCAGCGTGATCGCCACGCCGAGTTCTGCGCGACGCTGGCCATCATCGCCGCCTCTCTCGAGAAAGTCGCTACCGAGATCCGCTCGCTCCAGCGCACGGAGATCCTGGAGGCCGAGGAGCCGTTCACCGAGGGGCAGAAGGGATCGAGCGCCATGCCGCACAAGCGCAATCCCGTGTCCTGTGAGCAGGTGTGCGGCCTCGCCCGGCTTGTCCGGACCAACTCGCTGGCCGCCCTCGAGAACGTCGCGCTCTGGCACGAGCGGGACATCAGCCATTCCTCGGTCGAGCGCGTCATCCTGCCCGACTCCACCCTGCTCGTGGACTACATGCTCCACCAGATGACGCGAATCGTGGAGGGGCTTCAGGTCTACCCGGAGCGGATGCGCGAGAACATGGAGCGGAGCTTCGGCCTGATGTACTCCCAGCGCGTGCTGCTGCGGCTGGCGGAGACGGGGCTGCCCCGCCAGCAGGCCTACGAGATCGTCCAGCGGAACGCCATGCGGGCATGGCGGGAGCGGACGTCGTTCCGGGCCCTGCTCGCCGCGGATCCCGAGCTGACCACCCGCATCGGGGCGGCCGACCTGGAGGCCTGCTTCGACCCGACCTGGTATGTGCGCAATGTCGATGCCATCTACAAGCGTGCCGGACTTTCCTGAGGGCTCTGACATGGAGAAGCGGGACAAGCTCTACGAGGGCAAGGCGAAGATCGTCTACTCGACGGACGATCCGGGGAAGATCATCCAGTATTTCAAGGATGATGCCACGGCCTTCAACGCGCTCAAGCGCGGGACCATCGTCGGCAAGGGTGTGATCAACAACAAGATGTCGTCCACGCTGTTCCAGCGCCTCGCCAAGGCCGGTATACCGACGCACTATCTCGCCACCCTGTCCGACCGCGAGATGCTCTGCCGCAAGCTCGACATCATCAAGATCGAGGTCATCACGCGCAATATCGTGGCGGGCAGCCTCGCCAAGCGCACCGGGCTGGAGGAAGGGGTGGCCGTCAAGCCGCCGATCGTCGAGCTCTACTACAAGTCCGACCCGCTCGGCGATCCCATGATCACGGAAGAGCACGTCCGCATGCTCAAGCTCGCCTCTCCCAAGGAGGTGGCCTGGCTCAAGCGCATGGCGCTCAAGATCAACGCGGTGCTGCGGCCGCTCCTCAAGCGCAAGGGCTTGATCCTCGTGGACTTCAAGCTGGAGTTCGGCCGCCACGGCGGCAAGCTCTATCTGGGCGATGAGATCAGCCCGGACACCTGCCGGCTCTGGGACGCCGATACCCTCGAGAAGCTCGACAAGGACCGCTTCCGCCGCGACCTCGGCAATGTCGAGGATGCCTACCAGGAGGTCTACCGCCGCATCGTGGGGTCCGGTTCGTGAAGGCTCGCGTCCTCGTTCGGCTCAAGCCGGGCATTCTCGACGTTCAGGGCGCCTCCGTGCAACGGGCGCTCCAGGGTCTGGGCTTCGGCGAGGTGCAGGAGTTGCGGGTTGGCAAGGTCCTGGATCTCGAGCTCGAGGGCGTGAGCGGGGATTCGGCCAAGCGGCGCGTCGAAGAGATGTGCGCGCGGCTACTCACAAATCCGGTCATCGAGGACTATACGGTCGAAATGCTCGGCTGACGTCCGAGACTCTTGTCAGATCCGGACGGGCAGGGTAGAGTGAGTTAGCACCTACCAAGGGAGGACGGCGCGGCCCCATGAACTTCGGCGTGGTGGTGTTCCCGGGAACTTGGAGTGATTGCGATTTTCACTATGTCATCGGTGAGGTGCTCCACCAGCCGGTTCGCTACGTCTGGCATCGGGACAGCCAGCTGGCAGATTTTGATTGCCTGATCCTTCCCGGCGGTTTTTCGTACGGCGACTATCTGCGCGCAGGCGCGGTCGCGGGGCGTTCCCCCGTGGTCGAAGCCCTACCCGAGTTCGTGGCCAAGGGCGGAGTGGTGCTGGGCTCGTGCAATGGATTCCAGATCCTCTGCGAGTCCAAGCTGCTTCCCGGCGCGCTCATGCGCAACGAATGCCTGCAGTACCGCTGCCAATCGACCTTCCTCCGCGTCGAGAATGCCGAGACGCCTTTCACGCGGGCCATGCGCCCCGGGCAGGTGTTGAAGATGCCCATCTCGCACGGTGAGGGCAAGTTCTACGCCGACGCGGAGACCCTCCGCCGGCTGCGTGACCAGAAGCAGATCGTATTCCGGTACTGCACTGAGGATGGCCGCGCCGTCAAGGACGCCAACCCCAATGGCTCGCTGGACAATATCGCCGGCCTCATCAACGAGGAAGGGACCGTCCTCGGCCTCATGCCACATCCGGAGCGCGCCAGCGAGAATGCCATGGGCGGCACGGACGGCCTGCTGATCTTCCACTCGCTCCTCGGCAGCCTGGTCGAGGATGGCTCATTCCTCAAGCGGTAGGAGGCATGCGCCCGGGGTGGAGACGGGGTGACCTGGGCGGAGCCTAAGGTCACTCTGGAGCTCGCCCTTGCTTCAGGACTCACGGGCGAGGAGTACGACCGCATCATCCGGCGGCTCGGCCGGGAGCCCTCCTATACCGAGCTCGGCCTCTTCTCGGCTCTCTGGTCAGAGCACTGCGCTTACAAGCACTCGCGCGTCTTCCTGCGCGGACTCCCGACTTCGGGTCCGGCTGTCTTGCAGGGGCCGGGCGAGAACGCGGGCATCGTGGATCTCGGAGGCGACCTGGCGCTGGCCTTCAAGATCGAGAGCCACAATCACCCGTCCTTCATCGAGCCCTTTCAGGGCGCGGCCACCGGCGTGGGCGGCATCCTGCGCGACATCTTCACCATGGGGGCGCGCCCCATCGCGGTCCTCGACTCCCTGCGCTTCGGGAATCCCGAAGATCCGAAGAGCCGGCGCCTCATCGACGGCGTCGTCTCCGGCATCAGCTGGTACGGCAACTGCTTCGGCGTGCCCAATCTGGGCGGCGAGGTGAAGTTCGCTCCCGAGTACGCGGGCAATCCGCTCGTCAACGCCATGGCGGTGGGACTGGTGCGCAAGGACCGGATCTTCCGCGCGCGTGCCGAGGGGGTGGGCAATCCCGTCTTCTACGTCGGAGCCAAGACCGGTCGCGACGGCATACACGGGGCGACCATGGCGTCGGCCACCTTCGACGAGGGAGCTGAAGAGCGCCGGCCGACGGTGCAGGTGGGCGATCCCTTCACGGAGAAGCTCCTGCTGGAGGCCTGCCTCGAAGCCATGGAGACTGGCGCCGTGCTCGGCATCCAGGACATGGGTGCCGCGGGGCTCGCCTGCGCCTGCTCCGAGATGCCCGCACGCGCGGGTACGGGCATGGAAGTCGAGCTGTCCCGCGTGCCACAGCGCGAGCCGGGGATGACGCCCTACGAGATCATGCTGTCCGAGTCCCAGGAGCGCATGCTGCTCGTGGCCGCGCGTGGCCGCGAGGACGAGGTGAGGCGGGTCTTCGCCAAATGGGAGCTGGACGCCGTCGAGATCGGCCGCGTCACTGGCGACGGCGTGCTGAGGGCTACGATGCACGGGGTGGTCGTCGCCGAGGTGCCGGTGAGAGCCCTTGCCGACGAGGCGCCGGTCTACGAGAAGCCCACCGCGCGTCCCGACTGGCAGGATGCGCTCGAAGCCTTCGATCCGCTCTCCCTGCCCGCACCGGCCGATCTCACCGGGACGCTTCTCGACCTGCTGGGCTCCCCCGGCATCGCCTCCAAGGAGTGGGTGTACAGGCAATACGATATGCAGGTCGGCATCAACACGCTGGTCATGCCAGGCTCGGACGCTGGCGTGCTGCGCATCAAGGGGACTCGAAAGGCCGTCGCGGTAACTACGGACTGTAATAGCCGTTTCGTGTATCTCGACCCGCGGGCCGGGGCCGCCATGGCCGTGGCCGAGGCGGCGAGGAATCTGGCAGTTACGGGCGCCAGGCCGCTGGGCTTGACTGACTGTCTCAATTTCGGATCGCCTGAGCGTCCGGAAATCCTCTGGCAATTCAAGGAGGCCGTAGCGGGCATCGCTCTAGCGTGTCGCGCCCTCGAGATCCCGGTGGTGGGAGGCAATGTCTCCTTCTACAATGAAACTCTGGGGCAGGCGATCCTTCCCGCCCCCGTGATCGGTATGGCCGGGCTTATCGACGAGGCCGAGAGTCGGTGCACCCAGTGGTTCGAGCGGGAAGGGGACAGGATAGCTCTTCTCGGTCCGGATGACGTGAGCCTGGGCGGGTCCGAGTATCTCTGGCTGCTGGACCGGCGGGTGGCCGGCAGGCTGGCGCCGCTGGACCTCGAGCAAGAGCGCCGGGTGCACGAGGCCTGTCGCGCCGCGATCGCCGCCGGGCTCGTGCGTGGAGCCCACGATTGCTCGGAGGGAGGCCTGGCCGTCACGCTGGCCGAAAGCTGTGTCAGCGGGCAGCGCCTCGTGGGCGCCGAGATCGATTTGCCCGCCGGGGCCGAGCGGGCCGATCTGCTGCTCTTCGGAGAGGGGCCGTCCCGTGTGGTCGTGTCGGTGCCGCCGGAAGCCCTGCGCCACTTCGAGCGACTCATGGGCGAGTTCGCGCTGCCGTGGCGGTGGATAGGGCGGGTCGGGGGCGAGGCTCTGGTGATCAAGCGCGGAGGGGCGCCGATGCTCTCGGTACCTCTCGATCGGATGGCTCACGCGTGGAGGACCGGTTTTGAGCGACATGTCGCCTGAAGACGAAGGGCTCGAGCTCGACGACAAGTTTCACGACGAGTGCGGCCTCTTCGGCATCTGGAATCACGCCGAGGCCGCCAACGTCGCCTATCTGGGCCTCTACGCCCTACAGCACCGCGGGCAGGAGTCCGCGGGCATTGCCGCGACGGACGGCCATGCCTTCCACGTGGAGAAGGCCATGGGCTGGGTCGCCGACGTCTTCAGCCGGGACCGGCTCAGGCGCCTGCCCGGACACCGCGCCATCGGTCACGTGCGCTATTCCACGGCGGGCAGCTCCAACCTGCGCAATGCCCAGCCCATCACGGCGACCACCTCGCACGGCCCAGTGGCCATCGCGCACAACGGTAACCTGATCAATGCCGAGGAGCTGCGGCGCCAGCTCGAGGCCGACGGCGCCGTCTTCCAGTCGTCCTCGGACACCGAGGTGATCCTCCACCTCCTGGCGCGCTCCGAGGGCGGCACCCTCGTAGACCAGCTGGCGCGCGCGCTGACCCAGGTCAAGGGCGCCTACACGCTGCTGCTGCTCACGCCGACGTCGGTGATCACCGTGCGCGATCCATCGGGCTTCCGCCCCATGACCCTCGGCCGGCTCGGCGACTCCTGGGTCCTCGCCTCCGAGACCTGCGCCCTCGACCTGATGGAAGCCCAAGTAGTGCGCGACGTCGAGCCGGGCGAATTCGTGGTGATCGACGATGCCGGGCTTCAGAGCTATAAGCCCTTCCGGCCGCAGCCCAAGCTCCAGTGCGTCTTCGAGTACGTGTACTTCGCGCGCCCCGATTCCGTGCTCTGGGGGCGCAATGTCCACGCCGTGCGCAAGGCGTTGGGACACCAGCTCGCGCGGGAGTATCCGGTGGCGGCCGACCTTGTCATCCCGGTGCCCGACTCGGGCGTGGGGGCGGCGCTCGGCTATGCCGAGGAGGCGGGACTGCCGTACGACTCGGGGCTCGTGCGCAATCACTATGTCGGCCGCACCTTCATCGAGCCCAAGCAGGGCATCCGGCACTTCGGCGTCAAGGTCAAGCTCAACCCGAACCGCGAGGTGCTGGCGGGCAAGCGCGTGGTCATTGTCGACGACTCCATCGTGCGCGGCACCACGAGCCGCAAGATCGTCAAGATGGTGCGCGCGGCGGGGGCCCGCGAGGTGCACATGCGCATCTCGTCGCCGCCCATCCAGTGGCCGTGCTATTACGGCATCGACACGCCCACCCGGAAAGAGCTGATCGGGTCGAGTCACGAGGTGGCGGAGATCGAGCGCTACCTTGGCGCGGACTCGCTCGGCTATCTCTCGCTGGACGGGATGCTCAAGGCCACGGGCAATGACCCGGGCAACTTCTGTCACGCCTGCTTCACCGGGCAGTACAAGGTAGGCTTCGATGCCGGGGACATCGCTCAGCTGAGACTGTTCGAATCGTAGTCCGGGGTTCATGGACCCACTGACGTACCGAGAGGCCGGCGTGGACATCAGCGCCGGCGACGAGGCCGTACGCCGGATCGGGCCGCTGGCGGCGTCTACGCGCCGGCCCGAGGTGCTGGGCGGCATCGGCGCGTTCGCGGCGTTCGTCACCATCCCCACGGGCTACCGGGAGCCCGTCCTCGTCTCGTCAACCGACGGCGTGGGCACCAAGCTGCACGTGGCCTTCGCCACGGATCGCCACGACACCGTGGGCATCGACCTCGTTGCGATGGGAGTCAATGACCTCCTCGTCCACGGCGCCGAGCCGCTCTACTTCCTGGACTATCTCGCCGTGCATCGCGTCGATCCCGCGCGGATCGAGGCCATCGTCTCTGGCGTGGCCGAAGGATGCCGCCGAGCCGGCTGCGCGCTGGTCGGCGGAGAGACGGCGGAGATGAGCACGCTCTACTCGCCGGGCGAATACGATTTGGCGGGCTTCGCGGTGGGCGTGGTGGAGCGAAGCGGCATCGTCACCGGCGCCGAGGTGCGGCCGGGCGACCGGGTCCTCGGGCTGGCGTCGTCTGGGCTGCATTCGAACGGGTATACGCTGGCGCGCAAGGTGATCTTCGAGCGTCTGGGCCTCAGGCCCGGCGACACCATTCCGGGGCTCACCCGCTCTGTCGCTGACGAGTTGCTCGAGCCCACTCGCATCTATGTGAGCCCCGTTCTCGAGCTGCTCCGGAGCGTCCCCGTGCTGGCCATGGCTCATGTCACGGGAGGCGGCATCACCGAGAACCTGCCGCGCGTCCTTCCCGACGGCTGCCAGGCGGTGATCGATCCGCGCGCGTGGCCGGTTCCGCCCGTCTTCCGCGTGATCCAGGAGGCCGGGCTCGTCGAGGACGCCGAGATGCGCCGCACGTTCAACATGGGCATCGGCTACCTGCTCGTCGTGCGCCCGGGGGACGCGGAGCGCGCGGCCCGGGCCCTGGCGGCATCGGGTGAGCGCGTCTTCCACATCGGCGAGATCCGAGCCGGCGTCCGGTCCGTC
>Ga0326726_10006902_pt1 | contig 10205 bp, 8 predicted proteins | sample MHFenrmetagenome_2_FD_207603 | JGI IMG/M metagenome (GOLD analysis project Ga0326726, IMG submission 207603) | Lab enriched peat soil microbial communities from Michigan Hollow, Ithaca, NY, United States - MHF15MN | ecosystem: Environmental > Terrestrial > Soil > Wetlands > Peat | place: USA... | reverse complement strand
AACTGCGAGCAGTATCTTCAGAATGACTTTGCACACCGCGATTACGTCCTGGTCTGTACGTCCGACAACCGTGAAACTTTCATTTACGAGAACCGCCCGAAAAATATCCGGAAGTATCTTGAAATGGCTGCCGGAAGTCAGCTTCTTTTCAAGCTCCATCCGAATGAAAATGCCGATAGAGCCAGGAGGGAGATTGAGCTTCATGCTCCTGACAGTATTGTATTCAGTGAAGGGCGTACTGAAGAGATGATTGCCAATTCGAGAATGCTGATTGCACAGTTTTCATCTACTATTTTTGTCGGTTCCGCCCTTAACAAGGTAGTACATTGCGGCCTTCATCCGGATGAGCTGAAAAGGCTCACTCCGCTCCAGAATAAATCAGCGGCAAAAAAAATCGCTGATGTATGCAGGAATGTAATTGACGGATGAGTGAGCTTCAGCAAGCATGAAAGGTGGTAACCGACAGTTTTTTCACTGGCCCCTGTAAATTTTTACAATTCATATGCATACCGTAGCAGTCATTCCTGCAAGAGGAGGGTCGAAAGGTCTCAAAAACAAGAATATTTACCCTGTGGCGGGAAAACCGCTCCTTGCCTGGACAATCATGCAGGCTTTGGCTTCAACGTGTATCGATCGGGTTTTTGTTACCACTGACGATCAGGAGATCGCAAGCGTAGCAAGAGCTTACGGAGCGGAAGTAGTTGAGCGCCCGAAGGCAATTTCCGGCGACAAGGCGAGCTCTGAATCGGCAATTCTGCATGCAGTTGAGGTAATCGAACGGGATTACGGCTTCCGGATCAGCACTATTGTTTTTCTGCAGGCTACCTCTCCTCTGCGCAAGCCAGGTGATATAGACCGGGCTGTAGAATGTTTCAAAGGAGAAGGGGCTGACTCACTGATTTCAGTAACAAAAGCCGATGACCTGACAATATGGGAGAACAGGGAAGGCAAGTGGGCAAGCGTCAATTTCGATTACCGTCATCGCGGCATGCGTCAGGATCGCCCGGCGCAGTTCATTGAGAACGGCTCAATCTATATTTTTACGCCCGACACACTCAGAAACTTCAATAACAGGATCGGTGAAAAGCTTTCTGCCTTTGAAATGGAGTTCTGGCAGACCTGGGAGATTGATACTATTGAGGAAATAGATTTAATTGAGTATTACATGTACAAAAAAAACCTGGCAGGCCAGGACGCAGACCTGAAAAACCATTAGATCACTGTTGTTATGAATTTCTTTTTATCCACCGATCTTGTCATCGGGGTTAATGAAGCATTGAGCCTCAATGAGCATCTGGCACAGCTTTCTGTGCAGAAGCCGGGTATCATTTACGATGCCAATCTGGCAGGCAACCTCTATTTTCAGGATGTACTGAAAAATTTAACCACCGGGTATAAAAACTCAGTTCTGTACTGTAACGAATTCGGTGGAGAGCCGACCTACGGCCATCTTGAGAATGTTGCAGAATTTTTTCGGGGCAACATTCCAGACGGAATTATTGCTATCGGCGGCGGCAGTACGCTCGATCTCGGCAAAGGGGTAGCCCTGCTTCTGACTAACCAGGTCCCTGCACTTTCGCTCAAGGGATTCCCTGCAGGGGTTAATGATCCATTGCCGCTGGTAACGGTACCCTCTCTGCTTGGAAGCGGTGCAGAGGTAAGTTTCAATGCAGTATTCATCGACGAGGCAGAGGGACGAAAACTCGGAATCAACAGCCGGAAGAACTTCCCCAAAAAAGCGGTAATCGATCCAAACCTCTCAATGACCGCTCCGATTGAAAGCGTTATTGCTTCAGCCATGGACAGTCTTGTTCACTGTGTTGACAGTTTCGCTTCTGTCAAGCATACCGCTTTAAGCAGGATTTTTTCCATCGAGGGATTCCAGCGCACTTTTTATGCCCTGCAGCAGGGACAACTCGACCGTGCAGAGTCGCGCCTCGACCTTGCCATCGGCAGTGTTTGCGGAACGGTTGCTCTCATGAATTCGGGAGACGGCCCCACCAACGGCTTTGCCTACTATCTCGGTGTAAAGCACAAGGTGCCGCACGGCCTTGCAGGAGCGATCTTTCTCAAGGAGGTCATGCGTTACAACCATGATCACGGATATGAGAAATACGCACTCCTCAATCCGATGCGCAATTCACCCTCACCAAGTGAGGCTACTGCCGAACTGCTCGATGAGATGGACGCACTCTACCGGCAGCTTCAGATACCTACGCTTGTCCGCTACGGATACGGCAAGGGAAATGCTGCAGAGTTTGCGCACAATGCATCGGAAGCCCTGAAAGGATCCTTCTCGGGCAATCCGGTTGAATTTACCGAAGAGTCGGCAAAAGCCGTTGTTTATCAATTAACCTAAAGGAGAAGAATAGAGTATGGCGGGTGCAGAACTAATCGGTCGTGAGGAGCTGGCCGAAATTCAGGAACTTTTCAGCCGGGAAAAGGTCAATCTATATCGTTACGGTGGCGGCAATTATAAGGCACGGGAGTTTGAAGAGAAATTCGCTGCATGGATGGGGGTAAAATATGCCCACGCGGTGTCCTCAGGAACTGCGGCCATACACTGCGCACTTGCCGGTGCAGGTATAGCGCCAGGAGATGAGGTTATCACAACGGCCTGGACGTTTATTGCGCCTATAGAAGCAATCAGCGCACTCGGAGCCGTACCGGTACCGGTTGAGCTTGATGAAACCTACCATCTTGACCCGCTTGAGATTGAAAAGGCTATTACACCTGCTACAAAAGCAGTAGTGGCAATTCCTATGTGGGCATCACCTGAAATGGACGAAATAGAGGCAATCTGCCGCAAGCACAACCTTATTCTGATTGAGGACGCGGCTCAGGCACTTGGCGCTTCATACAAGGGTCGCAAACTCGGCACCATCGGCAGTGTCGGCTCCTTTTCATTTGACGCAGGCAAGACGCTGCACACCGGTGAAGGCGGAATCATTGTCACCAACGACAAAGAGATCTACGACCGTGCTGCGGAGTTTTCCGATCACGGTCACATGCACCTACCCGGTCTGCCGAGAGGCAAGGACCCAAGGCGCGCCAAAGGCCTTAACCTTCGTCTCAGCGAAGTGACCGCAGCGATCGGTCTGGCCCAGCTTGCAAAAATCGATACGATTCTCTCGAAATCAAGGGAGAACAAGCAGAAAATCAAGGAAGGGATACGCCACCTCGACAATATTGTCCTTCGTCCGTTCAGTGATGAAGCGGGATCTCAGGGTGATACCCTCATTTTCAGGGTCAGAGACCGCGAAGCTGCTCTTCAGTTTGAAGCCCATCTTATGGAGCATGGCTTCGGCACCAAAATTCTGCCCGAAGCACTCGACTGGCATTTTGCAGGAGTCTGGAGTCACCTTCTCGGAGAGTACGACCGTTACCGCGATCTTGACCTTGAAACGCTCTGGCCGAAAACTGGCGTTATGCTGCGCAGCAGCATCTGCTTGAACATTCCCGTTCTGATCGATGAGCCGACTATTGAAAAACTGGTTCAGGCAATTATCTCAGGCGCGACGAAGATAGGATAGCGTGGAAACTGAAGAAGAGGCTCACTGTTGATTTTGTTTTACAACTATCAACAGTGAGCCTCGGACGCAAATATATTTGAAACAGAAAAAGCCTGCGAATTGCAGGCTTTTTCTGTTTCTGGAGGCGAAGAGCGGACTCGAACCGCTGTACAAGGTTTTGCAGACCTCTGCCTAACCACTCGGCCACTTCGCCGTTACAGGAATGTCAAGGTAAGAAAAACTTATTGTTTTACAAACCGATACAGAGTTATTTACTTTTACCATTTATTTCCTGCTGTCATTGACCCATCCGGAGCCATGGGTTCGATGCACTCTTTATGATCAAAGTGCGGGTTGTTGACTTTTGGAGATACAGGGTAGAGAAAAAGTGTTCCGGCTGGCGAGGCTGTCAGCACTTTTGCATGTTCAGCTTTTTGTGCTCTCAGCCACTCCGTCCACATTTCAGGCTCTACAATGACCGGCATGCGGTTGTGTATCGGAAGCATCTCACTGTTTGACTCAGCAGTGATGATGGTGCAGGAGATAATGGGCGGCGCATCGCTCCCTGGCGGCTGCCAGCGGTCCCAGAGGCCGGCAAATGTCATTGGGCGACTATCTCTTCGCTGAATATACCAGGGCTGACTGTGAGCGCCAGGCGTGCGCTTCCACTCGTAAAATCCGCAGGCAGGAATCAGGCAGTGGCTTCGGTTAAGCATGTGGCGGAAATAGGGTTTTGCCTCGAGCGTTTCAGCCCGGGCATTGATCGGCCGTACTTTCGGAAGGCTCTCTGCCCAGTGTGGAATCAGACCCCAATGCGCATTGCCGAGAGTCGCCGATTCCTGATTGCCGAACAGGACGGTAATGGTGCTCTCAGGGGCGATATTGTAGCTTTGGCTGTAGCGGAACCCTTCAGCCTCATAAAAGGGCAGTTCGTACTGGTGAAGCATCTCCATGAAGAGCTTTATGTCGTAGAATCCGAATCTTCCGCACATAACCTTTGAACAATGTATTGCTGTTGCTGTGGTGATTATCTGAAAGTTAAACAGCAATTGCGACAGTTAGTTTCCGATTTTAAGGGTATGTCGCGTTTTTCAGGCAGATCCTTATTTTCGTTTTATTGTACCCGGTTATGATTTTGACCGATACGGGGACGTATATTTTCAGAGAGAAGAACACAAAAGACTCCAGGTGACTTTTTTTGCTATACACCAAGACAATCAACAGCACTACTCATGACCGATGCCCTCACTATTTCGATCCTTATCGCTCTTTTTGCCCTGCTTCTTTTTGTGGCTTACCGTATTGTGCGTGACGCTCCATTGAAAGCCGAGCTGCAGCGCCTTCAGGCCATCGAAGAGGATGCCCGCAATGCAGCCATACGGCTTGAATCGAAATCCACTGAACTGGAAAATCTGAAAATCGGGTATGCCAGGCTGGAATCTGATCTCAATAATGAGCGGCGAAGCGCGGCCGAAAAAACAGCGCTCCTGCAGGAGTCGGAATCGCGGCTGAAACGCGAGTTTGAAAACCTGTCAAACAGGATTTTTGAAGAGCGGGGCAGAGCTCTCGGTCAGGAGAACCGTGAACGCCTGGAGACGCTTCTGCAGCCTCTGCGCCAGCAGCTCGACTCATTTCGCAAAAGGGTTGACGAGGTGCATTCGTCCGATACCGAACTCTCCGGTCGCCTTTTCGAGCAGGTGCGTCAGCTGCAGGAGCTGAGCGGCAGGGTGAGTGAGGAGGCCAACACGCTTGCGAAAGCTATAAAAGGGGATTCGAAAACCCAGGGAGACTGGGGAGAGTTGATTATCGAACGCATTTTTGAAGCCTCCGGTCTGGTAAAAGGAAGGGAATATATGGCTCAGGAGAGTTTCCGTGAAGCGGATGGCGTGCTCAAGCGTCCTGATTTTATGGTGATGCTGCCCGGCAACAAGTCGGTGATTGTCGATTCAAAAATCTCTCTGACCGCCTACGAACGGTTCTGCGCTCTTGACGAAGAGCCGCTTCGCCAGCAGGCTCTCAGGGAGCATACACAGTCCGTACGCCGTCATATTGCCGATCTCCAGTCAAAGGAGTACAGCGGTATCGGCGGTAACAGAACGCTTGATTTTGTCATCATGTGCATTCCGCTCGAACCCGCATGGCAGGCCGTCATGCAGGCTGATCCCGAGCTTATGTATGGTCTTGCCGGAAAAAATGTGGTATTGTGCGGTCCCGCCACGCTGATGATAACGCTCAAGCTCATTGCCCAGATCTGGCGGCGGGAGAACGAGAACCGCAACGCCGAGCTTATTGCCGAAAAAGCCGGAAGAATATACGATCAGGTGCTCCTTGTGCTTGAGGCAGTAATGGACGGTCGGAAAAAGCTTTCAGCGGTTTCCGACTCCTTTGAGCTGGCGCTTAAACGGCTGAAAGAGGGACGGGGTAATCTTGTCGGCAGGGTGGAAGAGATCCGGAAGCTCGGGGCAAAGGTCAGCCGCCAGATACCGCCGGATCTTGCTGCTGATGCAGAAATCGGTGATGCCGAAAATGAATAAGGAATTGTTTGTCTTATGGTCTTGATTCGTCGTATGCCTGGATTTCACGCGCAATCTTTGGCCCCTCATTGTTCATAGCGGTTTTAAGATCATAATCCATCTGCAGGCCAAACCAGAATTGCGGAGGCGTTCCGAAATAGCGGGCAAGACGGAGTGAGGTTTCGGCTGTGATGCTCCGTTTTCCTGCTATGATTTCGTTTATGCGCCATACAGGAATATGGATATCCTCGGCAATCCGGCTCTCGGTGAGATTCATTGGAGTAATGTACTCCTCAAACAGAACCGTTCCGGGGTGAAGCGGCAACATTATCCTCTCACTCATAACTTAATTTCCTCATTGTAACCTGCATTGGCAATCCTGTGACATCGTAAAACAGATTACGATTTTTTTATCGATTCACCGTTTTTATTCTTTCATCTTGCCATTCGGCCAGCTTTTTCCCTTCTTTTGTTTGCTTATACAAAACGCTTTAATAAGTAAAGTATTTGGCTCAATAGAGGGGGTAAGGTTTGTCACTGGTTGTGTGTGATTTGTCATTCTATCCCGATGAAGTCGGAAGAGGAGTCTCGCCCTGTTCCGGTAGAGAATAGAGGAGCAAAAGTGACGAAACTGGGAGGCGCAAAGCATGAGTAGATAATGCCGAAGGATGAGAACTGAGAGATTTCTCGCCATCCCGACTTCATCCGGAGGATTCGAAATGACAGAGGGGGGCAGGAGTACATCGAATTGATTCACTTCCCAATACGTTGTTATTGCGACAAAACAGCACTATCTTTTCGTATTCCTGATTCCTTGTTTGTCCTCAGTCATAAAACTGCATGAAAGATTTCTTTATCAGCTACACCGGCGCAGATCTTCTATGGGCTGAATGGATCACCGCGCAGCTTAATGGTGCAGGTTACACTACGGTGTTTCAGGAACGGGATTTTCATGCAGGAGGAAATTTTGTGCTTGAAATGCATCGGGCAGCAATAGAGAGCAGAAGGACTATTGCTGTTCTTTCTGAACGCTACCTTGATGCGAGTTTTACCAACCCGGAATGGGCTGCGGCATATGCGAGCGACCCTGAAGGAAAAGAACAGCTGATAATTCCGGTACGCATTGAGGATTTCAAGCAGAAAGGATTATTCAAGTCCTTGATTTATATCGATCTTGTCGGACTTTCTGAGGCTGAAGCAAAATCAAGGCTGCTTATAAAAATAGCCGCAACCATACAGGGTGAATCAGCACATCTTTCATCGCGAGCAGTTTTTCCGGGTGCTTCATCTCTACAGTCAACAAAAGTTTATCGTTTTCCCGGCGTACCGCCTCCGGCATGTAATCTTCCGCGTCGAAACGTTAACTTCACAGGAAGAGATCAGCTTTTACTGGCGCTTCATGACTCGCTCTGCCGGCCGCATCATACGGCCCTGACACAGCAGGTACTTTACGGCCTCGGTGGAATCGGTAAAACGCAGCTTGCCATTGAGTACGCCTGGCGAAACAGTGGATCATATGATGTTATCTGGTGGATACGTGCTGAAGATCCCTCTACCGTAGCTTCCGATTATGCGTCACTTGCCAGGGAGCTTGATCTGTCGGAAAAAGGGGCAAAAGATCAGACCGTTACAATTCATGCAGTAAAGAAATGGTTTGAACACAATATCGGATGGCTCATCATTTTCGATAACGCCCGGGATCCCGAGAGCATCAGAAGCTTTCTGCCAAACGCATCGGGAGGTCACGTACTCATCACTTCACGTTACCCGAACTGGAACCATCTTGCTGTACCACGCAGGATTGAGGTATGGAGCAGGGAAGAGTCCATCGCATTTCTCAACAAGAGAGCTGCTCTGTACGACAATATCGAAGCATTCAATCTCGCAGAAACACTCGCCGACCTGCCACTCGCCCTTGAGCAGGCCGCAGCATACTGCCATAACCGGCAAAAAAGCTCTGGAGAATATCTTGCTCTCTTTACTACCCGCCGCCAGGATCTCTGGAAACGGGAAAAAAATCCCGACGATTATCCGGCAACCGTAGCCACTACATGGACTCTTGCCTTTGAAGAGGCACGGTCTCAGCCCCATGCAAGCGACATTCTGAACCTCTGCAGTGTTGTCGCATCCGATGCTGTTCCACGAACTTTGGTCAACAAGGCGCTTGAGTATCACGCAACTGCCGATGGAGAGGAGTTACCCATCGATACCGTTCAGGTTGATGATGCTCTGGAGCTGCTTTCAATGTACGCTCTTCTGACGCTTGAGCAAGAGACGCTTTCCATGCATCGAGTGATTCAGACCGTTGCACAGGAGAGGATGTCGGCGGACTCAAGAAAGCGTTACCTTGAATCAATGCTCAAAGCGCTGAGCGAACAGTTTCCTGAAGATGGATACATCAATCCCGCATTCTGGTCTGCATGTGCACGGCTTGAACCTCATACAGACATTGTCATCAAGGCCATATCCGACGAAAAAAGAGTATGGCAGGAACTTTCTCATTTACTCAACAGCATGGCTTCATATTGCTATTGTCGAGCCGCTTATGCTGAAGCGGAGCTGAAATGCCGTCGTTCGCTCGGTATAAGGGAACGTATGCTTGGGCCGGAACATCCTGATGTTGCCATGAGTCTGAGCTTTCTTGCGGAAATATTGCGAATCCAGGGCAAATATGCTGAATCGGAACAGCTTCTCCGCCGCTCATTGCGGATCAGTGAAAGAGTGCCCGGATCGAATCATTCAGGTGTTGCCTTCACTCTGAACGGTCTGGCATTGTTGTTGAGATTTCAGGGCAGGTATGCAGAAGCAGAGCCGCTGCACCGCCGCTCATTGCAGATCAGTGAAAGAGTACTTGGTTCGGAACATCCTGATGTTGCCATTACTCTTTTCAATCTTGCCTTATTGCTGATGGATCAGAAAAAGGATGCAGACGCAGAGGTGCTGTGCCGTCGTTCGCTGGAGATAAGTGAAAAAGTGCTTGGATTGGATCATCCTCTTGTTGCTTTGATTTTTAATGCGCTTGCGTTGTTGATTCAGAATCAGGGAAACTTTGCAGAAGCTGAGAAGCTGTACCGCCGTTCGCTGGAGATCAGTGAAAAAGTTCATGGATTGAATCATCCTGATGTATCCGTAAGTCTTGACCATCTTGCGGAACTATTGAGAACAAGGGGAGAGTATGCAGAAGCGGAGTCACTGCACCACCGTTCGATGGGTATCCGTGAAAGCATGCTTGGTGCGGAACATCCATCGGTTGCAAAAAGTCTGAATAATCTGGCGTTATTGCTGAGAGATCAGGGAAAATATGCAGAAGCGGAGAAGCTATACCGCAAAGCTTTTGTTATCAATGAAAAAACATTTGGTGCCACCCATCCGGATACCATAAGCGTAAAAAACAATCTCGAAAATCTGCATCAGAAGATGCAATATGTGAATCCGGACCATCGATAAACCTGTCGTATCTGCTGCAGCTCATACCACGCACTTCCGGATTCCATCTCAATACTCGGCAGCACCGACAAGATTCTCTCAACCTTCATCAACTTCCAGTAGCATCTCTATCAGCTCCCTGCCGCATAGAAACGAGAGGTGGGTAGCGAATAAGATGCCTCGCAAGCACCCCGCAAGTTATGGCTATAAAATAAGCTCTGGCATAGGAATGTATGGTTGCTTGATTGAACCCTTGTCTTGTGCCTTTTTGTGTAAAGTACTTTAATAAATAAAGTAAATAACTCAAGGGAAAAAAGGCTCTACAGGGTAGGGGGGAGATCAGTTTTATTAAAAAAAATACGTTTTATGAGACGCGTAGAAACATGCTGTTGATATTCAGCGTAAGTATGTCAAGTTTTTACGGAAGACAGCGTAAGAGTAGCCGACTGATCTGGCTCGCATCAGTGTCGCTGCGAGCCGGAAGGGGAGTTCGTGTTTATTATCAGCCATGACAGTGGCACTCTCGTTAACATGTCCTGTTGCTGAATCGGTTACGTTGAGGCAGCTGCTGCGGGAAATCATTTCGCTCAAGAGTACAATAATAACCAATCAGGCATCAGGTTTTTTGTGTTTTCAGTTGATCGGAATTGTTTAGTGGTGTATATTTGATGTAAGTAAAGCGAGTTTCCAGGCAGTATATTTGTAGTTCTGGCAGACCGGGGTTTTTCCGTTCTGTTTGTTTCGCCTTTCCCTG
>Ga0326726_10006901_pt1 | contig 10205 bp, 8 predicted proteins | sample MHFenrmetagenome_2_FD_207603 | JGI IMG/M metagenome (GOLD analysis project Ga0326726, IMG submission 207603) | Lab enriched peat soil microbial communities from Michigan Hollow, Ithaca, NY, United States - MHF15MN | ecosystem: Environmental > Terrestrial > Soil > Wetlands > Peat | place: USA... | reverse complement strand
GCCTGAAGAGGTTGACGGAGACCTCCCATTTTGTTGCAGAAATGGCAAACCTCTCCCCCGACAATCACCTGGCGTATGTCGGCAGGTCGGCATTTGCGCACAAAGGCGGCATCCATGTGGCGGCGATCCGGCGAAATCCTGATTCGTATCAGCACATTGATCCTTCGCTGGTCGGGAATGAACTGCGCGTTGTTGTCTCGGAACTTTCAGGACGCGGAAATCTCCTGAGCAAATCGGAAGAGTTCGGCGTCCAGGTGGAAGACAGCAGCCATGTCACTGAAGTTCTCGATCAGATTAAAACTCTTGAGGCTCAGGGTTTCTCGTTCGAAGCTGCGGAAGCGTCGGTGGCATTGATGATGAAACGCCAGCAAAAGGAGTATGCGCCGCCGTTTGAACTCATCGATCTTACCGTCAACGTGGAACACCGGAACGGGAGAGGGATCTTCGCCGAGGCGACAGTCAAACTGACCGTGCGGGGAGAGGTTATTCACACCGTTGCTGAAGGGAACGGCCCCGTGAACGCTCTGGACACTGCAATCCGCAAGGCGCTATTGCCCGTGTACCCGGCGCTGGAGAATTTCCACCTTGCAGACTACAAGGTGAGAATCCTGAACGGCGATCACGGCACTGCCGCGACGACCAGGGTGCTTATTGAAACTCAGAACGGGACAAAGCGGTGGAACACGGTTGGAGCAAGTGCGAATATTATCGAAGCCAGCTGGCGCGCCCTGGCGGATAGCATTGAGTACGGATTGACACTGCCGTCATGAGTCGGTCAAGTGGCTTCTTTGAGCGATTTTTACACCTGTGGTCATCGCGGGAAAATCGGTGATCTGCATGCGGATAGACTTCGATGTGGATGTCTTTACGTTTCATCGTGCCGGTTGTTACACAACTCACCCCCTCGGTCCCCCTCTCTTCGGGTCACGAAGAGAGGGGGGTGGGGGTGAGTTCAGCATCAAACTGGCAGGGGCTCTATCGGTGCGGAGTGCCTACAGCGGGTAACGCCAAACACGAATGAGCTTATCAGGAAAGTTGAGCAAATCATGCAGGCAGACATCGTAGTCCTGGCAGGAGATGGGATCGGCCCCGAAGTCACAGGAGCGGCAGAGTCTGTGCTCTCTGCGGTTGCAGCTCGCTTCGGGCATTCGCTATCGTTTTCACACGAATTAATCGGTGGAATATCGATTGATACCTTTGGAAGCCCGCTCCGCGAAAACGTCATCACATCCTGCAAAGGAGCTGACGCTGTACTTCTTGGCGCTGTAGGCGGACCGAAGTGGGATAATCCGGCCGCCAAGACGAGGCCTGAACAAGGACTCCTGGCAATACGCAAAGGGCTTGGTTTGTTTGCGAACCTGAGACCTGTGAAACCGCATCCGGTGTCGCTTGAAGCTTCTCCGCTCAAAGCTGAGCGGCTCCGGAATGTGGACCTCATCGTTGTCCGTGAACTCACCGGTGGACTCTACTTCGGGGAACCGAAAGGCCGCGAACGGGTGAACGGTACCATCCGGGCTGTCGATACGCTCGCGTACACCGATGAGGAGATTCGCCGCGTTGTCGAGTGCGCGTTCACACTGGCTGAAGGCCGCAGGAAAAAGGTCACGTCGGTGGACAAGGCAAACATTCTCGAAACTTCCCGGTTGTGGAGACAAACAGCCGTTGCCGTAGCCGGCAATCATCCGGGGGTTCAACTTGAGCATATGCTCGTGGACACAGCTTCGATGCGCCTCATTGCGGCAGCCGATGGCTTCGATGTCCTGGTGACCGAGAATATGTTTGGCGATATCCTCACTGACGAAGCTTCCGTTCTAGCCGGCTCCATGGGTATGCTTCCGTCGGCCTCGCTGGGAGATGGCGGCCCGGGGCTCTACGAGCCGATCCACGGGTCCGCTCCCGATATCGCAGGAAAAGGCATTGCCAATCCCGTCGGAGCAATTCTGAGCGCGGCGCTCCTTCTGCGCCACTCGCTGGGCCTCGAGGTGGAAGCGCGCGCCGTGGAAGGAGCAGTTGATTGCGCGTTGCGGGAAGGACTTCGACCCAAAGATCTTGGCGGGACCACGGGGACGAAGGAAATGACAGAGGGAATCATAAAACAATTGAAGTCGTAAACCGGAGGAAGCTACTGCCGTGGGGATGGAATCGCGTTTCGTGTGGATGAACGGAAGCCTCGTGCCGTATGCCGAAGCGACCGTTCACTTTCTCACTCCTGCCCTGCACTATGGGGTGGCAGTCTTTGAGGGGATAAGGTCGTATCGGACCGATGACGGTCCCGCCGTCTTCCGCCTCAAAGATCATGTTGATCGCCTGTTGGACTCGGCGCTTGTGCTGGGATTTCTTGAAATTCCGTATGCTGCCGGAGACCTGCGGGAAGCGGCATGTCAGACAGTTGCCGCAAACGGTTTTGAAGAATGCTACATCCGTCCTGTGATCTATCTTTCAGGGGGAGGATGGAACCTCAACATTGACGGGGGAGAGGCTGCTGTCGGTATTGCGGTGTGGGAATGGAAAAACTATCTCGGATCGGAGGCACTGGAGCACGGAGTTCGTGCAAACGTTTCATCGTTCACGCGCCATCATCCGAACGTGATGATGACGAAAGCCAAAATCAGCGGCAACTATGCCAACAGTTTTCTGGCGAAAACGGAATCTGTGCGGTTGGGGTATGATGAAGCAATCATGCTCGATCCTCAGGGCTATGTTGCTGAGTGCACAGGTGAAAACCTTTTCGTCGTAAAACGTGGGACTATCCTGACACCGTCCCTTGCGCCGGTTCTGGAAGGGATCACGAGGGACTCGGTCATTGCCCTTGCGCGCGATCTTGGTTTTGAGGTTGAACAGGCGCCTATCTCGCGCGATCAGCTGTACACTGCAGACGAGGTGTTCGTGTGCGGAACCGCCTCCGAGTGCATAGGACTTCGGGAAATCGACCAGCGCGTTGTAGGGGCGGGCACGTCAGGGCCGGTGACCAAAGCCGTTCAAAAGGCATTCCATGACGCCGTGCATGGCCGCCACCGGCGCTCGGCAGAATGGCTCGATCCGGTGTATCGCGATGAACCCGCCACCAGACTGAAGACAGGGTCAGATAATTAACTTCGCAACTGAATCAAGAAGAAACAGCCACACAAAGGAGGCAGGATCGCTATGGCGCTCATCGACTTCGGGGGTGTGAAAGAAGAAGTAGTCACGCGGGAGGAGATCCCCCTTGCGCAGGCAGTCAAAACGCTTGAGAAGGAAGTGGTGGCTGTTATCGGCTATGGCCCTCAGGGACAGGGACAATCCACGAACCTGAGAGATAACGGTGTCAAGGTCGTCATCGGGCAGCGCAAAGGCGGCAAGGGATGGAACGATGCGGTGAAGGACGGCTGGGTCGAAGGAAAAACGCTCTTTGACGACATAGGCGAGGCGGTGGAAAAGGCGACGATTGTCGAGTATTTGCTCTCCGACGCAGGGCAGAAAGAGCAATGGGGGAAGATAAAGGCAAAATTAAAGAAGGGTCAGGCCCTTTGCTTCTCGCATGGATTCTCAATCGTGTTCAAAGATCAGACCAATGTCGTGCCTCCAACGGATGTTGACGTTGTGCTTGTTGCGCCTAAAGGTGCAGGACGAACGGTCCGTTCCAACTTCCAGGCAGGGAGCGGGATAAATTCAAGCTTCGCAGTTTTCCAGGATGCCACGGGAAAGGCGCGAGAACGTGTCATTGCACTCGGCATTGCCATCGGCTCAGGATACCTTTTCCCGACGACGTTCGAACGTGAAGTGTACAGCGACCTCACAGGCGAACGAGGAGCTCTTATGGGGGCAATCGCCGGGGTCATGAAGGCGCAATATGATACACTCCGCGCCATGGGACACTCTCCAAGCGAAGCGTTCAACGAGACGGTAGAAGAAGCCACGCAGAGTCTCTATCCTTTAATCGGCAAAAATGGCATGGACTGGATGTTTGCTTCATGCAGCACGACCGCGCAGAGGGGAGCGCTCGACTGGGCGAAACGATTTGAAGGCGTCACTCGGCCATTGTTCGAACTTCTCTACCGGGACGTCCGGTCCGGCGTAGAAACCAAGAGGGTTTTGGATACCTGCGGGGCACCGGATTACCGGGAAAAACTTGAAGCCGAACTCGGAGAATGGAGAAACTCCGAAATGTGGAAGGCCGGAGCGGCAGTGCGCGCGCTTCGACCGGAGAATTGGAAAAATGACTAAAGACGGTGGAGGACGGGAAGGGGGCATGGAAATTGATATGATGATTCGGAAGCTGCTTCACGAGGAATCTGGAATGCTTGCTTCGTATCGCGAGAAACTCAGGAATGTCAATGAGCCGCGACTTCGCACATTTCTCGAAGAACAATGTGCCGCCTCCGAGAAAAGATGCAGGCAGCTTGAAGAGTATCTGCGTTCTCTCGATGCAAGCAATATGGTGACCCGACAGATCAACGATATGTTCCTTTGAGGGTTCTCCCGCCCGACAGATTTTGTTCACCGCAGTCACCGCCCCGTCGCATATCTCTCGACGGGGCTTTTCATTTTCCCTCGGCCTCCTGAATCAAGAACGGCTTCAAGTCTGAACCGGATGCCATCTGATCAGCGAAGCATTCATAGCCCGTGTGCTCCTGCAAAGCCTCGATGATATCCATGAACTTTTTCAGACAGGATCGGAATATGAACGGGCCGAAGCTGACGCGATTGATCCCGATATGATGCAGGACTGCCAGTGGTGCAGCAGAGGGCTTGGCAAGTGTATTCAATGGCCCGGAAATCCGACGCCGGAGCTCTATGATTGTTGTGGCATCGCCGGGACCGATGGGATAGATACAGTCGGCGCCGGCGGTTATGTATGCGGAAGCCCTCATCACAGCATCTTCAACCAGCTCCTGGAGAGATGAGAATAAGTTCGATAAGAAACTATCAACACGGGCATTGATGACCAGATGTATCCCTTGCCTGTCTCCAACTTTCCGGACGGCGAAGATCCGTTCGCACTGTTCAGCAATCGGTCGCAGACCACCACCATCTTTAAGACTGTCCTCAATGTTGACCCCTGCGACCCCCGACAAGATCACCTGACGAATAGTTTCTTCTAACGTTTCCAGAGTCGAACCATAACCCGATTCGATATCGGCGGTCACCGGTACGTCGACGCTCTCCGCAATCCGCGAGATCGTGGATATGAGCGTCGATCTTGACACTTTCTCTCCGTCGGCATAACCCAGCGATGCTGAGACAGCGGCGCTCGCTGTTGCAACTGCCGGATATCCCTTCGCCTCCAGAATGCGCGCGCCAAGGGGATCCCAAAAATTGGGGAGAACCAGTAAGGAGGGACCTTTGTGAAAAGCCAGGAGGATCTCCGCTTTCTTCCTCTGGGCAGTTTGGTCTCTCATCGATCGCTTATTTCCATCCTTTCATCTTCTTCAGGTTTGTTACATGCCCCAGATGATGGTGAGAGTGCCATGCGTATTCGGGAATGTAGTCTGCTACCTGCAGTTCCATGCCTCTCTCCGGGTGAACGAATGTCCTTTTCAGGTCTTTTTCGGACAACGACCGCAGCAGGACTGCCCAGCGTGCGTGCAATCCTTCAAGGAGCCGTAGGCTGGGTTCAATCGGCATGGACACAACGTCGGCCAGCTCTGCCCAAAGGCCTTCATGATACGGTTTGATTGTCGGCCTATCCTCTGTCAGCGCCAGCTTGATGCGAGTAACACCGTTCAAATGGCTGTCGGCGAGATGATGGACAACTTGCCTGATGGTCCATCCGCCGGGTCTGTATGATGTGTCAAGCTGTTCATTGGTCAGGCCGGCGACTGCAGTCTCCAACTGTGGGGGAAATGACTCTATCTCAAAGATGGAAGTTGCAATAAGTGCATGAGTTAGCCGCAGTGGTTTCACATATCTTCCAACAGGATAACGTAGCTTCTCCAGATCTTGATCTGTCATATAGCGGGCCCCTGGTAGTGAGTAGTCAAATGAGATTATTGTTCGGCCGCAATAAGGCTATTACATGTCGAATATCGATTCTCTTCCAGGAAAGGCCGTTTCGGCGCATACTTCATCCGTGAAAACCGGAGCCGTCAGAATTATGTAACGATTTCCACCCGGAAAAGGTGCAATCTCCCGGAAATTCCGACGTTTTACTCGACGAATCGGTGCGTGGTTTCGACCAAAAGGTGTTACAAACGTTCGTGTATCGGCGAAGGAATGTGGCGCCGACGACCGACCGGCAACAGAAGGACTCCCCACTTGACAAGGCTCCCAAGGGTAGAGGGTGCAACCGATTAAACACTTTGCGCTCGATTACGTATACAGAGGATACGGCACTCGACTGAATGAGCGGGATCACTGGCCACATAATCAAGAGATCAGATAGCCAGCTTTCAGCCTGACGGTGCCGGCATGGAAAGTCTGCATTTTCAAACCTCTTGACCGTGTTTGCCCTGCGCGATGATTTCACCATCAGAGCAACGTTCTAACTGGGTCCTCATCCTCGCCCATGCCTGGGCGGTCCTCTCTTTGTCGCTACCGGCCAAAGCGTCCGGACAACCCGACACTGCCAGAGTGGTGACTGGAATGGGAATCCACGGGTCAATCAGTCCCGCGCTCATCAGCACGCCTCCGGTCATTGACGGAAACCTGGACGAACCATTTTGGAAACTCACGCGGAATGTCACCGGATTTATAACATATGCGCCGGACTTCGATGTCGTTCCGAAGGAACAAACCGAAGTGGCAATGGCCTATGATCGTGAGAATCTCTATTTCGCATTCCGTTGTTTTGACGATGTATCCAAAATTAAGGCGTCGATTTCGTCACGGGATAATATGATACAGGACGATTGGATATGCATCAATCTCGACTCGTTCAACGACCAGCAGTCTCTCACTGCGTTTTACGTCAACCCCCTCGGCATTCAGGGTGACAGCCGTTTTGTAGCCAACAACGAGGACTTCAGCCCCGACTTTGTATGGTACAGCTCAGGGAGAATCGATTCACTCGGCTACACGATCGAGGTTCAGCTTCCGCTCAAGAGTCTGCGGTACAATAATCACGAACCAACCGTCATGGGAGTCATTCTTGAACGGTACATCAGCCGCCGTTCCGAACACAGCACGTTTCCCCGGCTCGACCCCGCCAAAGGATATGCAATTCTCACGCAAATGACGCCGTTGATCTATCCTGGCATTGAGCATCACAGACTTTTCGAGTTTCTTCCGGCCGTAACGGCTTCGCGGCAGGACGTTCGCAAAGGAAACTCCCTCGAGCGCACACAGCAGCATGGGCATTTGAGCCTGACCGCGAAATACGGTATTACCTCCGATCTCATCCTTGACGGAACCATCACACCAGATTTCAGTCAGGTCGAATCGGACGCGGGACAAATTGATGTTAACCTGCGCTCCAGCTTGTTCTATCCGGAAAAGCGTCCGTTCTTCCTCGAAGGGCTGGATCATTTCATTCTTGGGTCATCGACAAACAATTTCGACCCGACGATTTTTTATTCACGCACAATCGCCGACCCGCTCACGGGAGTGAAACTTACCGGCAAGTTGGACAACAGCAACACGATTTCTGCAGTCTACGCGATTGACAATGTGTTCGAATCGGACCGGAGTACTCTGGGGCGTTATGCTCATGTCCCGATTGTGAGGTATAAACACTCGCTCTCGGCCGACAGTTATGTTGGCTTTCTTTATGCCGGTCGGGAGCTGGCCCATACGAACAACAGGGTCGTGGGTTTCGATGAACAGTACCGGCTGTCTGATGCCGTTGTTCTGGAAAGCAACGGGTTTCTTTCGTGGGATAAGGCAGACCCTGGGGCGTCCGCGGTTGACGGAAATACATTCGGTCTACGGTATTCAGGCAGCACGCGCGACTTGGCTTATAGCCTCGGCTACCGTGAAGTATCTGAAGATTTCCGCGCGGATATGGGATACGTCACCAGAACAGGTTTCGACCATGTGCGCGGTTCCCTTACTCCGAGAATGTATCCGCAGTCGGACATTATTCAACGCATAGATCTGGAATTCGCGACGGGTCATACGAAGGATCGCCCAAGCGGTCTCTGGGAGACCAGCAACGCGTTCGCTATGACAGTTTATTTCGGCGGGAATTGGGTGTTCTACCCGCAGCTTACATATTCGACGGAAATTTTCCACGGTCAAAGATTGCAGACCAGCAATGCATTAATACAGCTGCGTGCCTATCTGACAAAGAACACTCTCGGGACGGTGATTTACACCCGGGCGAGGGCAATTTATTACCCTGCGGCAGAGCAGGGGAAGAGCAATGTGGTGAATTCAACTCTGTCCATTCAACCGTGGGAAAACCTGCGTGCCGATGGAAGCCTCGTGTATGCCGATTTCCACCGCGAAGCGGATGGTGCAAAACTCTATGGATACGCAATTACAAGGCTGAAGCTGACGTACCAGGTCAATCAATATCTCTTCTTCCGCGGAATCGCAGAGTACAATGAAGACAGGACTCAGCTGACAACTGATTTTCTCGCTTCATACACATATGTTCCCGGGACGGCCGTATATCTGGGTTACGGTTCGGTTCTGAACAAACAGCGTTGGGATGGGACGGAATTTGTTCCGGGGGACAATTTAGTGGAGGTGCGACGGGGCTTGTTCCTCAAGGTATCGTACCTGTGGCGCTGATGGGGGCTCGTGAGAGCAGTTTGAATTTTGCAATGCGGATTTTGAATTGTGTGAATCCGGTCGTCAAGTGTCCGTCGTCTATCGGCCATTGTCAATTTTTTTCCCTCAATCTTGATCTCAATCTGTCTTTTCCTCAACCTCAACCTCCACCTTATCCTTGAGCTCAATCTCAATCTAAATCTCCCCCTTATTGGACTTTTCCTCCCGTTCAGTTATCTTTGAAGTCGTTATACCATTTCGGGAGTACATATGACAACGACAGATTGCTCACGTAGCATGGCATCTTCGGGGGCTGTTGCAGCTTGCCCGCCAAAGGCCAGGGGGGTTGTAATATTCAGGATGCTCGCTTTTCGCCTGTTCCTGTTCCAGACACTCGCGTTGTTGGTTATTTCGGGAATTGATTGCTCCACCGTGCCTCTCACCGGCCGGAAACAGCTTAGTCTCATTCCGGCTTCACAAATGCTCTCCATGAGCTTTTCTCAGTACGGTGAATTCCTGAAGGAAAACAAGGTAAGCACGGATAAGGCAAACACCGCCATTGTCAAAAAAGTTGGGGGGCGGATTCAGACAGCTGTAGAGCAGTACATGATGCAAAACAATATGGCGGACCGGCTGCAGGGATACGCCTGGGAGTTCAACCTTGTGGACAACAAAGAGGTGAATGCATGGTGCATGCCGGGTGGCAAGGTCGTCGTCTATTCGGGGCTTCTGCCGGTTACCAGAGACGAGGCAGGCCTGGCAGTTGTCTTGGGGCATGAAATTGCCCACGCCATTGCAGAACATGGCGGTGAACGGATGAGCCAGGAAATGCTCGCACAGTTTGGCGGCGTTGCGCTTTCCGAACTACTAAAGGAAAAACCGGCTGAAACACAGCAGCTCTGGATGACTGCCTTCGGTGTGGGGACTCAGCTTGGTGTGCTCCTTCCTTTCAGCCGCACACATGAAAGTGAAGCGGATCACCTTGGCCTGATCTTCATGGCGATGGCAGGTTACAATCCCGAGGCCGCAGTTTCGTTCTGGCAGCGAATGTCGGCGAGCAGCCAGGGAGGGGCCCCTCCGGAATTTCTCAGCACGCACCCGTCTGACGAAACGAGGATCACCCAGATCAAGGAAGTCATGCCTGAGGCGTTGAAGTATTACAAGCCAACGAAATAGATTGGCTCGCGGCGAATAGAGGTCCCAATATTTTAATTCCACTGCGCGTACAGCGCACGTCTGGCCTATCCATCACTATGCCCCTGGAGCCCGTATGCCCCGTCTGTGCACCGTTGTTGCGTTTCTTCAACTCATTCTATCCGTCGTTGTGAACGCTCAATCGCAAGCTCAAACATCGTCTGTGGCCTTGCCACGATTGCTTTCGGCGCTGGAGCTGGAACTGACGACGAAATACGGCCAGAATCAGCAGGGTCGCATTCACCGCGGTGTCCGGCAGGTTTCCGAATTCTGGAGATCCGAAGACGGAGATAGCACGGTCCTGGCGGACTTCGTTCGCAGCCAGTTCATAGGGGACCGGGCTGTGCTCGATACGATGTTCAATCGCCTTGAGTCCTCTT
>Ga0326726_10006900_pt1 | contig 10205 bp, 15 predicted proteins | sample MHFenrmetagenome_2_FD_207603 | JGI IMG/M metagenome (GOLD analysis project Ga0326726, IMG submission 207603) | Lab enriched peat soil microbial communities from Michigan Hollow, Ithaca, NY, United States - MHF15MN | ecosystem: Environmental > Terrestrial > Soil > Wetlands > Peat | place: USA... | reverse complement strand
TTTACGTCACTAACTTCCCTGAAGGTGACTCAAGAGGTATTCGGCATTTTAAAACATCCTTAGGGGAAGGGGAGAGGCATAAAAAATGAGCCCCGGGGAGAGGCACGAATAAATGGACATTATATAAATGATAATCAGATGAATAAGATATTTTATAAAAGCTCTTTTTCCCAGTATTTTCCCAAACTGATTTTATTCATCCAAGAAAGAAAAAGGGAGCAACCCTACAAGATCAACTCCCTTCTGAAAAGATGAAAAAGAAAAACAACTCAATGTAAAGATAAGGTTTTAATGTGAAGCGATTGCACAATAAACCCTCAAAACAGGGATAGTCCAGTATTAGCAAGCTGAAGATCGTTGATCCTGACGCATCCTGTATGGTTACTTATTCTTCACTAATTAATTTTAACAAAAAATCCCGGTTTTTAAGTCCGGGGTTAAGCCTATAAGAAATGAAGTTTCATTTCAATTAAGTGAGCTATTCTATTTTAACCAGTAACCAATTACAATCCCAATTATGCCATATGCCCACTTTAGTTTATTGCTTGTTTCTGGTTCTTGACATATCAATAAGATTGAAACCGCCAATAATATACCGGTAAGTCCTACCTGAACATAAAATTTTGCCTTTTTTATCTCCATTTGTTTTACTAACGAAATGTCTTTATTGCTCTTTTAATGTTTTCACCAAAAAAGGTTTCATGGGTTACTTCATCTTCATCTTCATCTTCATTCTTCTCTGATTCTTCTATTAAAGAGGAATTCATTGTCCTGAATTGATTTTGAAACAATTCAAACAAATATTTACTTTCCAAATAATTCGTTGTTAACGATAGATCAAAAAACGATGTATCATTAGATTGAGCCATATTTTGAAATTCGTATTCCATTATTTCGAAAATTAAATTTAAAAATTTAGTTCTTTTAATATTACTTCCTTAAATTCTTTTCTGGTTATTACAACAATATCAATTGGTTCACTGCAAAGCTGAAATCCTACCTCAAATTTGAAATTATTAATGGTTGTTAAAAGAACGAATTTAAGAAATTCAATAGCGTCAAGCAAAGGCATACCATTAAATGCCACAGGTGTCTGATATTTATTAATTACATTTAAAACTTCATCATGATTTAGGTTGTATTTTTTTATCAATTCATCTATTAATCTAGGATCAAAACCTTTGTAAATCCTATGAAATGGTATTATCATTCCCCTCCAAGATAATCCAATAGATGATTGTTCTCTTACCTTTTTGACAGCTGTATCTGATGGAAGGGAAAACTCCCATTCACTTGCCATAATATCGCTGTCTGAAAATCCGGCTACAAACATACCTAATTGAAGTTGGTTTCTATGAGGCATTTCTATCTGTGAAAATGCTTCATCATATTTCCCTTTTATAAAAACCAATAATGAATTAGCAATTTCCTCAATCGAATTTTCTGAGTTGAATTTTTCTCTTACTATAGAGTTATTAAATTCATAAATTAATGAAGTTATTGATCGTTGTCCGATATTCCCTATTCCATATGTCAAAATAGCCACTTTAAGATCTGTTACCCTATATATCTTTTGTGCATTTTGATAGGTTTTAACTGGCTGGATAATATTAGGTGCAACTTGAGCAGAAATAGTTGTTGCGCTATCTGCACCTAAAACAATACCATCATTTACCTTTACTGAAGCAACTATAGACATTTTTTAAAAACTGAAAGATTAATATTTAACTCAATATCAAACAAATATTAAATTCATTTGTTCAAACTTTCATACATTGGAGTAAAGTTAAAATAAAATATTCCATTTCTCAAAAGTTATTTTAAACGAATTTTAATCAGGTTGAACTTTCGTTCAAAGTGGCAATATATTACACCTGATAAATGAGAGTGCCGTCAGCCTCTTAGAACAAGGCAAATTTTATAAGAAAGAGGAGCGATCATCAGACCGCCCCCCAATCTGCACCAAGAATGAAACAGAACTAGTTTAAACTTTTTTTCCGATCCTTCTTTTGCTTCCTTAACCAGTACCGATTCCTGAGTTTTGCATTTTTCAATTTTAATTTTTCTTCAGGTGTCTTTTTGAAAACTGAGGTATCAATAAAGTGATGATTTTCTACAATCCTGTTTCTATTAATTTCATCCCGTTCAATTTCAGGATCAGGGTCAATGCTTCTATAATCATTCCTTCGTTTTCTCATCTCATGTGCCATATTTGGAATGATTCTGACCTGTTATTCATATTGGAAATGAACCAGTACCTTAGAGCATCAATCAAGTGATCATTCCCCTGCATGGGAACTTCAGCACGCTTGTCGCTCCATATATAATTATTGAGCTCCTTACCTAACTCGGTACTTGTCTCAGTGAGGACTATCTCATAATCCTGCATCATCTTTAATGCTTCGGCAACCGTGGCTCTTTTCTTATTGACCGGCTTAATATTGAAATATCTGACCATCTCATTTATTGCCCTTGCATCAGCACAGTCAGCAATGATTGAATCCTGACGTTTGCAGTGATAAGCTATAAGCTGCCTCAGCTGCTCCATGGAATTGCCTGAAGCATATATCTTCTGATCACAATAAATGATCTTCTTATTCTTATCAATCGCAACCTTAACCATGGCATCAGGATCACTGAATCCAAAGTCCAGACCAAAGCCAAACGGTAATGAACTATCAAACTCTCCATATCTCCAGTTTGGAAGGATTGCACCCTCCAGTGATCCAAGCTCTCCAAGCCCGTAAACTTTCCACCACATTTCAAAACCCGGCTTATTGCGCTTTGACTCTATTGATTCACGCTCACTGACGGGTAGATAAGGATTATCTAGATAAGTAGAATGAATCAGTTCATATTTAAAATTTGGCATTACTCTCTCCTGTAGCCAGCCAGTGATATAAGGATTGAAGTCCAAAAAGGTAGCCTCCTGCGTTCTCCCGGCTAACTGATCATATTCCTCATAACTGACCCTTCTGTTACACTCATTAATGAATAAAATATCCCTGCGTGGTCCGTGTGCTTTCGCCTCGCTGCCCTCGATCCCAAAAAACTCCACAGTACTATTACCTATCTGGTAAATGTTCTCTGTCTTATTCTTGACCGCATCCACATCCACACCAAAAAACTTCAGAATATTATCCCAGTCTCTCATTGCCCCAGCCTTCAGATGCGGAAGCGCATAACTACAGATAGAGATGCGCCTTACCTTCGGCTCAAGACAGATACCATAAATGACCTGAAGGATGCTGTAAGTCTTAGAAGATCCCTGACCGCCCTGATTAATGATCAGCCTTTTCCCCTCTTGGTAGGCTTTCAGATTTCTTAGGAAAACATTCGTTATCATCTTTCTTGACATTAAAAAACTCTTCAACCATTTTAACATCTTGCTGGCTAATATCATTTGGCAGACTTAGCTGCACCGGTGGAAGCATTTCGTGTTGCATCAGTGTCTTATCGCTCCAGCCGTCACGGTTCTTTAGCCAGAAGATCTGAGCAATAATATTACCTCCCAAACCTTCTTTATAGATAGCCTCCCTCATTAATGCAGTACCTTCCTCTTTACGTTCTTCTATATAGTCTGTTGTGAGCATCTTAAATTCCCTTTCAATGGCACCTCTTAATGTAACCGGAGCAATACCTATAATCCTTGCAATACCTGCCATGGAGCAGTGAGCTTGAAGCAGCTCGTCAACCCGCTTCCAGTCTATTTTTGCCTTTGGACGTCCTGCCATTATTCTATTGATTGAATTAACACATTCAACTGAATCGGATCTATTTCGTATTTGTTAATTTGCATGGAACTCCTTGCAATTAATGCAAATGGAGGTCCGAATTTTGTCATCATTCCGGGCAATGGCAGCAAATTATCATAAAGCCAGTTTGAACTTTCTTGAAATGCAATACAATGATCCAAAAACTCTCGCTGACGCTTTGAAGTAATCCAAATATCATTCGCATGGATTAACTGATCCGCTAACTCCTGATTCAATATGACTGTTTTACCATCCGGACTAATTGACCAGAGTTCAGGGTGTCCGCATTGCGTCTGTAACTTTACTTGCTTTGCAGCCAAATAGAGTTCATTAGGAATCGGGATCTCCAGCAGATCCAGCAGCACACCGGGACGGATGGCATAGCGACCAAGCGACACCACATCCCCGGAGACTCGTTGAACTGCCTCCTTGTAAACTGCAGGAGTGCGATAAGCCAACTCAAATAGTGTCGTGTTTAAGGCTCCCAGATCCAATGATAGCCAGCAGTGGAGCAACCGATTTGAGGCATCTAAAGCAGAAGCCAACTCCTGCTCTATTTGCTTCTCATAATTCTCGTTTCGATAAGCTAATTCTTTCATTATAAATCGTTTTTAGTAATTGTAACTCCTGATTTTGTAGTCATAAATGAGGCTGCTTCTGTTTCATCAGCAACCTTAACAGCCTCTTTTTCAACGTTCTGCAATGCGTCAGGCATGGGACAGATAGACTTATTTTCACACATGAAATAAACCTTTGTGTCTGCATTATCATTTAACGTTTGTTCAACGTCAGCCTCAGCAATCTTTTTTAATTGTCCCTTCACATGGTAGTACTTACCACGAAAATAAAACAGGCAGCTTTGATCTTCCAAGCCGGGAACATCAGTCCCGATAATTCTGGGATGCGGATGCTTCTGCATATCTTCAAACCGCTTCGCCTCTCTGTCAACTTTTTCCAACCAGCTCTCATTCTGCTGCTTTGCAGCAACCTTTGACAACTTTCTCGCTTTGTTCAAATCAATACTGTTTGTTTTCATTGTCTTAATTATTAATTGTTGCTAATTTCAAAACTCTATTTTCAAACTCAATACGTATCTTAATTATCTGATCCACAGATAGAAAGCCGTTTATAAATAGAAATAGGCTGATCTCATTATGAGTCAGACCGGTGAAAATTGTATCATTCATAATCAGGTTCATTTAAGGTTTGATAGTATTCCAGTCTGATAGTTTTAAGATCTGCACTATCACAGTCCAGCATACGTTCCTGCCTCAAGTTCATAAGTAGATCCCATACATCTTTGAACCTGAACTTCATTGTTCTTATGGTTGCAATACCCTCAGAAATTATAACAGTGTTCCCATTGATAACAATCCCATCCTGAAGGCAGGAAACAGCATTCTGAGGCACTATCCTTCTGAGCAGGATGCAAAGGGTTGTTGTACTTATAACCTTCTGATCACGCTTCGGAGGCAGGTGTTTAACAATCTCAGGAGGTGTGACAACGTTTCCCGGAACATACGCAAAGGTGTGCCGGTGCTTAGGTTGGTTATGTTGTAAAGGTTTCATCAGTTTTTAATATTGTGGGAAAATGCTGGGAAAATATTTGTATCTATAAACTTAAACATCTGAATATCATATTAATATAGTTTAAATATCCTTAATTATGAGCCTCAATATGGGGCTTTTGTCTGGTTTTATCCTTGTTTTTAGACTGTTTTGCCTTTTTATTCTAAAAACATATAAAAAATCATATTTATTCATCATTTTTAACTGTGTTAACCAGATGTAACTATGTTAAGCCCTTTAACAGACTTATTTTACAACTGTGTTAACAACTGTGTTAAAATATAGTGTTCATATTCAATTCATTAATAACTGTGTTAACAAGGTTGTTAAGTAAGTAACTTAACTGTGTTAGTTTGTTAACGCCTATATATAAGGCGTAACATAACAGAGTTAATTTAACAGGGTTAAAAACTTGCTCTGGTATAAGCATAAAAAGTCTTGTGTCCATCTCGTAATTTTATAATCCATCCTTTATTCAAATAGTGAGTAATAAATGTCCGGCTCACATTTCTGCCGAACGTATTGCCGAACCCATAGATAATAGCGTCCTGTAATTCTGTATAACTAAGTTTCGTATTGTTTTTAAATATTGAATCTGACAGTTGATAGTGTTTCTGGTCTTCTATATACTGAGGGTTTTTGGTTTGCGCCTTCTCTTCAGCTGGCAGGTTTGATCCTTTAATACAACCGTCCTCTATTGTAAAGCCAAAATCATTGAATGAGATATCCCTGCTATATTCGCAGGAGACTATGAAAATATCGCTCTTATCCTTTGTTACGGTCAGGGTTGTTTCAGCCTTATTGAGAATTTCTGTTCCGATATGTCCTCTGGCGTTCAGGTCTGTCTTATTCTGGTGTAAGAGTAGGATTAAATGTATATTGAAGTCGGAAGTCCATTTCAGGAACTTGCTTGATAAGCTGGTTGCCTCCATTTCGTCATTTATTCCCATTGTAAGAAGATCCCTGATACCGTCAATAGCTACAGCTCCAAGGTTTGGCGTTTTGCTGATCTTCTCTTCAATGAATGCCAGTCTTTCAGCCGGTGTGAACGGTCTCAGGCTGTATGCTAGAAGGTTTGGAGGGTTTGGCTTGTCTATAAGGCTGCAGATCCGTTTGATCGTTCTGGCAGCGTGGAAGCTGCTCTGCTCAGTGTCAAAATAGAGAATATTCTGCTTATCTTCTGGCAGCGATCCGGTTAGGATCTCTAATTGTCTGCTATTATTCAGCATTGATGCAACAATAGATCCTAAGAGAAAAGTCTTACCGGATTTTACTTTTCCGTTAAGCAGTGAGAAATTGCCGGCTGTCATGGATGGGGAGTTGCCTATGCTGCAGTAAACAGGAGGTTCTGTCAGCTCACATAAAGGATCTATTTTGAAATTCTCATAATCATTTTTACATTCTGGAATCAGATCTGTAAGATCTTTTTTAACATCTCCAATTATGTCGCCAATATCATCTAGAGACTGGCACCTTTCTTGAGCTTTACAGAGAATTAGCTCGGTTTGCCTTGCGATATATTTCTGAACTATCTCTTTGGCATGGTAAATAACTTCTCCGTTTGTAGGTGCGTATTTAACATAATTCGTCAGGAGTTTAGCTCCTCCGACCTCCTCAAGTTTATTTATGTCCATGAGATGCTGGCTCACAATCCATAAATCATTTGATCCAATCTTTGATTTGCATTCAAGTATCTCTTTGAAAAGAGTTTGATGGGCTGAAGTATAAAACACTTCAGGTGTTAGGTTCAGCTCTTTCTGAAGCTCTTCCAGAACACTAGGGGATGCCATAATAGCTCCTAATACTAACTGTTCTAAGCCCGGTGCCTGTGGCTGTGGTTTATCCATTGTAGTATTTAATAAACTCATCAAACGACCTTACCAGCCAGTACAAACCTCCAGCCCGTTCCACTTGCTCCTGATATTTTTTTTGAGCTGGTGACTGCCGATCCTTCATCTTCACTTCAATCTTGACAGCCTTCCCTTGGATCACTGCAGACAAATCCGCTGATCCGGGTTGCATACTTCCCAGAATCCATTTTCCCGATCCGATCCTTCGCTTAAATCCTAAAGTGTCTGTGACAACCTTAGATCCATCAATATACCGCCCACTGCTGCTGATCCTTTCAGCTTGGTGCCCTTTGAGCCGAAGGAAATCAATAATTGCACGGGTCAACCCATTGGCTGTCTTGTCGGAATATGGTTTAATATATCTAGCAGCCTCCGGCAACTTGGGATGCTTGCGGAGTGATTCAGTTAGCTTGAGTTGTTTTAACTCTTTTAGAGAGTTCATTATTTCTGGCGATTACGAACAGGGATTTTCGTCAGGGCTGCCTCTAAATCATGATCCTTGATCAGTACCCGTCCATTAACACGGAATCCTTTCAGCTTCCCCTCGTTTATCAGCTTGTCAAGTGAGACCAAACAGATTCCGAGTTTTTGAGCTGCCTCCTTTCGTGAATTCAAATGATCTTCTGAATTCATCGGATTGATTGCTGATAATTCCTCCCGGACAGCTTCTTTTATTAATGACTTAATGCTGTCAGCGTTCATGTTTTCAAGAATGATACTGCTTGTCATGTTATTTGTTTTATAGTTCTGTCTCAAAGTAACTCGACAAAGGTATTAAAAAAACAAAATAAACAAACGTAATAAATTGATATACAGCTATATAAAGGATTAAAACAGGGTCGCAAATTAAATGAAAAAACCCTGTTATCAGATAGATAGCAGGGTAAAAAATGGGTCTCAATTTTGTTCAAAAATCATTATAAATATTACACTCAATCATAATTTTTTTGATTTGTTCGTATTTACTATAATACCTTTCACTGACATGCTTGGAGATTTTGACCGGATTATTGTCAGCATCAATAAAACAATTCAATACCTGATTTTTGTGAATTATTGTCTCTTCTCCAAGAAGGAATACAAGCAGACAACGAATAAATTCACTTATTCCCCAGCTTATTTTTAATTTCATTGGAACCATTCTAAATGTTACAAATTGATCTGTGAAAAGATAAACAAACTGATCATCTGTAATATTATCAAAGATGAAATTCTCAGATATTAAGAGCTTGCGTAGCTTCTTTAATTGATCCGGTGAGTGTATTGTTGAGAATGTATATAATCTGTCAGGATGCTGGGGCTTATTCTGTATATTTTTTAGGTCTATTATTTGCCTTTTTGGCAATGTACCAATTTTGGTAAATTTAGTATGTACTTCATAAAACCGTTTACGCTTTGAATTTTCAATTAACTGCGCTTTATGGAATTTCTTAATCTTTGGCTTTATATATATTTTTTTCATTTTGCTATTGATAAAGGATTTCCAATAAAATAGGGATGACTGCTCAATTTGATGGCGATTTCTTCTTTAGTAAGGCGAACATATTTCAAGAACTCGTCAGGGGTACGGTGCCCACTGATCGCCATAATATCAAATATTGGAATATCTGCATTGACCATCAAACTGCAGCCGGTTCTCCGTGCCACATGTCCAGTAATAAGGTTGCATTTCTTAACTTTTGTCTTAACCTTCATACCGCCCCGGATTTTTTCCTGATTAACAATTTCTGTAATTCCTGCCATTGCTGCGATCTTTTTAATCTCAGTATTCAATTTTAACTGTAGGGTTTTCGGAAGTGTATAATCATATCGCTGTAAAATAGCATCACATTCTGGTTTAATAGGAATGATAACTTTCTCGCCTGTCTTCCCCTGTTTCAATTCAATGAATTTTCTACCTCCAATTATTTTTACATTCGACTTACTGATAACTGAATAATCAGAATAACGTTGTGCAGTATAGCATCCGACCAGAAACACATCCCTGATGAATTGATAAGGTTGATTATCGGACAAATCCAAATCAAATAATTTCTTTAATTCTGCTTCTGTCAGATAAATATTGTCAACCTCTTCAGAAACGGTTTTAAAGGCTTTCTGCTCAATCTGCCTGTTATTATGAAGCCCCTCTTCACGTGCAGCCCTCATAATAGCTTTTAAGTGCCTGATATGAGTTCCGATGTAATTATCTCCGCATTTCCGATCATAAAAGAACTGAATAAAATCATTGTACCAGTCAACTGTAATATCATCAAAATTGTACTTCTTACCCGTTGATTCTGAGAATTTTTCCAGTGATAATTTGAAGCCCCTCATTGACCTGAGCGAATGATACGAATAGTGTTTTTTTGTTCTCCCTTGGATGGCTAATCGTTTCCCTGATTTCGCCTCATTAATGTACCTTTCAATGTACTGGGTTAGGTTCTCATTCTTGTTTGATCCATTACCATAAAACTTGTTAATAGTTTCTTTAAACCACTGATTTGAGACCGGAGCACCTTTCAATAGAAAATACTCCTTATTAATGAAAGCCTTTATTTCTGTTAGCCGTTCTTCAATAGCAATTTTATCCTTTTCAGTAAAAGAATCATTATAGAGAATCCGCTGTTTGAATGACTGATCTCCATTAGACCATTTTTCAGGAAATATTTTTTCCTTGGTTGTAACCATGAAGTCAATTCCTTGTATATCGGAATATCTTACATAAACAGTAGAGGGCTGTCCTTCCTGCTTTGACTTAACAATGAAGTTGATTTTTGCCATGACTTTGATTTTTAAATTGTATATCAAAGATAATATGTTTCCCAGTATTTTCCCAGTGAAACGCTTGTTTTATTTTGTTTGGTTGTTTTTCTATGTTTCAGAAAAGTGCTTTAAATGGGCATTATAGGGGGGAGACTAATAAACGGCACATAGGCAAACATAAAAAATAAGCCCCGGGGAGAGGCTCATTTTTTTTTAAAAGCTCGCAAGCATGGAATGTGCGAGCAGGGGAAAATTTTCTAATCTGAAAGTATCTTTTAATATAGTT
>Ga0326726_10006899_pt1 | contig 10205 bp, 9 predicted proteins | sample MHFenrmetagenome_2_FD_207603 | JGI IMG/M metagenome (GOLD analysis project Ga0326726, IMG submission 207603) | Lab enriched peat soil microbial communities from Michigan Hollow, Ithaca, NY, United States - MHF15MN | ecosystem: Environmental > Terrestrial > Soil > Wetlands > Peat | place: USA... | reverse complement strand
GTATCCGTGGCATCCATTGTTTTTGTGCTGAATCTTCCTTTCGGTTACTGGCGGGCCAATGTGAGGAAGTTCTCGCGCCCCTGGTTTCTGTCGGTGCACGCACCGGTGCCCCTGGTGATCGCCCTTCGCATGTTCTCCGGCCTGGGCTGGCAATTGATCACCTTCCCGATCATGATCGGCGCATTTTTCTTCGGTCAGGTTGCCGGCAGCGGGCTCCATCTTCTGCGCAGCAGCCGGCCCGGGTCGCTTGTCAGCTCCTGTCTGGTGCGGGACCTTATGGGTAATAAGCAAAAATACCCGAAAGCCGGTCCGGAGTAAACAGGAGAACGGATTCCGCTGTTTATTATTTTCTTACCCTCGAAATTCTCACATCATTCTTGTGCTTGTTCCTGTTTTGCGATACTATTTAACAGCCAGTGCCGATCGACGAAGCATGGCGCTGCGTTTCAGAGCAGGTCTTAGCAACTGTTTATGGGCAAAAGCACGCGAAGTGCGGGACAAGCGGGAAGAGGAAGGTCCTTTTCAGGACGGGCTGTTAACCGGCAACAGGGGGAGGGGGAGCATGAAAAAAGCGTTCGTAGGAGTGGCCGCCGCATGCCTGATCATGGCGTCCGCGGCATGGGGCAAGGTGGGCGGTGGAGACATCACCTTCTCCGTAAAAGGCGCCGCCAATGTGGTGTACAGCCACGATAGTCACGTCACGAAAGCGGGGCAGAAATGCTCGGATTGCCATTACAAGATTTTCAGGATGGCGAAATCGCAACAGCAGTCAACCATGGCCGACATGCAGAACGGCAAGTCCTGCGGGGCGTGCCACAACGGGCAGAAAGCGTTCACCGTAAAAGCGAACTGTACCAAATGTCATACATAACGCGCAGGGCCGTATGATTTGTTCAACTCGGGAAATCGTGCTCTTGTTTCTACTTAGAGTCTTTGCGATATCCCCGAGACTATTTCCCTCTGAGAGCAGGCGCAGGCTATATGCTCACACTCTTCCTGGACAACTGCTTATAAAGTTTTGGATAGACACTTAGGATACATGACTACCCCAAGTGTTGCACTTCGTTATAGAACTGGCAAGTCAATAAAAGAACTATTCCGTTCGGTATCGTTGCGGGAATGACAGACTGGTGACAAAAAAAGGCGGCCTTTCGGCCGCCTTTTGTGTTATCGCCGTTACCAGTCGCGTAAACCGTGACAACTCGGATCACATGACGTCCCATTATACTGGAGCGACGGATCCAGCGTCGCGGAAGCAGGACCTTCCATTGCGGCGGTGTCGAGATGCGTGAAGTGGTTCGCGGCAAGATAGCTCGAGCCCGTATTATGGCACGTATAACAGCTGATATGCTCATCGTTGACATGCGTGGAGTGATGGCCCGAGTAATAGCTGTTGTACTGCGGATTGCCTAGTGATGAGCCCGCCACATGACAGGCAGTGCACTGTGTATTGACGTCGATCGTGCCGGTAAGCCAGTTCGGCGTTGTTTGCCCGCCGTGGCAGCTGACATTGGCGCAGGTATTGTTCGTGGCGTTGAACGACGCGACGACGGATTTTGCATTGAAGGCCGCCAGGAACGACAGGTAAGCAGATGTTCTCCCGTAGGCGTGGTTCGCCGTCCCGGTCCCGCCGCCGTTGTGGCAGGTAGCGCATCCGTTCGCTACGACAGCTGCCAGCGCACCGTGGACCGGATGGGCGCCGGGCCGGTTCGGGGCTGCGGCGCCGCTCGGCGGACTGCTGTGGCACGAAGTGCAATTGATCAGCGTCAACGGCGATCCGGCAGTGTGGCAGGTCGAGCAGGCCGGTCCCGCTCCGCCTGCGAGGGTCGCGCCGTGGCAGAGGACGCAGGCATTCGCCATGTTCACGGCCGTCCTGTGGCCGCCGGGCGCTGTTGCGGTAAAGCCCCGCCATTGCGTCGGATGCGCTGTCTTGGGATCATGGCAGCCGCTTGATTCGCAGCCGGCAGTGAGATTGCCGATCGGCACGTTGAACCGGGGATTGCTCCCGGGGCCGCCTCCCGGAGGAGCGGCATGGCACCCCTCGCAGTAGGTCAGGTCCGACTTGGCCAGAGGACCGTGAAGCGTCGGATCGGTGAAAGGCACGGCGTGCGCGACGCTGTTGTCGTGGCAGAGTGTACCATTAAAACATCCCGGCTGTGCTCCGGGAGGCAGGGGTGCGTAGACTCCGACCAATTGGCCTCCCCAGTGGCAAAGCCCGCATACCGGAGCGTTCGCGGTATTGGTCGTGGTATGCGTCCTGGCACCGCCTCTCCACGGCGCAGGCGGGTGCGGTGCATTGACGCCGTGGCAGGTAAAGCAGGACGCCTGGGCCAGCCCCCCGCTGAAGTTATTCCCGTGGCAAGCCTGGCAGGTCGAGAACCCTTTTGTTGTGGCTGCGTCCGGTGCCGATTTTGCTGCTGCGCCATGCGAATCCGGTGATGCCCATCCAGCCGGATGGCCTGATGGACCGTTCGCGTGGCATGTCATTCCTCCGAAGCTCGCAGAAAAGCAGCTGACGCCTGAAATACCTCCTTTAAGATCCGAGCCATGGCACTCGGTGCAGGTGGCCTGGTCTTTCAGGAACGTAATCCTGTGGTCAACGATCCAGTTCGCTGAATGTTTCCCGGTTTCCGGGTCCAGTATGGACTTAGTGTTCGGGCTGCTGCACGCCGCAATCGTTGCGATAAACCCGCAGAGTATGAAGCCGAGCGCTTTATAGTTTGCTATCGGTGACATACGATACACCTCTCATTGTTCTGACGTCCATGACACGGAAAACAGGAGGCCGGATTGATCCTGCCGTCGATTTTATGCTGCGTAAGGTAATCGCCGCGGTGGGGCAGGGCGCGCTCGGGAGAATCCTTGTACTTATCGCTCGGTTTGAGCTCTTCCTTGTTCGCATGGCAGTCCGCGCAGAAGGACCCCTTGTGGCAGAGCCCGCATACCTGCCTTTGTTGGGAAGCATAGAACTGGTGACGAGTGCTGAAGTCAGACGTATGGCTGAGCGCCGCGCGCCAGTCTGTATGGCAGTCGCTGCAGATCGGCGGTCTTGCGACAGCCACGGGATGCTCCCTCCCAAGGCTCGCAGTTTCAGCGCAGGCGGTGATCAGCGCCGCAAGCGCTATTGCAAACGAGATGAGCCCTGTTGATTTTGAGATATTGATCTTCATAACTGTTATTTCCCCCCCTTCGCAGCGGGTACAAAATCGAAGTTATAGACGAACTTAATGAGGCCGCGCACATCCTTGTTGAAGTCCGGATTTTTATCATATTCGACGTCAACGCCGATTTTGGCCGCGGGCGTCAGGGCATATCCGCCTGCGAGGACGGCGGCATAGGCGTTCCTGACGCCGTTGATCTCCTCGTCATAGCGGACAACAAGGTAGTCCGCGGTTACGTTCATCGCGCCGAAGGAGGTGAAGGCGTATGCCCGGTACTCGTTGTACCGCAGTTTGTCCGTCGCGCCGTACATCCTGTGATAGGCGACGCCGAGTCCGCCCTTGAGTGACGAGGAAAAGGCCAGCTTCCCGCCGTAGTAATTTGCATCACCGGCGATCTCATACAGATATTTTTTGTAGTCAGCCGATACGGTCATCACCCCGGAATTGAACGACACCTCTTCCCCCAGGGTCGTGAGCTTTTCGTTCGGGTCGATGATGGTGGGATCCAGCTTAAAGGCCGATGTGGTGGCTGAAGTGAAGTAGTCCTTGTAGCTGATCTGAGTGTACGCCGTGCGAAAACTGAGATTGCTGAACTGCCCCAGTGTCAGATAATAGCTGTGCTTCATCCATTCAGAAGTGAGGGCGTTGTAGAACGACTCGCCAAGGAGTTCCACCTTGTTGACGGGCCGGAACCACAGGTCGACACCCTCTTCCTTCCTGAAATCCACGCTGTTGTTCTTTTCTTTGAGATAGGAGAATCCGATGCGGTAAACGTCCTCAACGCTGTGGCTGATCCTTCCGCCGTAGACGGAGTCGCCGCTGCGGTCGTCGGACGTCGTTTCCACCGGGCTGCCTCCGTAGGCTGCGACGCCGAACCCTCCCTTGAGGGCTGTCTTCACATAGGCGCCGTCCACCAGTTCCGATGCCACACCCTCGTTGACGAGGACCCGCCCGAGGTTCATTGCGGCATCGGCCCGGTCGCCCCTGATGCTCAGGTAGGCATACTGAAGATCGCTGTTCTTGTTCTTGTTCGGCGTGCTGTCGTCCTTCAGGTCATACCGGAGCCAGCCGCCGAAATGGAACGAGACATTCTTTGAACCGACATCCTCCGCCTTGAAGTCGAGGTATTCGAAGAAAGGCAGGAGTTTGGATGAGTCGGTCTCTTCCCGTGACTGGAGATATGTTCTTGACTGGCCCGAGACATCGACAGCCATGGACGGCGACGATAATGCGAGGAACACCGCCAACAGTGGAGCTGATACTGGCAAACGCAGGTTCATAGAAGGATACCCCCATAACAATTGTTCTGGTTTTTGGCGTCGTCAGTTCATCACAATAAAGGAAAGGCCGATGACTGTTTATCGTTTTATCTGTGCTTGAGGATGGACAAATGTGTTCCTAAAACCAAAGTGCGACAGTTGCGTACATAATAAACTCAGATTAAAAAAAGTCAAATTAAAATTCTAATTTGAGAGCGCCTCGCGCAAAACGAAAAAAATATTTTGTTCGTTATTTTATTTTTTGCTATCGCATAATGAATATTGCTTTTATTCATGTTTATCGTTAATATTCATCCGTATCTGCGGGATGGCAACACCGCGGCTCTCCGCTGAAGGAGAGCCCGGCTTATTTTTATCTCTCGTTGATGTGCGGGAACTGCAGCAGCAGTGCAAAGGGACATCTAAACATATGCTGTCAAGGCGCGGTCCCTCGGTCGTTGGGTCCGTATGTGAGCAGCCGGCCTTGTTCCCGGCTCGCTTTCAATGAAAGGGATTTAGGTGCCTGGTAATCTTCCTGCTGAGTGCGGAGGCTGTCGTTCGCGGAGTATGTCATTTTTTTCGGCTTCGCCCGCATGACCGGATTTGCCGGTGTGACAAATATAGCTCAGCGTTTATGGTTTGTCATGAGCTGCAACCGCTGAACCAGAAGCAAACATAATGAGCATGAGCAAACCCATTCACATATTGATCGTTGAGGATTCGGAAGACGACAGCGTTCTCCTGCTTCACGAGCTTCGACGCGGCGGTTATGACCCCGGTTCCAAACGAGTCGATACTCCCGGGGCGATGAGAACGGCGCTCGAACAGCAGCATTGGGACCTTGTCATCTCGGATTATGTCCTCCCAGGCTTCAGCGGCCTCGAGGCCTTGAGTGTTCTCAAGGAGAGCGGGCTTGATCTTCCGTTCATCATTGTTTCAGGCAAGATCGGAGAGGACATTGCCGTTGGAGCGATGAAAGCAGGGGCCCATGACTATATCATCAAAGGCAACCTCAAAAGACTCGTCCCCGCCGTGGAACGGGAACTCCGCGATGCCGAAGTGCGTCGTGAACACAGGAGAGCGGAAACCCTGCTCGATCAGTCGAGGCAGAAGCTTCGCCGCAATTATGATGCCCTTCGGGAATCCGAGGCGCGTTACCGGAACCTGGTCGAAGACGTCCGGGACATCATTTTTACGATCAAGCCGGATGGAACCATCGCTTCATTCAGCCCTGCATTCGAGTCCATCACCGGCTGGCCCCGGGATGGGTGGATCGGGAAAAACATTTCCGATCTCATTCACCCCGACGATGTGACCTATACTATGGCTGTCCTCCGTGATGTTCTCCGAGGGAAGCCGGTGCCGCTGTTTGAATTACGTGCACGTACGCGGTCGGGAGAATACCGGCATTTGGAATTTAAAATAACCCATGGACGCTCAGAGACGGCGATGATCCCGGGCATTGCCCGAGACGTGACCGAGCGTAATCGGGCAGAGGACGATCATGCACGCCTCGTATCGGCAGTGGAATCGGCTGCCGATGCCGTTGTGATCACGGACCCTTACACCGGCGTCATTCAATACGTAAATTCTGCCTTCGAGAAAATAACGGGGTATACAAAAGAGGAAACGCTCGGCCGCACCCTTCATATTCTTCAAAGCGGAAAGCATGATGCGGAATATTACGCGGGCCTCCGGGAGACGCTGGCTCGGGACGGCGTCTGGAGCGGAAAACTCATCAATAAGAAGAAGGACGGCACCCTGTACTTCGAAGAGTGTACGGTGTCCCCGGTGAGAAGCCGGGGAGGGGACATCATCAACTATGTCTACCTGAAACGGGATGTGACCGAGAAGCGGCGGCTTGAGTCCATTGCCGAATCGGTCAACACGATGAACAACATCGGCTATGTTTTTTCGGGGATCAGCCATGAGATCGGCAATCCGGTAAGCTCCCTGCTCGCGAACCTGGAAGTCATGAAGGAAAAACTGGATGGTCCGAAAGAAACGCTTGTCCAGTACGTGGACCGCGCCATGTCCCAGGTATCGAAGATCGAGTATCTGCTGAACTCACTCAGAAATTTCAACATGTTCGAGGTCCAGGAGCTCCAGAACGTGAGCGTTGCGTCCTTTATCGACCAGTTCGTGTCCCTTGTGACCGAGGATTTCTCGAAAAGAGGCATCGCGATCGAGGTCGTGCACGATCCGGCGGCGGAACGGGGCCGTATTGATACCCGGGCGCTTCAGCAGGTCATGTTGAACATCTTCACGAACGCCGCGGATGCCCTGGAGAACAGTACTTGTCCGAAGATCACGGTCAGGACCTCCCGGAGCACGGGCCTCATCCGCATACGGATCGAGGACAACGGATGCGGCATGACCGTCGAGCAGCAGGAAAAACTCTTCAAGCCTTTTCACACGAACAAGCTTCACGGCACGGGGCTCGGCATGGTCATTATCAAGAATATGTTGAGCAAGATGGGCGGCACGATCGAGGTCGAGAGCGTCAAGGATGTGCGAACGAGCGTTGACATCACGATTCCCGAGGGCGGCCATGGAAGACAGTAATTCGAGGAAAACGGTCCTTATCATTGACGACGACAAGGTCTTCTGCGAAGCGATCAGGGAATATATGTCCAAGGATTCCATGAATGTGCTGGTAAGCCATACGGCCGCGGAAGGGCTGGCGGCCTGCTCCAAGAACGAGGTCGACGTTGTCCTTCTCGACCAGCAGCTCCCCGATGCGGAAGGCCATACCCTCTGCCCGTCCATCCTGAAGTATAACGATCAGACCAAGATCATCTTCGCGACCGCCTATCCGAGCTTTGAGCATGCCGTCATGGCCCTCAAGTCGGGGGCCCACGATTATCTCAAGAAACCCTTTAAACTGGCGGAGCTTGGCCATGCGGTGGAGCACGCCCTCAGGACACTGGAACTGGAGCGGTTCGAACAGATCCAGAACTTCCGCAGCGAACGGGAGGGGGACGAGGCCGTTATCATCAGCGGGAGCGGCCTTGCCGATACATTGAAGATGGTCGAGCTCGCGGCCTCGTCGCGATCTCCCGTTCTCATTACCGGCGAGACAGGCACGGGCAAGAGCCTCCTGGCTAAAGTGATCCATTATCGCAGTTCCACCCGCAGGGCGCCATTTATCAACATCAACTGCACGGCGCTTCCGGAGAACCTGATAGAGGCTGAGCTCTTCGGTTATGAAAAGGGGGCCTTTACCGGGGCCGTGAAGTCCAAAAAGGGGATATTCGAGATGTCGGAAGGGGGGACGCTGCTTCTCGATGAGATCGGCGACATGCCCTTCCACCTTCAGGCGAAACTGCTCGGCGTTCTCGAAGACAAAAAAGTGATGCGGCTCGGCGGTGAATCGTTCCATTCGGTCAATGTTCGGATCATAACTGCTACCGGCGTGGATCTCGAAGCAGCCATGGGCAGCACGTTCCGGAAAGACTTGTTCTATCGTCTGAGCGTGATCCGCATCAAAATACCGCCCCTGCGGGAGCGGCGCGGCGATATTCCCAGCCTGTGCCATCATCTGCTGAAGCAGTTCGCGGGTGGCCATGAGATCAAGATCGACGACGATGAACTTATGAAGCTTGGGTCCTACTCCTGGCCGGGGAACGTCAGGGAACTCAAAAATGTTCTGGAGAGGGCAGTCCTGCTTCAGAAAGGGTCCGCGTTCCGTCCCTCGGAACTGCTCGGAAATACCCCCGATGCGACTGCGCCCACCGTGACACAAGTCAGGAACGAACAGGATCTCCTGCTCGCCGATCTTGAGGCCCGACATATCAATTACGTGATCGATAAATTCTCAGGCAATCACACCAGAGCAGCCCAAGCCCTTGGGATCTCCCGTTCAACGCTCAAAAGAAAACTCAAATCACTGTCCTAAAAAAGTACTACTGGCCTAAAATAGGACAGCCAAATCGCCGTACTCCAACGTAACACTTTACCATCCTCTTTTTTATCCTCTTGAAAAAAAACGTGCATTTCTGTTTTTTTTAATGGCACCCCTTTTGCTAAATGTGCTCCAAAAGGATTAAAAATTTAATCTGAATCCTACCCTGCCTGACTTAGAAGCCAGATATGGGAGCGCATGAAAAATATTCTCGTCTTAGACGACAACAAAGACATTTTGGAATCCGTGTCAACACGCCTGCCCCAGTATGTGCAGGGCTGCACTGTTATCTCGGCGTCGGACGGTGCGCAGGGAGAAGCGATTCTGCGATCCCATGCAATAGACCTGGTCATTACAGACCTTTCGATGCCGGTCATGGACGGCTTTATGCTGATCGAGCATGCAAAAAATCAATACCCTGCTGTCCTGATATGCGTCATGACTGCCAACTGCTCCCCTGAGGCCATCAACAGGCTTCGGTCAATGGGAGTTGGACGATGGATCGAGAAGCCGTTCAAAGTCGAGAAACTGGCCCGGATGGTCGCCGAGGAACTGGACCTCAAGTTCAACGACTGAGCATTGGTCAGCAGGGTTTGTGCGGAATGACCGGCACAGGGAGGAACAGGAATAGATGATGCTGAAATGGATTGTTGTCGCGGGCATATGTCTTCAGGCTGCTCAGGTGTTTGGCGCGGAGCCGCAGATGCTCAAGACCCCCATGGACAAAATGAACTACGGTATCGGCGTGACAACGATCAGAAGCTTCAAGCAGCAGGGGCTTGAGATCGACCTGGACATGGTGGTCCGGGGCATGCGGGACGCACTCTCCGGCAAACCTTTGCTCATGAGCGATGATGAGATCCGGGCGACCATGATGGCGGTCCAGACCGATATTCGCCAGCGCCAACGCCAGGCCAAGCGGCTGTCTGCAGTGGATAACAAAAAAGAAGGGGACCAGTTCCTGGCAGCGAACAGCAAAAAGAAAGGTGTCGTGACCCTGCCGGACGGGCTGCAGTATCTGATCATAAAAAAGGGTGACGGGAAAAAGCCGACGGATTCCGACACGGTGCTCTGCCACTACCGGACCACGCTGATCAACGGCACCGAGATCGACAGCACATACACCGGCAACAAACCCGTTTCGCTCCGCGTCAGGGACGGTGTGATCCCCGGCTGGAACGAGGTGTTGAAGCTGATGCCGGTAGGCTCGAAGTGGCAGCTCTTCATCCCGCCCCAGCTTGCCTATGGTGCGCAGGGATCAGGCATGACCATCGGGCCGAACGAGACATTGATCTTCGAAGTCGAACTGCTAGCGATCAAATAGGTATTTTAAAAGGAGGCTGCGATCAGCAGCCCTGCGCCAGCGAAGGAGGAGAACGGTTATGAAAAGAGCATTTGCATTGGCTGTTGCGGTATTGCTGTCGACCGTGCTGAACGGCATGGTCCTTGCGCGGTCGAACGACGGCACCGCGGCTCCTGAAGCAGAGAAGGGGGCCCCTGCGCAGGGGGTCCAGACCGATGAATCAGCGGCTGGTCCTGCGAGCGGCAAGTCCGTATCGGGCAATGCCGGATTGTCGAAGCACAACAAGGCGATGCTCGAACAGGCGGAGCAGCGGAAACAGCGCCTGGGGACCATCGAGAAGGAACGGGCCGCTGACCAGGCGTCGCAGGAGTAGCCAGGAGACTTGGACATGGCGCGTTCCTGCCGTATGCAGGAGTCCAGAAAATACCGGGTGTACGTCGGTATGCCCGTATTTGAATGAGAATATCGAGAGAACTTTTTTTCAGGAGGACCACTATGAATAGGCGATACCATCTTGCGATCATGTGCTTGGTGTTTGCTCTGCTGGCAGTATTGGCAGGCGCTGATCCGTCCTACGC
>Ga0326726_10006898_pt1 | contig 10205 bp, 6 predicted proteins | sample MHFenrmetagenome_2_FD_207603 | JGI IMG/M metagenome (GOLD analysis project Ga0326726, IMG submission 207603) | Lab enriched peat soil microbial communities from Michigan Hollow, Ithaca, NY, United States - MHF15MN | ecosystem: Environmental > Terrestrial > Soil > Wetlands > Peat | place: USA... | reverse complement strand
ACATCACGGCGCACGTCGACTGGACGGCGATGGCGCAGGCAGCGCACGAAACGGGGCTCGAGCTGTTGGGCTACACGGCGCAGTCGCGCTTCCTTCTCAATTGCGGACTGCTCGAACTCCTCGCCCAGGACCTTACGCCGGCGCGCTCGGCGGCAGTGCAGCGCCTGATCTCGGAGGCAGAGATGGGCGAGCTCTTCAAGGTGCTCGCGATAGGTCGTGGCGTTGCGACGCCGCTGCGGGGCTTTGCGCGCGGCGACCGGCTGCACACCTTGTAAGGAAACGATGCGCTTCGTCGTCACGCTGTTTCTTGGGCTCGTCGTCCTCAGTGCGCTACATCCCTGGCTGCAGCGGCTCGGGCTGGGCCGCCTGCCCGGGGACCTGCGGTTCCGGCTGGGCAAGCGTGAAATTCTCCTTCCATTCGCGAGCACGCTTCTCCTTACGCTGGTGGTCTTTCTCATCGGCCGTCTGATCTGAGCGGGAGATTCATCCGGCCGTAGGGCGAATGCGCGGGATGACATCGCTCACCCGCGGCGGCATCATCCGCGCCGGCGCCATTCCGGCCTCTGGAGACCCGTTCATGCACGGCGACTACGCGTTCGACCCGACACTCGAGCACGACGCGATCCGCCGGCGCCGCGACTTGTGGGAGGCGCGCAAGCCCGACGCCACGGGTCTCGCCGTCGAGCATCCCACTGGCGTGGCGTTTTCCGGTGGCGGGATCCGCAGCGCGACGTTCGCACTCGGCCTCGCCCAGGCGCTGGCGGAAAAACGCCTGTTCCCGCAGGTCGACTATCTCGCGACCGTATCGGGTGGCGGCTACACCGGATCTTTTCTCGGCAGTCTGTTCCTGCCGCGCCAGTCCAACCTGGCGGTGCCGGACCCGCTGCCCCAGGAGAACAAGGCCACGCCGGCGGCCGAGGAATCGCCATTGGAAGCAGCCGAACGTGCGGAACAACTGCTGACCGACGATCCGCACAAGTCCGCCGCCCATATCCACATCGGCGACAAGACCAAGAGCGTCGCGGTCTTCCATCCGATCCTGTGGCTGCGCGAGAACGGCCGCTACCTCACCCCGAGCGGCGCGTCCGATCTCCTCTACATGGCGGCTTTCTACCTGCGCGCGTTGATCGGCGTGCACTACGTACTCGGACTCGTGCTGCTGGGCGGCGTGCTGGCTGTCTACGTTCTGCGCATCGGTTTGCACCTTGCGGGCCAGACGCTCGGCGGACCGATTGCGCCAGCGCTCGACGGACTCGACTGGGACCTGAACGTCTCAACCGGCGCGGTGTGGTGGTCGAGCCCGATCCTGTGGCTGGTGCCGGCGTTGGTCGCCATCGCCGCCGGCCCGCTGGTGCTCGCGTACTGGCTCGTGTTCCGGCAGGAGAGGAAGGTGCTCTCCGCCGAGGAGCGGGCGATCAAGCTCGGGCCGTGGTGGCTGTTGTTCGTATCGGCGGTGCTCGCCGTACTGCTGGGCCGGTTCGACAAGTGGACGAACCCGGTTATCTATCTGCTCGCCTATTGCACGTACCTCTCGATCGCCGTGCTCCTGATGCAGCGGTTCTGGATCGCCCGCTGGCTGCGGCCCGGCGAAGACTGGACCCATACCGCGGCGGTATCGCGGGTGCGGCTCAAGCTCACGCAGGCGCTCACGACGCTGCTCAGGATCCTGCTGGTGGCGTTTGCCTGCGGCATCGTCGACTCGATCGGGCAGAGTGTCTTCGTGGCGATGCTTCGCGCGCGGCCGGTCGATTTCGCCGCCTTGAGCACGAGCGGCGGTGCGATCGGCGTACTGCTCGTCCTGGCACGCAAGTTCGGCTCGCTCGCCGTCACCGACGTCGCCAAGTGGAAAAAGACGGTGGTGCGGATGCAGAAGACGATTGCACTGGCTGCCGCATTGCTCGCGCTGGCGGCGATCGCTGCCCTGTTCGTGGCGTTCGTGCAGTGGGTCGTATGGAGCCCGTCGCTCGCCGAGTGGCGCGTCAGGGCGCAGGCCGTCTTGCATCTGAGCCACTGGGCGATTCTGATCGGGCTGTTCCTCGCGTGGCTGCTGCTCGCCGGGCTGGTGCGCGAAAGCCTCGGGTTCCTCAACAACTCGACGTTTCATCGTTTCTACAGCGCCCGGCTCGTGCGTACGTTCCTCGGTGCCGCGAATTTCAAGCGCCTGTTCACGTTCCAGCAAGCCATCGAGGACCCGCTCAAGAGCGAAGAAGGCGCGCGTTCGGTCTTTGTCTCCGAGTCGCATTCGGACGACGACATCGCGCTGCGCAGCTACTACGGTGGCACGTCGGCCGGACCGTTGCATCTCGTATGCAGCACGCTCAATGAAAGCCTGTCGGAAACGTCGAATCTCTTGCGTGAAGACCGCAAGGGCGTGACGCTCGCGATCGGTCCGGTCGGCGTGAATGTCGATTGCCACTTCTACCAATGGGCGCCGCCGGTGGAGAACATCGGCTATCGCCTCGCGTTTCCCGACCTGCCGGAACCCCTGCCGAACGCGACGGCTGCCGAGCGCGACGAGTACGACCGGCAGCGGACCTGTGAGCGCATGTCGATCGGTGCCTGGGCCGCCATTTCAGGCGCGGCGGTCTCGACCGGGCTTGGCCACATGTCGTCGCTCGGTTTCTCGATCCTCGCGTGGCTGCTCAATGCGCGTCTCGGCTACTGGTGGATCGCCGCCGAGAAGATGAGCACCCAGCGGCGCGACGGCACGTGGAAGACGTTCGACCTCGTCAAGCAGGAGCTGAGCGGCGGTTTTTACGGCCAGCGCGGACTGCGCTGGAATCTCTCCGACGGCGGTCATTTCGAGAACACCGCGGTGTACGAGCTGCTGCGGCGGCGTGCGGCGCTGATCGTCTGCTCCGACAACGGCGCCGATCCCGAGTACGGGTTCAACGACATCCAGAACCTGGTCCGGCGGGCGCGCATCGATCTTGGTGCGGAGATCGAATTCTTCGACAGCGAAGGCATTGCCCAATTCGTCGCGCAACTCGGGGCGGCCGGCGCCGGGACCGGGCCGTACTTCGGCACGATGGAGGAGTTCCGCGACGCCACCACGCGCGGCGATCGCTGCGCGCTCGTCGCGCGGGTGCGCTACGCAGCCGACACCTCGCCAACGGGCCTCGCGCGCGAAGCGTTGCTGGTGGTCATCAAGCCGTCGGTGACGCAATTCGCACCGCTCGACGTGAAGCTCTACGCGAACACCAAGCCCGAGTTCCCGCAACAGCCCACCGGCGACCAGTTCTTCGACGAAGGGCAATGGGAGAGCTATCGCAAGCTGGGCCTCGAAATCGGGTTGCGGGTGTTCGGGCTCTGGGCGGGCTACGTGGAGGTGGCGCGCAAGATGGCGGCCGGCACGTACCCGTAATTCATTTCCCGCGCCCGCGGGGAAGGGAGCAAGTCAGACCGCGGCGTTCCTCAACGCGTCGGCGCGTGCCGCCAACACCGCTGCCGCGATCCGCTCGTCCGCTTTGCCCGTTTCCCGCACGACCCGCTGCGCGACGGCGCCCGTGTCCACGCCGCGTGCCACGTCGAGCGCGTGTAGCACGCGGGCACGCTGCGGAAACGGTGCGTCGGCAAAGCCGGTGCGCCCCCGATGGTCCGCCTCGCACGCCACGAGGACGTGCGCGAGCAACGCGGGCCGGCGCCACGCATCGCAGCGATCGAGGAGTTGCACGAGTTCCTCGGCGCTGAACTCGAGCGCGTGAAAGAGGTTGCCGTGCTCGCGGGCCGTCAGCACCGAGGCGTCACGGCAATCGCCCGGGACGCGCAGCCGTTCGTTCACGCCGCGCACGAGATCCACGCCACGTTCTTCATGTCCTTTGTGCTTCGGCCACTCGGCCGGCGGGGTCGTGCCCTTGCCAAGGTCGTGCAACAACGCGGCCCAGCGCGCCGGAAGCGCCGCGTCGAGCCGCGCGGCGGCATCGATGACGAGAAGCATGTGCGCGCCGGTATCGACTTCCGGATGCACCTCCGCCGCCTGCGGCACACCCCACAGCCGATCGAGTTCGGGAAGGATGCGCGCCAGTGCGCCGCACGTGTGCAGTACGTCGAGCATCCGCGCGGGGCGCGCCTCCATGAGGCCACGCGCGAGTTCCTGCCAGACCCGCTCGGCAACGAGTGCATCGGCTTCGCCGGACGCCACCATCTGGCGCATCAGCTGCATCGTCTCCGGAGCCACGGTGAAGTCGCCGAAGCGGGCGGCGAAGCGGGCGACGCGCAGGATGCGCACGGGATCTTCGGCGAACGCCGGGCTGACGTGACGCAGGACGTGCGCTTGCAGGTCGCGCTGTCCGCCGAACGGATCGATCAGCGTGCCGGTGTCGTCCCGTGCCATCGCATTGATCGTCAGGTCGCGCCGTGCCAGGTCCTGTTCCAGGGTGACATCCGGTGCAGCGTGGAAAGCGAAGCCGTGATAGCCGGGCGCAGTCTTGCGTTCCGTGCGGGCGAGCGCGTATTCCTCTTGCGTTTGCGGATGAAGGAAGACGGGGAAGTCCTTGCCGACGGCTCGAAAGCCGGCCGCGAGCATCTGTTCGGGCGTCGCACCGACCACCACCCAGTCGCGATCACCGTGGGGACGGCCGAGCAGCGCGTCCCGCACGCTGCCGCCGACGACGAAGGTCTTCATGCCTGGCTCAGCTCACGAGGCGCAGGCGGGCCCGCTGCTAGCGCCGCGCGCGCGTGCGCATGCCGCCGAAGCGCGTGCGCGGATGTTTGCCGGCCAGATAGAACGCTGCCTCCGGCTCCATCGGTGTGATGCCGATGCCGAGCTCAGGCGCGGGGACGAACGGCTGCTTCGACGCGACGCTGTCGATCTTCATCGAGTCGAGGTTGTCGCGGGAGAGCAGCGTTGGGCCGGGCAGCAGCTCCATCACGCGCGCCTGCAAACGCGCAAGCGTGTCGGGCAGCGCGAGCACCGGACGCGGATGACCGGCGGCCTGCGCGGCGAAGGTGACGAGTTCGCGCAAGGTGTAGATACGCGGCCCGGCGAGTTCGTAAACCTTGCCGAACGTCGCCTCGTTGTCGAGCGAATTGGCGATCGCGCGCGCAACGTCCTCGACCCAGACCGGCTGGAATTTCGCTGCGGCGCCGCCGATGGGCAGCAGAAAGAACCAGAAGGAAAGCCAGCCGAACAGGTTGAGGAACCGGTCCTCGATGCCGAATACGACGGAAGGGCGGAAGATCGTCCACGCCAACGACGTTTTGCGCACGTGTCCCTCGCCCGCCGCCCGGCTGCGGAGATACATCGACGGCGCCGACGCGCTCGCGCCGATTGCGCTCATCTGGATCAGGCGGCTGACGCGATGTTTGGTGCACGCGGCGACGACGCGGCGCGGCAGGTCGGCGTGGACTTGCTGAAGGGCCCGCTCGGTGCCGTGCAGGATGCCGACCAGGTTGATCACGGCATCCGCGCCGCCAACGAGCCGGTCGAGCGCGGTGTCGTCCATGATGTCGGCTTCCACGACGTCGCACGTCGGAAGCACGATCAGGTGCTTGGCGCGGTCGCGCCGGCGCGATGGCACGACCACGCTGATGCCGCGCGCGACCAGGAGGTTGACGACATAGCGGCCGATGAATCCGGATCCGCCGAGCACGAGTACGTTGGTATGGCGCATGGGAGTCAGGCCGCTTGTGAGGCGGCGTGTTGTTGGGGGAATTCTAGGCGAGCCGGACGCTAACGTTTGCCGAGCCAGTGCTGCGCACGCTGCATTTCGTCGAGCCGCGCCGGGCAGTCCATGCCGACGCGGTCGGCAGCGGCGAGCACGACCTGCAACATCTGGGCTGTTGCGAGCGCGTCGGCGAGGGCGTCGTGGCGGGCGATCATCTTGACCCCGAAGCGCTCGAGCCAGTCGTCCATCGTGCGGCACTCGTTGCCCGGGAACAACGCCGGCATCAGTTTCGCGAGGTCGATCCAGAGGCTGTGGGTGTGCAGGCCGAGGACATCGTGCAATTCGCGATCGAGCATCGTGCGGTCGAAGTCGGCGCGGAACGCGACCAGCGGCGACAGGTGCACGTACTCGAGAAAGCGCACGAGCGACTCGGCGGGATCGCTGCCGGCGAGCTGCTGCTGTCCGCCGATCTGGTGTACCAGGATGTTCGCGGTGGTCGACGACTCGCGCTGGCGCAGCACGACCTCGAAGCAGTCCGAGAGGTCGACCTGGCCGTAGCGGATCGCGACGGCACCGATCGATATCACGTGGTCCTTTGCGAGGTCGATGCCCGTCGTCTCCACATCGACCGTCACGTAGCGGTTCATCCGATGGGAGCGACGGATCGGCGGTGGCCTGACTTCGGAAAGCGCGTGCAGCCGTTGGCCCAGCATCGGATCGACGCTCGGCCGTGAGCGCAGCAGGCGCGCGAGCAGGCTAGAAGGAGGCATAGGTCGTCTGGAGGCGCTGCTGCAGCTTGCGCGCCTGGCGCAGCGCTTCCTGCAGCATGCGCTGGTCGACTTCGTTGAGCTGGTACGGATCAACGCGGTTGACGCCTTCCTGCGCGCCCTCCTGGGTGCGCAGGCGCAGGAGCTGCAGGTACTGGAACGCATCGACGGTCGCCGCGACGTGGCGGGCTTCGATGCCGAGTTTCTCGCCGGCACGGCGCAACCGTTCCACGGTGTTGGTCTCGGCGAGCCCCTGCGCCAGCGCGAAGACGCGTGCCGCGTCGACGAACACGCGCGTGCCGCGCGACTTGAGGTCGAACTTGCCGTCGTGCTCGTCCACGACGAATGCGCGAATCAGCCCGAGCGGCGGCTCGGTTTGCAGGGCGTTCGCCACCATCAACCTGAGGAACAGCGGATTGTCTCCCGTGCGCGCGAGCAGCCACGCGCGCAGGTGGTCGGCAAGCCGGCTCTCGCCGAGCAGAGGCCGGAAGTCGAAGAAGATGTTCGCGTTGAGGAGGGCCGGTGGCGTCGGCTCGGTCAACCAGGCGATGAACCTGTTGCGCCACTCCGCCTCGCTCAGGCACCAGGCCGGATTCGACGCCATGATGCCGCCCGAACACAGCGGAAAGCCAAGCTCGGCCAGGGCGCCGTTGACCTCCTGCGCGAAGGAGAGCAGAAGATGGCGCTGCCGCTCCGTTGCTCCCGCATCGGCGGCCGAAAAGATGATCGCGTTGTCCTGGTCCGTCGCGAGCGTTTGTTCGCCGCGTCCTTCCGACCCGAGCGCGAGCCAGCACCACGAAACCTCGAGCGCCGGGTAGTTCTGCAGCGTGAGAACGATCGTCTGGCGCGTGAGCGTGTCGTTCAGCGCAGCGATCGTGCGCGTCAACGCCTCGGCGCCCACACCCTGGGCAAGCAGGTTGCGCGTCAGGTTGCGGATGTCGGCCACCGCGCGCTTGAGGTGCGCAATGGAGCGGGCCGAGCGGATCGACCGGTGCACCTGCTGCAGGGAAACCCGTTGCAGCGAGAAGAGGTCGCGCTCCGAGACGATGCCGCGCACGCGCCCTTGCTCCGTCACGATCACCTGGTGATGGCCGGTCGTGGCCATGAGCTGGATCGCGTCCGCGGCGCTTGCGTCGATCGGCAACGTCGTCGGATCGGGCGTCGCGACTTGCGCCACCGGGGTGTCCAGCGGCAGATCCTCGAGCAGCACGCGATCGCGCAGGTCGTTGAGCGTCAGCATGCCGCGCGCGTGCTGTGCCTCGTCGACCAGCACGCACGAGCGCACGGCGTGTTCGCGCATCTGCACGATCGCCTCGCGCAACGTTGCGGAGGCGGCGCAGATGACCGGTTCGCGCCGGATGAGTTCGCCGAGCGGACGCGCGAGCGACTGCTGGTCGGTGGCCACCTGGCTGTAGTGGCGTTGCAGCTCGGCGAGCGACTGCTGCGCGAGGACAGTCACCGCCTCGCTGCAGAACGCCGCGAACTCGGGTGAAAGCTTGCGCAGCGCTTCGAAGTCGGTGAGCGGCAGCACGAACGCAAAGACGTCTTCGACCGCGCGATAGCTGCGCGTCGGTTTGCCGCCTGCGGATAGCGCCCCGACCGGGAAGGACTCGCCCGGCCCGAGCACCCGGTCGGGCAGCGTATCGAGCCCGGCGGTCTGGCTGGTGACCGTGCCACGCTGGATGATGAAGAGCGGCGTGAACTCGGTCGTCTCGCGATCGACGATGATGCTGTCCTTCGGGAAGTACGCCAGCTTGAGCCGCGGGATGAAGAACGCGAATGCGTCGTCACGCATCTGCGAGTACGGCGCGTGCCGGACGAGGAACTCGCGTACGGAGTCGAGTATCAACGGCGGGGTGGAAGGCGCGGTCATCGGCTTCGGAAAAAAAGGGCCTCCGCGGGGAGGCCCTTTTCGTTATACAGGCAGCCAGCCGCCTGCGAATCTCAGTGGGCGTGCGCCTTCGCGGCGAGGATGCCGGTGTTCTGGCGCACGTAGAGTTCGTCCCACATGTCTTCGGCGCGCTTGTCGCGATAGAGCAGCGAGCCGAGGATGACGGCCAGGAAGCCGAGCGGGATCGAGAAGAGGCCCGGGTTCTTCAGGTCGAAGAGCGGCTTCTCGAGACCGACCAGGCTGGTGTCGTCGCCTTCGAAGCGCTTGAGGTCGCCCTTCGCCTTGGCGACGGACCCCTCGAGCGTGCGCAGGTCCTTTTCCGCCTTCGCAACCTTGGCCGCTTCACCGGAGCCGATGGCTTCCTTCAGCACCGCTTCCTTCGCCGGTGCGCCGTCGATCACTTTCTGCGCGGCGGCCTTGATCGCCTTCGGGTAGGTCATGTTCGGCGAGACCAGCACGAGGCCGATGGCGGTCAACGTGCCGATGATCATGCCGGCCATGATGCCGCCCGTGTTGCAGCGTTTCCAGTACAGCGTGAGCACGACGCACGGGAAGTTGGCCGATGCAGCGACGGCGAACGCGAGCGCCACGAGGTGCGCAACGTTCTGGCCCTTGGCCGCGATGCCGATCGTGATGGCGAGCGCGCCGACGATCACGGTCGCGATCCGCGCGGCCTTGACCTGCTCCTGCGGCGTGACATGCTCGCCGCGGATGACGCCGACGTAAAGGTCGTGCGCCATCGCGCTCGCCGCAGCCAGTACCAGGCCCGCCACCACCGCGACGATGGTCGCGAACGCCACCGCAGCCACGAACGCGAGAAACAGGTTGCCCATGAAGCTGTTCGGGCCGCCGCCGACGAATTGCGCGAGCAGCGGGGCGGCCATGTTGCCGCCGGCATCGATCGCCTTGATGTTGCCCGCACCGACGTGCATCGCGGCGCCGAGCCCAAGGAACAGCGTGAGCACGTAGAAGCCGCCGATGATCGCCATCGCCCAGATGACCGACTTGCGCGCTTCCTGCGCGGTCGGGACGGTGAAGAACCGCATCAGGATGTGCGGCAGGCCGGCCGTGCCGAACACGAGCGCCATACCGAGCGAGATCTGGTCGATCGGCGCCTTGAAGAGCAGGCCTGGCTCGAGGAAACGTTGGCCGAGTTCCGCTGCATTCATGTTCTTCGCCGCGTCACCGATGAGCGCCGCAACCTGCGCCTGGATCTTGGGGTCGCCAACCGCGCCTTCGAGGAAGGCCGGGAACGAAAAGCCGTAGGGCGTCCACACGAAAGCGACCAGCAGGAGCGACGCCAGCACCAGCAGGATCGCCTTGATGATCTGCACCCAGGTCGTTGCCACCATGCCACCGAACAGCACGTAGCCGAGCATCAGCACGCCGACCACGATGACCGAGATCTCGTAGTCGATGCCGATCAGCGTCTTCACCAGCACGCCGCCGCCGACCATCTGCGCCGTCAGGTAGAAGGTCGAGACGGTGATCACCGAGATGGCGCCGACGACGCGCGTCTTCTTCGGATCATTGCGATACGCGAGGATGTCGGCCAGGGTGTATTTGCCGATGTTGCGGCAGGGCTCGGCGATGACGAGCAGCACCGTGATGTAGGCGACCAACCACCCCACGGAGTACATGAAACCGTCGTAGCCGTAGAGCGAGATGAGTCCGGCGATGCCGAGGAAGGACGCCGCCGACAGGTAGTCGCCGGCAATGGCCCAGCCGTTTTGCAGGCCGGAGACGCCGCCGCCGGCCGTGTAGAAATCCGCCACCGACTTCACACGCTTGGCAGCGAGATACGTGACGAACATCGTGAGCGAGATGATCGCGGCGAACACCGTGAAGGTGAGCCAGCGCCACTCGGGACCGACGGCACCCTGCGCGAGCGCCGGCACGGCGACCAGCGGGAGCGAGAGCGCGCCCGCAGCGAGGTAAAGC
>Ga0326726_10006897_pt1 | contig 10206 bp, 5 predicted proteins | sample MHFenrmetagenome_2_FD_207603 | JGI IMG/M metagenome (GOLD analysis project Ga0326726, IMG submission 207603) | Lab enriched peat soil microbial communities from Michigan Hollow, Ithaca, NY, United States - MHF15MN | ecosystem: Environmental > Terrestrial > Soil > Wetlands > Peat | place: USA... | reverse complement strand
CCAGCGAAGTGCACTTGATCCCGATCATCGGCCTCCACTTCGCGCTCGTTCTGGGATCGGCCTGCGGCAAAGGCGGGCCCTCGCTGGGGGCGCCGAAGAACGAGGCGGCGAAGGCCAAGATCGGGAAAGAGGCGATCAGCCTCCGATACGACGGCGGGGACATTTTCGAAGGCCGGATCAAGGCGGGCGAAGCGGGATTCGAGACCGCGGTCAACGTTGTCCGGACAGGAGACGCCCTGAGCCAAACGATCCTCCTCGCGCCCCGGGACAAAGGCGGCAGAGTCAGGGTCGAGGGCACGATCGCCGGGAGCCCCGAATCATTCCCTTGCGAAGCCGACAGGCGGGACAGGGGCTTGCTCATGGTCCGCCACGTCTCGGGCCTGAGCCACAGCTCCCTCAACAGGGCCGTCTACGACCGCCGTCGCGACTGGGTCTTCTCGGTCGACGCCGGGCCGCGGGCCGTCGTCCTGCCGGCCTCGGCGACGAAGGGCGGGAGAGCTTATGCCTTCAGCGCGGAGGGTCCCGAGATCGTTCTTCGCTTTCGGCCGCGTTTCTACCAGATCCATCGCGGCCTCGGGTTCTTCGAGCCCTGGACTTACAGGATCTGGCCCGATCCTGTGGCCGGCTGGATCTCCTGGTTCGCTTTTTTCGACAAAGTCACGGAACGGGACATCGTCGATACGGCCGATACGCTTTCCGAAACGCTCCTGCCCTTCGGCTACGACCACCTTCAGATCGACGACGGCTATCAGAGCGGCGAGGGGCGTCCGGACCTCTGGCTCACGGCCAACGCCAAGTTCCCTCGGGGCCTGGCCTTCCTGCCGGCCTACATCAAGGGCAAGGGCCTCATGCCGGGCATCTGGACGAACGTCGCCTTCAAGCAAGCCGATTATGCGGCGGAGCACAAGGACTGGTTCGTGACCGACGAGGAGGGTGAGCCCGCGCGCGGCAACTGGATCGAGTTCAGCCTCGACGGCTCGAATCCGACGGCGGTCGATACGGTCGTAAGGCCGGTTTATCGGGGGTTGCGGGATATGGGTTGGGAGTACTTCAAGGTCGACGCCCTCCGCCATCTTCGCTACGAAGGCTATAACGCCCACGCCGGCTATTTCAAAAGACAGAAGAAAGATCTGGTCAAGGCCTTCCGCGCTTACGTCGAGGCCGTCCGGGAAGAGATCGGCCGGGACCGTTTCATCCTCGGATGCTGGGGCATCCGGCCCGAGCTCGTCGGCCTCATCGACGGCTGCCGCATCGGCACGGACGGCTTTTCCTACGCCGGCCTGGCCCAGTTCAACTCCTGGAATAACGTCGTCTGGCGCAACGACCCGGACCACATCGAGCTCAACGAGGACCGCTACAAGTCGACCCTTGTCACCTCCCTCACCGGCTCGGTGCTCCTGCTCACAGACAAGCCGGAGGTCTATCGGACCGACGTCATCGAGCCGGCCCGCCGCGCGGCACCCGTGTTGGGAACCGTGCCGGGACAGATCTTCGACGTCGACCCATCGCGCTCGGACGAGCTCGGCCGCCTCGCGGCCGAAGTCAGCGGTTCCGGGCCGCGCGTTTTCGACGCTTCGCTCCGGCCGACCTGCGATCTCTTCCTCCTCGAGATCGACCGGCCGTTCGAATCCTGGTCCGTCCTTGGCCGGACCGGCGAGTCCGTGCGTGAGATCGAGTTCGCCGACCTCGGCCTGGATGCGGCGAAGGAATATTACGTGTTCGAGTTCTGGGCGAAGCGTTTGCTCGGCAGCTTCTCGGGGTCGTTCGCCCCGGGGCCGCTCGACCCGCGGTTCCGCTCCCAGGCCCTCGCCATCCGGGAAAGGACGTCCCATCCGCAGGTGCTGGCGACGAGCCGCCACGTCACCTGCGGCGGCGTGGACCTGGCCGATGTCCGCTGGTCCGGCCGGACCCTTTCGGGGTCGAGCCGGGTCGTCGCCGGCGATCCTTACGAGGTCTATTTTACCGAGCCGGAGGGATACCGTTTGGCGCATTTCGAAGGCCCGGCCGGGGCCGCCGTGACGGTCGAGAGGGGAGGGGCGCTTGTCAAGGTCCGCTGGCGTCCGGCGGCGACCGGGACGGCCGTGTGGCTAGCCGAGTTCGAAAAAATATAGCCGCCTAAATACTATATCTAGTGCAGGTTGGCCTGACCTATAGCACCGCTTGATCTTCCCCCTTGACAATGCTTCGTCCATCCGCTAGCATGGATTCGTCCAAGCGTCAGCGGGTTCCAAATGATGTCCAATAGATTTAAGTACGTTTTTATTCTATTCGTGGGGTTCTTTTTCTTCGGGGGGATCCCTGTCGAGTTCGGGACCGAGGGTGCCTTTTTCCATGGCTTCATGATCCCCAAGCCCGTCATCCGGGTCGGTCTGGGCACGAACCTCCAGGACATCCGCATCCGTTCCTCTTCGGGCATGAAGATCTACGAGGTCAACACCAGCTACCGGATCATCAACGACGACGCCGACGAGGCCGAGATCAAGGGAGCCGGCGAGAAGCTGACCGAGAAATACGTCATCCTGCTGGGCCACGCCAAGGAACGCGAGGAAGCCGACGAGCTGGCGTCGAAGTACCGGGCGCAGCTCGGAGGCGTCGTCTCGGTGGCCGAGGATCACGACAATGATGCGGCGGGTGTCTTCGAGGTCAAGCTCGGTGACTTCCTGACCCGCGGCGAAGCGCTGGCCAAGGTCACCGAGCTCGACGCCGCGGGGTTCAAGGACATCTGGATCGACCGCGAAGAGATCGTCGAAGAGCCGTCCCGGCCGGTCTGGATGCTCGTCGCGAACGAGCTCAAGTCGCTCGACCGCGATTCGGAGCTCTACTTCATCCCGGCCAACCCCCAGAGCTTCCTGACCCTCAACGGCAGGAGCTACCGGGGCTTCCTGGTCATGTCGGGAAGCTCCCGCGGCATCGTTCTCGTCAACTATGTCAACCTCGAGGATTACCTGAAGAGCGTCGTCCCCGGCGAGCTCTCGCCCGGGCAGTTCAACGCCATCGAAGCGCTCAAGGCCCAGGCCGTCGCCGCCCGGACCTACGCGCTCAGGAACATGAAACAGTTCGACCGGTACGGCTACGACCTCGTCGACACGCCGCGATCGCAGCTCTACATGGGCATGGCCTCCGAGCAGCCCCTGAGCACGCAGGCCGTCGAAGAGACCAAGGGCGTGGTCGTGCGCTACCGGGGCGAACTCATCAACGCGCTCTATACGAGCACGTGCGGCGGCAAGACCGAGAACGCCGAAAACGTCTTCGAGGGCCGGCCCGTTCCCTATCTCAAGAGCGTCGAGTGCGCTTCGGAGAAGCAGAAGGAGTGGCCGATCGAGGCCCGGACGCCCGTCGCGCCGATCATGGTCGACGGCCGGAACGCCAGCCTCGACGTCGCCCTACTCGTCGGCCTGGGCATCGTTTCCATGGGCGCCGAGCCCATCGACTTCCGCCAGGACACATCCTTCGACGAGGCCGTCGAATGGATCAGCGACGTCCGTCGGCTCGTCGGGACCAAGGACCGAGGATTCCTCCCCGATTCTGCGGCCCTTGATTTCGTCAGCCTGGCCCGGCTCCTCGTCGAGGCCTTTGGCTGGCAGGACCGGATCGAGGAGCTGCTCCTGCCCGGCGAGGTCGATTTCATCCTCAAGGACCTCCCCCAGATCCAGGGCAAGGACCGCCGGCCTCTGGCCTACTGTTTCCAGTCGGGGCTTTTCCCGGCCTCGGTCAGGACGGGGAACCCGCAGCGCCCCGTCGGGCGCGCCGAACTGGCCATGGCCCTGGCCCGTGTCCTCAAGGACCACAAGGACTTCTTTAAGACGGGGACGTTCCGTGCGGCGGGCAAGGGTACGATCGAGGTCGGCCAGGACTTCGAGCGGAAAACGCTCGCCCTGTCCAACCACGTCCGGCTGCTGCGGACGATCGAGGGCGAGACGACCTTCGCCACCAAGCTGACGCTCCTCGGCGGCGAAAACATCCGCTGGCTCGAAAGGGAAGGCCAGGTCGCCTATCTCGAGGTCTTCTACCCGCCGAACTCCAACGTCCTCGACCGGTCCTCGCGGTTCAACCGCTGGCAGGTTAGGAAGACGAGGCAGGAGCTCGAGCAGCTCGTCAACCAGTCCTATGCGATCGGCCCCCTCGTCGACGTCGAGGTCAAGGCACGCGGCGACTCGGCGCGGGTGACCGAACTCACGCTGAAGGGGGCCGTATCGAGCGCGACCGTCCGCGGCTTCCAGATCCGGGCGGCGCTGGGACTTCGCGATACGCTGTTCGTCGTCGACCGGTCTTACGACGAGCAGGGCCGGGTCGACCAGTTCACCTTCTCGGGGAGGGGCTGGGGACACGGCGTGGGCCTCTGCCAGGTCGGCGCCTACGGCATGGCCGTGGCCGGCGGCAAATACCAGGACATCCTGAAGAAATACTACAGCGGCGTCAAGATCGACAAGATCTATTAGCGTCCGCCCACAAATACCCTCTTTTTTTGATCCATTTCCCGTTTCCGGACTACTCATCTCTCGGCTACGCAACGGATATCGCCCCTAGCCCCCGCCTGCGGGCAGCGGACTCTGGGGAGCGGACTGCAGAAGCACGGCGGAGCGACTCGGAGCTGAACTTCCGCGAAATATCTGAAACGAGTCGGGGCTTCCATCACGGGGGCACTTGGAGCGACATCCGTTGTCGCCTGACGATGACTTTCCCGGAAACGGGAGACGGATTTTTTTATCGCAGTCAAAGACCGATAAAAGCGGATCAGTTCTCAAAGACGCGACCGGCCACCGGGCGACCTGTGCTATGATGGGCGGGCCTTCCGGAGGCCGCGCCGGAAAGTCGGAGTATCTGGAAGGCAGGGAGGACAGCATGAAGACGACGAGAGCGCTCAACGCTAGGAGAACCGAGGCCCGGGAGTACCAAACCCCGGCCACCGGAATTTTCTTCATCGTGAAGGACGTCCTCTACGAGGGGCGGTCCAAGTTCCAGAGGATCGAGATCATCCGCAACAAGGATTACGGTCGCGTGCTTCTCCTTGACGCTCTCGTCCAGACGACCGAGCGCGACGAGTTCTACTACCATGAGATGCTCGTCCACCCGGCCATGGCCTCCCACCCGCGGCCGGCCAAGGTGCTGATCATCGGCGGCGGCGACGGCGGCGCGCTCCGCGAGGTCCTCAAGCATCCAGTCAAAAAGGCCTGGCTCGTCGAGATCGACGGCAAGGTCATCGAGGCCTGCCGCGACCATTTTCCCTGGCTGAGAGCGACCCTCCGGGACCCGCGGGCCGAGCTCGTCGTCGCCGACGGCAACGTCTTCATCGACAAGGTCCGGGAGACCTTCGACGTCATCCTCGTCGATTCCTCGGACCCCGTGGGTCCCTCGACCGTGCTTCATCAGGCAAGCTTCTACCGGAAGCTCAGGGCCAAGCTCAACCCTGGCGGCATCATCGCCGCCCAGGCCGGCTCGCTCATGCTCCACCTGGATTCCCACGCCCGGAAGAGCGTCTTCCTGAAAAAGATCTTCCGCCACTCGCCCCTCTATCTGGGGCCGGTCCCGACGTACCCGGTCGGGATGTGGTGCTACAACTTCCTCTCGGACAAGATCGATCCGCTCAAAGTGCGGACGCTCTATATCCCCGGCGGTCTTCGCTATTTCAACCCTGATGTTTATCGGGCGGCCTTCGCCCTGCCGAATTTTCTGGCGGAAAGGCTGGCGAAAGGGAAGTAGGACGCCTCAGGCGCCCAGAGTGCCGGCCTCGCGCCGCTTTTCGAGCGCGGCGAGCATGTCCGCCGTCATCCCGGCCAGGTCGTAGTCCGGCCTCCAATCCCATTCGGCGCGGGCCGCGGAATCGTCGATCGAGGCCGGCCAGGAGTCGGCGATGGCCTGGCGGAAATCCGGCTCGTAGCGGACCTCGAAAGACGGCAGGTGCTTGCGGATCTCGGTCGCGAGCTCGCCGGCGCTGAAGCTCATCGCCGTGACGTTGAAGCTCGAATGGTGCTTGAGCCGGGCGAAGTCCGCGTCCATGAGGTCGAGCGTGCACTTGAGGCAGTCGGGCATGTACATCATGGGCAGACGCGTCTCTTCGCGAAGGAAGCACGTGTAGCGGCCGTGCTTGACGGCCTCGTAGAAGATGGCCACGGCGTAATCCGTCGTGCCGCCGCCGGGCAAGGTTTGGTGGCTGATGATCCCGGGGTAACGGCAGCCGCGGACGTCGAGGCCGTATTTCCCGACATAATATTCGCAGAGGAGTTCGCCTGCGACCTTGGTGACGCCGTACATCGTCGTCGGGCTGAGGACCGTGTCCTGGGGCGTCATCGCGCGGGGGGTGGCTGGTCCGAAGACGGCGATGGAGCTCGGCGAGTAGACCCGCACAAGGTTGCGGGCCCGGGCGGCCTCGAGGATGTTGTAGAGCCCGCTCATGTTGACGTGCCAGGCCTTCTGGGGGTTCTTCTCGCCCGTTGCCGAGAGAAGGGCGGCCAGGTTGTAGACGGTGTCGATGCCGTGTTTCCCGATGAGCGCGTCGAGGGCCTTGGCATCCGTGACGTCGAGCAGCTCGAACGGCCCGGATTCGGCCAGATCGCCCGCCGGCCGGAAGAGGTCCGTGACGACGACGTTGGCATCGCCGTACTTCGCCCGCAGGGCCCGAGCCAGCTCGGACCCGATCTGTCCGGCCGCGCCGGTCATCAGGACTCGCTTTGTCTCTCGCGTCATCGGGGTCGTCTCCGCCTCAGAACGGGCAAAATAGAAAGCTATTTATAGCACAGCAGCCCGGGGGCAGGCAACAAGATGGGGTCAAACCTATCTTTCGTTACTTTCAAACGCCCCATTCCCTGTCGACCTGCATTTTTGTCGGAAAGTGACGAAAGATAGGTTTGACCCCGTCTTCAATTGACCCCGTCTCCGACTTCGGCTAAAGTGAGAGGGCTCAAAATGAATCGCGACCCTGACCACCGCACCGAGGAGGCCTCTCCATGTCCATAACCCTGACAGGCACCGGTCTGACCATCGATAAAGTCGTCCAGGTGGCCCGCGACCGCATGTCCGTCGCCACCGACGCCGCGGCCAAGAAGCGCATCGAAAAGTGCCGGGCCCTGCTCGAGGACAAGATCCAGAAGAAAGAGATCATGTACGGCGTCAACACCGGCATCGGGGAGCTGGCCAATGTCATCCTGAACCAGGACCAGGTCGAGCAGTACCAGCGCTATCTCATCTACAGCCACGCCGCGGGATACGGCAAGCCCATGCCGGAGGAGATCGTCCGGGCGGCCATCCTCAGCCGGATCAACTGCCATTGCCACGGGCACTCGGGGCTCCGTCCCGTCGTCACGGAGACTCTGGCCGAGCTCCTCAACAAGGGCGTCACGCCCGTGATGTGCGAGAAGGGCTCCGTCGGCGCTTGCGGCGACCTTTCCCCGATGGCCCAGATGGCCCTCGTTCCGATGGGCGAGGGCGAGGCCTTCTACAAGGGCGAGCGTTTGCCCGGCGCCGAGGCCCTCAAGCGGGCCGGCATCACGCCGCTCGTCCTCCACGCCCGCGACGGCCTGGCCATGATCAACGGCTCGAACGTCATCGCCGGGATGTCGGCCCTGATCGTCCACGACGTCCATCGCTGGCTCAAGATGTCCGAGATCGCCGCGGCCATGACCCTCGAGGTCCTCAATGCCAACATGAAGGCCTACGACGAGCGCCTCCACAAGACCCGCGGCTACCCCGGGGCTCTCGAATCGGCGGCCAACGTCCGCCGCATCACCGAGGGGAGCGAGCTCCTGGCCCGGCCCGGCAAGAAGGTCCAGGACGCCTACAGCCTCCGCAGCACGCCCCAGGTCGTCGGCGCCGCCCGCGACGCCCTCAAGTGGGCCCGCTACATGATCGAGATCGAGCTCAACGGCGCGGCCGACAATCCCGTCTTCTTCCCCGATGAGGACCTCGTCCTCACCGGCGCCAATTTCCAGGGCGTGCCCATGGCCTTCCCGCTCGAGCTGCTCGGCACGGCCGTGACGACGATCTCCGTTCTCTCCGAGCGGCGTCATAATCGCCTGATGAACCCCCACCTCAGCGCCGGCCTGCCGGCCTTCCTGACCAAGGGCGCGGGCATGTTCTCGGGCCTGATGCTGACCCAGTACACGGCCGGGGCCCTCATCTGCGAAAACCGCATCCTGTCGCACCCGGCGGCCACGGGCTCCATCCCTGCCGCGGCCGACCAGGAGGATTTCGTCAGCATGGGCATGACCACGGCCCTCAAGACGCGCCAGATCATCGACAACGCCCAGGCGGTGCTGGCCATCGAGCTCATCGCCGGAGCCCAGGCCGTCGATTTCCGCAAGCCCCACTGCCCCGGGAAAGGGACCCAAGCGGCCTACGAGGTCATCCGCAAGCACGTCACCCACCTCGAGGAGGACCGGCCCCTCTACGGCGACATCAATAAGCTCAAGGACGTCGTCGAATCCGGCGAGATCCTCGAGGCCGTCGAGAGGGCCGTCGGGACCCTGGCGTGACGCCATGAGCCTGAGGATCGCCCTGGTCACAGGAGCCAGTCGCGGCATCGGCCGGGCCATCGCGCTGCGGCTGGCCGAGGATGTCTCCGGCGTCGCCGTCCACTATTTCAGCCGCCGGGAAGAGGCCCAGGAGCTGGCCGCCGCCATTCGCGAAAGGGGCAAGCTCAGCGCCGTCTTCCGGGCCGACCTCACCAAGAAGGCCCAGGCCGCCGGCCTCGTCAAGAAGGTCGAGGAGCGCTTCGCCCGCGTCGACGTCCTCGTCAACAACGTCGGGCCGTTCCTGATCAAGCCCTGGGACCAGCTCGAGGTCGCCGACTGGGAGCGCGTCCTGCGGGGCAATCTCCTCGGGTCCTACTTCTGTATGAAGGCGGCCCTGCCGGGAATGCGCAAGCGGAAATGGGGAAGGATCGTCAACCTCGGCTTCAGCCGGGCCGAGCACGTCGGCGCCTTCCCCACGATCGCCCCCTACGCCGTGGCCAAGACGGGTCTGCTGACGCTGACCCGGACGGCGGCCGACTCCGAGGTCGGGAACGGCATCACGGTCAACATGGTCTCACCCGGGCTCATCCGGGGCGGCGTCATGCCCCCCGTCCGCGACCTCGCCGAGTCGCGCCTCGGGACGTTCGAGGACGTCGCCGAAGCCGTGGCCTTCTGCGCCTCGGACGCCGCGGCCGCGATCACCGGCTCCAACATCATCGTCTCCGGCACCTGGAAGATGTAGGAAGGGCATCGAACCCGGAGGTCCAGAAGGGGTCAAACCTATCTTTCGTTACTTTCGTATCAATAATACGGGCATTGACGCCAGAAAGTAACGAAAGATAGGTTTGACCCTCCGGTTGGATTCGATGCCCTTCTTGATTGACATCGCGAAAGGGCGGGGATACATTCAAAGCATACCGCCACACAGGGGAGGAGACACATGGTTATCTATCTTTGGATCGCTGCCGTCATCGTCATCATCTTCTTGTCCGGCATCCGGATCGTGCGCCCGACGCACCGCGGGCTTATTGAGCGTCTGGGAAAGTATAACCGCTTCGCCACGCCGGGGTTCAACTGGGTTATCCCGGTCATCGAGACGATGCGCCAGATCAACATCACCGAGATGATGGTCGACGCCGCCCCCCAGGAGATCATCACCAACGACAACCTCAATGCCCGAGTCGACGCCCAGGTCTACTTCCGGGTCAAGGAAGACGAACCGAGCGTCAAGGCCTCCCAGTACAACGTCAACAACTTCCAATGGCAGATCGTCAACCTGGCCCGGACGACGCTGCGCAACATCATCGGCACGCTGACCCTTAAGTCGGCCAACAGCGAGCGGGGCAAGATCAACGACGAGCTCCTCAAGACCCTGTCCACGGAAGCGGCCCGTTGGGGCATCGATATCGTCCGGACCGAGCTCAAAGAGATCGATCCGCCCAAGGACGTCCAGGAGACGATGAACAAGGTCGTCAAGGCGGAGAACGAGAAGATCGCCGCGGTCGATTTCGCCACGGCCCGGGAAACGGTCGCCGACGGCGAGCGCCGGGCCGAGATCAAGAAAGCCGAGGGAGTCCGCCAGGCCAAGATTCTCGAAGCTCAGGGCGAGGCCGAGGCCATCCGCTTGGTCAACGAGGCTGCCGAGAAGTACTTCGTCGGGAATGCCCAGATCCTGCGCCGCCTCCAGGCCCTCGAAACGGCCCTTCAGGGGAACGCCAAGATTATCGTGCCGTCCGACAAGGACCTGGTCAACGTCATC
>Ga0326726_10006896_pt1 | contig 10206 bp, 6 predicted proteins | sample MHFenrmetagenome_2_FD_207603 | JGI IMG/M metagenome (GOLD analysis project Ga0326726, IMG submission 207603) | Lab enriched peat soil microbial communities from Michigan Hollow, Ithaca, NY, United States - MHF15MN | ecosystem: Environmental > Terrestrial > Soil > Wetlands > Peat | place: USA... | reverse complement strand
CTTCCACGACAAGCGCGACAGCGAGGATCAGTGGACCGCGCTCGTGCCGGGTCGCTACGCGTCGTACATCTCGGGCACCGGCGATGCGCGCCTCAAGGAGCGCATGATCGATCGCCTGCGCGACGTCCTGAAGCGCGCGCGGCCGGTCGATCAGGAGCTGTTCCAGATCCCGCTCGGGACCGAGCTCGTGCGCGTCGGCGTCGACCTGCGCGCCGAGACCGGCAAGGTCCACGGCCAGGTGCCGTTGATCGTCGAGCCGCGGTGGGTGAGCGAGACGCAGCAGAAGTTCGTCTGCTACCACCCGCTGCGACGCGACCAGTGGTTCATCGCCGACGATCGCGCCGACGTCCCGGTGCTCGCGCAGGCGCTCGTGCGCCATCACTGGGCCGACATCGACGACGAGGACGAGATCGAGCAACTGCTCGCGAACGGCAAGGAACGCTTCCTCACGCTCGCGTTCTCGGCCGAGTCGATGTCGCTCCTGGATCTGCTGCCGTCGCGCAAGAAGGACAACCGCGCCCAGGCCCACTCTCCACGCCCCGACCGGATCCTCCAGATGCTCGCGGTCGACGAGACGCAGCGCAGCTCGGCGGGACAGCTCCGCGTCGGCGTCCCGCGCTCGCCCTATCGCGAGCGGCTCGCGTACCTGCTCGGTGGCGCGCGACCGCGCTCGGCGATGGTCGTGGGCCCACCCGGCTCCGGCAAGACGATGCTGATCCAGCAGTGGATCGCCGACCGGCTCGCCGAGGACGGCTACGGCATCCACAAGAACCTCGATAAGTGCTTCCATGTCTGGCGGCTCTCCGGCAAGCGCCTGATCGCCGGCATGTCTCACCTCGGCGAGTGGGAAGAGCGCTGCCTCGGCGTCCTCGACGACGCGCGCAAGCGCAAGGGCATCCTGTGGATCGAGGACCTCCACCTGTTCGGCCGGCTCGGCCAGTCGCGGCAGAGCGAGCGCAGCTTCGCCGACTTCTTCCGCGGCCCGGTGCGGCGCGGCGACCTCGCCGTGATCGCCGAGCTCACGCCCGAGCAGCGTGCGCGGCTCGAGCGCGATGCGCCGGGACTCGCCGAGGCGCTCGCGCTGGTCGCGGTGCCGGCGGCGTCGCAGCAGGAGACCTCGCAGCTGATGCTCCACGAGATCCGCGCGCTCGAGGTGCGGCTCAAGAACGTCGCACTGCATCCGTTCGTGCCGCGCACCGCGCTCGAGCTCGGCGCGGCGATGTTCCCGTGGCGCGCGCGACCGGGCGTCGCGATCGAGATCGTGCGCCGCGTCGCCGAGGATGCCGCGGCCAAGAACCTCGATCGCGAGGTCGCGCCGAACGACGTCCTCGACTATCTGGCCCGCACGACCGGGCTCTCCGCGCGACTCATCACGCTCGACCAGCCGCTCGACGCATCCGCGGTCGAGGCCACGTTCAAGGAGCGCGTGATCGGTCAGCCCGCCGCGACACGCGCCGCGGCCGACGTGATCCTCAAGGTCCGCGCCGGGCTCGCCGATCCGGCGCGCCCGGTCTCGGTGATGCTGTTCACCGGCCCCACGGGCACCGGCAAGACCGAGCTGGCGACCGCGATCGCCGAGTACCTGTACGGCGACCAGTCGCGCCTCGTGCGGATCGACATGGGCGAGATGTCGGGTCCCGATGCGGTCGCGCGGCTGATCGGCGATCCGTGGAACCCGGAAGGGCTGCTCACCGCGCGCGTGCGAGCGCAGCCGTTCTGCGTCGTGTTGCTCGACGAGATCGAGAAGGCGCACCCGCGCGCGCTGCACCTGCTCCTGCAGCTGTTCGACGAGGGTCGCCTCACCGACGCCGCCGGCGAGGTCGCCAGCTTCGCGAGCGCGGTCGTCATCATGACGTCGAACCTCGGGTCGCGAAACGCGCAGCCGATCGGGTTCGGCGACACGCGCGATCGCATCCTCGCCGACGTCGCGCGTGCCGTGCGCGAGTTCTTCCCGGTCGAGCTGTTCAACCGCATCGATCAGGTCGTGCCGTTCGAGCCGCTCACGCCGGAGGTCGCGCAGAAGGTCGTCGACAAGGAGCTCGGCAAGCTGCTGGCACGCCGCGGCCTGCGCGAGCGCAACACGTTCGTGTACGCCGGGGCCGCGATCCGCCGCCGCGCGGTCTCCGACGCGTTCGATCCGCGCTACGGCGCCCGCACCGTCAAGCGCTGGCTCGAGGACAAGATCGGCGGCTCGCTGACCGACCTGCTCGCGAGCGCCCCACCCTCGCGACTCCGCATCGTGCGGCTCGCCGCCGAGGACGCCGGCGTGATCACCGCGACGCTCGAGCCGATGATCGAGCGCACGCCGGTGCCGGGACCGTACGTCCTCGAGGGCGCGCTCGACCTCGCGACCGCGAAGCTCGAGCCGTCCGTCGCCGCCGCGGCGGCCGCGATCGAGCGGGTCCGCGCGTCGCGGATGATGGCCACCGCGGCGAGCGAGGCCAGCGGCGAGCTGCGCTACTACGTCGACGAGCTCGGCCAGCGCCTCGACGCGCTCGAGCAGCTGTTCGGCGGACCGGCGTCCTCGCACGCGCGCGCTCGACCGGACGACGGCGACGACGACGATCATCATCGTCCCGTCCGGAAGCGCACCGCCAGGCCGCGCACGCCCGCGAGTCGCGACGCGCTGATCTCCGGCATCGCCGAGGCGCTGCTCATCGAGCGCGGGCTGCCGTCGCTCCTCGATCCGGATGCGCACGCGGCGTCGGTGATGATCTCGCGCGTCGGCTCGGTGCAGGCCGACGGGCTCGTCCAGGTCACCCAGGTGTTCGCGCACCAGCCGGCGTGGTTCGAGTCCGGCGTCCACGCCGATCACGCCGGCGAGGTCGGCCCGGTGATCGTCGGCACCGGCAAGTCGAAGTCGACGTACGACGAGTGGCAGAAGTTCTGGCGCGCGCGCCGCGATGTCTGCATCACGCTGCGCGGCCTGTTCGTGCGCGAGGCGCTCGCCGCCGAGCACGGCACGTGGATGGTGCGCGCGGCGACCGCCGAGCCAGACGTGCTGCGCGTCGAGATCATCCCCGGTGGTCGCCCGGCCGCCGACGTGATGAAGGATCACCTCGCGAGACGGCGCGAGTTCGATCGCATCCTCGAGCACGGCGGCGCGTTGCCGCCGAACCCCGACGTGCTCTTGCCGGTCACACGGACGATCAACTACCGCGCGCCGCTTCGCCCTGGCGACTCGACCCACGTCGAGATCGAGGACTTCGCGACCGGCTGGATCGATCGCGGGCTCGTGAAGGACATCCCCACCGCGGTGCGCCGCGCGTGGAACCTGTCGTGGAGCCGCGCGCGATGACGAAGAAGTCGTTCCGCGTGTACCTGACGAAGCACCACGGCGGGCTGACGTCCGCGGTGCTGCTCCGGCGCTATCGCATGCTGTTCGATCCGCCGCCGCCGGCCGCGATGGCGACCGACGAGGAGACCGCGCTCGCGCGCCTCGCTCCGCAGGCGGCGCTCGTCGTCGACGACGAGGACACGGCCGATCGCTACCTGTGGACCGAGGAGCTGGAGCTGCGCCGCGTCGAGGTCGAGATCCATCCCGGCCGTCCCGATCCGCGCGGCTACGTGATCGCGAGCGCGACGGTGCCGATCCGGCTCGGTTACGCCGCGGCCAAGCTCGACGGTGCGCCGCTGTACCGCGTGCTGATCCCGCGCTTCGACTGGTCGTTCGTCGCCGAGGAGCTGGGCTCGGTCCCCGACACCATCCGCGCGCTCGTGTTCTCCGCGCTGATCGGCGACACGCCGGCTTCGCTGTACGATCTGCGGCGCGAGGTCGAGGAGAAGATCCTCGACTGGAGCCCGATCGAGGCGCCGGTCCACCAGCGCAAGAAGGCGAAGGACGAGGGCGATCCGGCGCCGACGCTCGAAGCCGTCGCCGAGGACTGGGTCGCCGTCGCGCGCGCCGGGCGGTTGCCGCCGGTCGTCGGGGTCGATCCGATCTTCGATCAGCTCGCGTCGTCGCTCGAAGGATCCGGGAGGCTCGCCAGCACGCTGTTCGTCGGCCCGCGCGGCGCGGGCAAGACCGCGCTCGTGCGCCGGATCGCGCGCAGCCTGCTCGACAAGTCGCGCGGCAAGGAGGGCGTGCGCCGGCGCCTGTGGGCGACCGCCGCCGATCGCATCGTCGCCGGCATGGTCTACCTCGGCATGTGGCAGCAGCGCTGCCTGCAGATCGTGAAGGAGCTCGAAGGCGGCAACGACGTGCTCTACATCGATCGGCTCGCCGATGCGATGGCGCCGATGTCCGACGGCGCGTCGATCACCGATCTGCTGTCGCCCGCCGTCATCAGCAACGAGCTCACGCTGTACGCCGAGTGCGACGAGCCCGAGCTCGTGCGCGCGCGCCAGCGCAACCCGGCGCTGATCGAGTCGATGCGGATCGTGCGCGTCCCCGAGGCCACGCCGGCGCAGGTCGTGTCACTGCTCGAGCCGTATGGCGCGCGGCTCGATCCGCCCGTGAAGCTCGCGACCGATGCCGCGCGGCGGCTCGTCGAGCTGCTCGCCGCGTTTCGTCGCGACACCGCGTTCCCCGGCAAGGCGATCGGGTTCGTCGACTACTGCTCGCTGCAGAAGAAACCCGAGCTGTCGCTCGCCGAGCTCACGCCCACGTTCGGCGCGTGGTCGGGCCTGCCGGTCGAGCTGCTCGCACCCGAGGCCGCGCTCGACACCGCCGCGATCGCCACGCACCTTCGCAAGGGCGTGATCGGCCAGGACCACGCGTGCATGGTCGCGGGCCGCGTGATCGCGCGTCTCAAGGCCGGGCTCGACGATCCGCAACGCCCCGTCGGCGCGCTCCTGTTCGCCGGCCCGACCGGCGTCGGCAAGACCGAGCTCGCGAAGCAGCTCGCGCGCTATCTGTTCGGCGATGCCGAGCGTCTCGTGCGCATCGACATGAGCGAGATCACGACCGGCGCCGCGATCGCGCGCATGATCACGCCGTCGCCCGCGGGCACGAGCCTCGCCGACCGCATCCGCCGCCAGCCGCTGTCGGTCGTGTTGTTCGACGAGATCGAGAAGGCCCACGATGCCGCGTTCGATCTGTTGCTCGGCGTGATCGGTGAAGGCCGGCTCACCGACGCGTTCGGCCGGCTCGTCGACTTCCGCATGGCGCTCATCGTCATGACCACGAACCTCGGGGCCGCCGATCCGCGCCCCGCCGGCTTCTCTTCCGATCCGGACGCGCCGCCGGACCCCGGCAACGCGATCAAGAACTTCTTTCGACCCGAGCTGCTCGGTCGCCTCGATGCCGTGATCCCGTTCCGGCCGCTGCCGCCACCCGCGCTCGAGAAGATCGTCGAGCTCGAGATCGCGAAGCTGCGCCAGCGCCCGGGCTTCATCGCACGCAACCTTCGCCTCGAGCTGTCGCTCGCCGCCCGGAGCCGGCTTGCCGAGCTCGGCCACGACGCTCGCCTCGGCGCCCGCCCGCTACGCCGGACGATCGAGGACCTCGTGGTGGCGCCGCTCGCCGAGCGGATGGCCCGCGAACCGGCGTGGCGCGACGTCACCGTGCGCATCGCCGTGTCCGGTGAGCCGGGTGACATCATCGTTTGAGGCTGTACGGAGGGATCGTAAGGCGGTTAACAATGCCCCCACCAAGCTGGGGGCGCTGATACACTTGCTGGGTGACCGATCCAAAGCGCGTCCTTTGGTATTTGCGCAAGGTCCCACTGCTCGCCGACCTCGGCCCCGACGCGGTCGCGCGCATGGCCGAGCGAGTCGAGCTCCGCGAAGCTCGCCGCCGCGACGTCATCTATCTGCCCGGCGATCCGGGCCGGTCGCTGTTCCTGGTCCACGGCGGTCGCATCAAGGTCTCGAAGGTCACGCGCGACGGCAAGTCGCTCACGCTCGCGTATCACGGTCCCGGCGAGCTGTTCGGCGACAGCTGCCTGCTCGACGGCGGCCCGCGCACCGAGATGGCCGAGGCCGTCGAGAACGCGCTGCTGTCCGAGATCGATCGCATCCACTACGAAGAGCTGATGCACTCGCACCCGTCGCTCGGCCTCGCGATGACGCGCCTCATGATCGTTCGCCGGCGCGAGCTCGAGAACAAGGTCGAGGCCCTCGTGTTCCGGGACGTGTCGTCCAAGCTCGCCGAGCTGCTCGTCAAGCTCGCCAGCGAGTACGGCGTCGACGACGCGCGCGGCACGCTCGTCGCGCTGAAGATCACGCACCAGGAGCTCGCGAACCTCATCGGCTCCACGCGCGAGACCGTGTCGCTCACGCTGTCGACGTTCAAGCGCAAGCGCCTGATCTCGACCGAGGGCCGCAAGGTCATCATCTCCGACACCGAAGCCCTGCGCGCGCTCTACTAGCTCAGCAGCCGCCGGGGCTGTTGTACGGATCGCAGGGTGGCTTCGCGGATCCGGCCGCCGGATCCGCTTTGGGTGTCGGCGCGTGCTTCTTCTTGTGCGCCGGGACCTTCAGCCGCGGAGGATCGGCGACCGTGTCGACGATCGGCGGCTCCGCCGGCGTCTCGATGGTCTTGTCGACGGCGATCGGCGCGCCGGAGGCCGTGCTCGGCGGGGTCGTGGCAGGCGGCGGTGTGCGCGTGACGACGGCCGGCGTTGGTGCCGCCGTGGTGTCCGACTGGTCCATCACGATCACGACGGCGGCGGCGCCGGCAATCGCGACCGCGAGCGAGCCGAGCGCGAGCCATCTCGTGCGGCGAGAGTGCCGCTTCGCGCTCACCGAAACGCCGAGCGTGTCGGTGAGCGCCCCGACGTGCGCCGTGGCGGCGACCGACGGCGCAGCCGCGGCAAGATCGAGTGCGAGCTCGGCGACGTTCTGGTAGCGATCGTCGGGCTCCTGCCGCAAGCACCGTGCCGCGATCTTCGCGAGCTTCGGCAGGCGCTTGATCGCCGGCGGCGACTCGGTCGCGATCTTCACGCACAGCTCGGCGAAGCTGTCGGCCTCGAACGGTGGCGTGCCCTCGACGAGCTCGTACAGCACGGCGCCGAGCGACCAGATATCACTCCTCGCGTCGACCGTACGCGCCGATCGCGTCTGCTCCGGCGACATGTACTTCGGCGTGCCGAGCACGTCCATCGTCGAGGTCAGGCCCGTCTCGTTGTCGTGCGTCACCACCTTCGCGATCCCGAAGTCGAGCACCTTCACGATCTGCGAGCCGTCGGCGCGGGTCGCGAGGAACAGGTTGCTCGGCTTGACGTCGCGATGAACCATCCCGATCGCGTGCGCCTCGGCGAGCCCGCGGCACGCCTGCAGCAAGACATCGACGATAAACGCGAGGTCGAGCGGGTGATGATCGGCGAGATGGCGGGCGAGATCGACGCCGTCGAGGAGCTCCATCACGATGTAGGGCTCGCCGTCCTCCAGCCGGCCGACGTCGCGAATTCGCGCGACGTAGTCGTTCGTCAGTCGCGAGGCGGCCTGGGCCTCGCGCACGAACCGACGGATATGCTCGAAGTCGCGCAGGAGCTCGTCCCGCAGTAGCTTGATCGCGACCACCTGATCGAGCTCGACGTGTCGGGCCTTGAGCACGCGACCGGATCCGCCGACCCCAAGCGTCGCCTCGACGCGAAATTTGCCGAGCAACATCGTCCCCGGCACCGACAGATCGGTAAGTGCAACGACGTCGGTGTCCTCGTTCACCACCGCGACGATCGTACGCCAACCACCCCCGCGTGCAACGGCAACCCCACTCGGGGTAGAATGGCGATGGTGCGAGCCATTGGTCTGACCTTGGCTGTGGCGGTCGTGTGGTCTCATACTGCTCGTGCCGACCCGAACGCGTTGTTCGCCGAGGGCAAGCAGCTCCTCCAGGACGGCAAGCCCGCCGAGGCGTGCGGGAAGTTCGAGGCCGCGTTGCGCGAGCAGCCCGAGGCACCGGGGATCTTGTTGAACCTCGGGCTGTGCAACGCGCAGCAGGACAAGATCGCGACCGCGCTCAAGTGGTTTCGCAAGGCGCAGACGCGGGCCGCGGAACGCGCGATGGCCGAGACCGAGAGCGCGGCGAAGCTACAGACCGTCGCCCTCGCCCCGAAGGTACCGACGATCAAGATCGAGATCGCCGAGTCACCGCCGAGCGACGCCACGGTCACCGTCGACGGCGCGACCATCGACGCCACGTCGCTCGCGCGGCTCGAGATCGATGCCGGGTCACACGTCGTCGAGCTTCACGGTTCCGGCCTCGCGACCAGCCGCGAGACGATCGACGTTCGTGGTGATTCGACCCCGGAGACGGTGGTGACGTTGCACGTGGTCGCTGCCCCTCGCCCGACGCCGCCGAAGGTCAAGATCATGGTCGAGGTCGATCGTGGCGCGCCGTGGCGGCGACGAGCGTACCTCGTCGGCGCGATCGGGGCGGGTCTCCTGGTCGCCGAGACCGGGCTCGGGGTCGTCGGCCGGAAGATCTTCGACGACTCCCACGACCTCAAGACGAGACAGCGCTGGAAGGACATCGTCCGCTACGGCGGCACGACCATGTTCGGCGTCGGCGCCGCCGCCGTGGCGACGGCGGTGGTGATCTACCTCGCGGCCCCGGGCAAGGAGCGGATCGAGCAGACCGCGATCGCTCCGTTCGCCGGTGACGATCACGTCGGTGTGGCGATCACCGGAGGGTTCTGACGATGCGGGGGCGAACCACCGCCGTGCTCCCCATCATCCTGGTGATGGGCTGTGATCGATTCTGGGGGCTCGGCGATCCGCACCAGGACGCTCGGCCCCCGGTGGACGTGTTGGATGCCTACGCCGGGGTCAGCTTCGTCCAGTCCACGTGCGAGTCCTATCCGAACAACAACAATCCGTACACGGTGATCCTCGACCAGACGAGCCCCGGGAATCTCCTGATCGCGACCGTCGCGCACGGCGGACCGGCCGGCTCGCTGTTCGTGCTCGAGGACGATCAGGGGCACCAGCTCGCCGAAGTCCTCGACGTGGGGTTTGGACAGAACGCGCAGCTCCTCGACCTGGCCGACATCCCGGGAGGCGGGACGGTCATCACGGCCACGATTGATCCCCAGCACCCCGGCGCGAGCGTGCCGGTCCGGATGTGCGTCGTCGAATATGCGGGTGCCGATCGGACCACGCCGCTCGTCCTGCCGGGCAACAAGATGAAACAAGGCCCCGCCATGTCGCAGCCAGAAGTGGAAGCCGTCGATGTCGGTGTGGTGACAGCGCCGGATCAAGGACTGATCACGATCGCCGTGTTCGACTCCCAACAACTCCCGATCGTTCCCGCCTTCACGCCTCGCGATTCGGCCTCGGCCAACGCGTTGCTGGAAGACACGCGAGCCAGCATCGCCAGCGGAGTCGCCGTGGCGACGATCGACGCGCGGAGCACCACGGCCGGGGATCCGTGGGCCGCGTTCGCGGTCGCGATCCAACCTCCTCAGTAGCGACTTGATGGGCTAGGCTGCGCGGCATGCGGCTTTTCCCCGTGCTCGTGCTCGTGCTCGCGCCTCGCCTGGCAGCAGCGGATCCTGCGGATGCACTCGCCGACGATTCGAGCTCCGCGCCACGACTGGCGGCGGGCGAGAATCTCGCATACGTCGTGGCGCCGGCGAGCGCGAGCTCGGTGGCGGTGACCACGGCGTGGGATGGCGCGCGGCACGACGGTGTCGGGCGTGCGGCGGCCGAGGTCTCGATCGCGCACCGCGTCTCGATCGTCGGCGGCGCGGCTCACGAGGCGAGCGCGACGTGGCGGCCGTATGTCGGCGCCAAGCTCGCGATCATGCCGGGGCTCGCGGTGACGGTCGCGTACAAGGCGGAAGGCTTCGTCCAGCCGGAGGGCGAGCTCGAGGCGACCGTCGCGTACGGGCACCGGCTCGGAGCCGCGTACGTGATCGCGAACGCGACGTACGGCCAGGACATCGACGCGCACCAGCGCGACGCCGAGGCCGCCGCGGCGGCGCTGGTCCCGATCGGGCCGGTCGTCGCGAGCGCGACGGCGCGAGCGCGGTTCGGGCTGGGCTCGATGACCGAGCTCGGCGCGTCGTGGGACGCGATCGCGGATGTCGGCGCCGCGTTGCCGTTCGATCGCTATGCCGTTCGCGCGGGCCTTGGCATCTCGATGGTCAGCGCGATGCAGGTCGCGATGGGACCGGTGGCAACCCTCTCCCTGTCGGCGAGCTTCTGATGCGGAGCCTCTACATCGCCTGCATCGTTCTCGCAGGGTGCGGCGACAACAAGTTCAGCGGCACGGGCACGCCGGAACAGATCATCGCGAGCGCCGCGGAAGGCCAGCACGTC
>Ga0326726_10006895_pt1 | contig 10207 bp, 8 predicted proteins | sample MHFenrmetagenome_2_FD_207603 | JGI IMG/M metagenome (GOLD analysis project Ga0326726, IMG submission 207603) | Lab enriched peat soil microbial communities from Michigan Hollow, Ithaca, NY, United States - MHF15MN | ecosystem: Environmental > Terrestrial > Soil > Wetlands > Peat | place: USA... | reverse complement strand
CCCAGCTGGACGGGCCGGCCGGTTTCCCTGCCCTGGCATCTCCGCCGGAGGCCCGGCCCTAGCCGGTTTTCCCCTGATTTCAGGCTCAACTGGGACTTCGGGCCCAAGTTGGCACGGACCTTGCCTTACGGAGGATGGTCAGCAAAAGGGGGGAGTTCTTCTCGTGACCTTCAAGGACCGAAAAGAGGCCGGTCTCAGGCTCGCGGAGGCCTTGGAAAAGTTCCGGGGCCGGGACGTTCTCGTCTTGGCCATCCCTCGCGGCGGGGTCGAGGTCGCGTATCAGGTGGCCCGCGCGCTCGGGGCGGAACTTTCGGTCGTCATGGTGCGTAAGCTGCCCTACCCCGAAAATCCCGAAGCCGGCTTCGGGGCCGTGGCCGAGGACGGCAGCCGGATCGTCTCTGAGACGGTCCAATACGAGCTCGACGAAGCCGACATCTCCGCCATCATCCGGGCCCAGGAAGAAGAGATCCGCCGCCGGATCAAGGTCCTGCGCCGCGGCCAGCCCCTGCCCGGGATCAAAGGCCGGACCGTCATCCTGATCGACGACGGCCTGGCCATGGGCTCGACCATGAAGGCGGCCATCGCCCTGTGCCGGAAGCGGAAAGCCAAGCGGATCATCGCCGCCGTCCCCGTCGCCGGTGAGTGGGCCGCCCGCGAGATCGCCAAGCTGGCCGACGAGACGGTCATCCTGGCCAAGCCCGTGCCCTTCTTTGCCGTGGCCCAATCCTACCAAAAATGGTACGACGTGCCGGACCGGGAAGCGCTGGCCATCCTCTCCAAGTGGGAGTCTGAAAAGAGCGCCACGGCCTAGCCTCAGACGACGATCTCGCCGCCGTCCCGCCCCACCTCGATGCGCACGCCGTTCAGCCGCCCGAGCTCCCTCAGCGTCGCCCGGGCCCCGGCGATGTCCTTGTAGAACCAGCCGCCGAAGTGGACGAGGACGATCCGCCGGCAAAAGCCCTTGAACAGGCGGATGAGATCGGGTGTGCCGTTGTGACCGTAGATCTGGCCGGTGGCCTTGTCCCGGACGATGAGCCCGCCCTTGCGGACGTACGAGCCCTCGGTGATGACCAGGTCCAGCCCCTCGAGGAAATGGTGGTAGTCCTTGTCGATCCAGACGAGGTCGCCCGTGGTGAGGATCTTCGACCGGCCGCGGGCGATCACGTAGGCCTGCGACCGGACCTTGAGACTGTGATGCGAAGGCACGGGCTGGACCGAGAAGCCGGCGATGGTGTCCGGGCCCTCGAGGACCTTGAGGCCGTAATCCTTGTATCCCTCGGGAGCGTAGATGGGGATCCCGGCCGGCGGCCGCTCGGTCCCGGCCCGCACGAAATAGGCGTGGTCGGGATGGAGATGGGTGATCAGGACGGCCCGGGGCGCGCGGTCGAGGAACTCCCGCTCGCCGCAATCGACGAGGAGAGCATCGTCGATGAGGAGGCCCGAGTGCTTGGAGTGATAAGGCGCCGTCTGCTCGACCTCGCCGCGCGTGCCCAGGATGCGGATGCGCATGGCCGCTCAGCCCCCCTTTTTCTTATAGGCCAGAAGCTTGGCCAGCTCCTTCCAGAGGACGATGACGACGAAGCCGGTCGCGAAGATGAGCCCCAGCTCTCCAAAGGACGCCCTCTCGAGCCGCAACGGGGCGCTCAGCGCCTGGACCCGGGTCGCCAGGACCAGGAACCCGAACGCGCAGAGGGCCCACCCGTCGATTACCTTGTTCCCGAACGGGCCCAGGCTCGTGAGCGGCTCCCTCTCCGACCGGGACACGAAGGCCAGCAGGACATGGCCGATGATCCAGGCCGAGAAGGCGATCGTCTGGGCCTTCGCCCGCGGCCAGCCGTGGCTGAGGGCGTAGCCGTAGGGGACCATGACCGCCAGGAACAGGCTGACGCCCGATACGGCGATGCGGCGGACGACCCCGGCGCTGATGAACTTCTCCCGCGGATCGCGTGGCGGCCGGCTGTAGATCGTCCGCTCGGCCGGCTCGGCCACGAACCCGGCCGACGCGGCCAGGTCCATGAACAGCTCCAGGAGGATGATCTGGACCGGGGCGAAGGGAAAGGGTACTCCGACGACCACCGGGAGGAGGAAGGTCAGAATGAGGGCCGTTTTGACCGAGAGGTAATAGCCGAAGCCCTTGCGCAGGTTGTCGAAGAACTTCCGGCCTTCGAAGATGGCCCGGCCGATGGTGTTGTAGTTGTCGTCGGCCAGGACGACGTCGGCGGCCTCCTTGGCCGCGTCCGTGCCCTTGATGCCCATGGCGATGCCGATGTGGGCGCCCTTCAGGGCCAGCGTGTCGTTGACGCCGTCGCCGGTGACGGCCACGACCTCGCCGTTCCTCTGCAGGGCCTGGAGAAGGCGGTACTTGTTCTCCGGCGTCGTCCGGGCGAAAACGGAGACGTCGCGGACGGCCGTGCTCAAGTCCTCATCCGTCAGGGCATCGAGCTCGGGGCCGCTCAGCACCCTGTCCGCGGGGATGCCGACCTCCCGGGCCACGGCTAGCGCCGTCAGCGGGTGGTCGCCCGTGACCATGACCGTCCTGACCCCGGCCTTGCGGGCCGTGCTCAGCGTCTCGGCCACGCCCGGGCGCGGCCGGTCCTCGAGGGCCAGGAGGCCGGCCAGGGCCACGCCCTTTTCCAGGGACCCGAAGCCTTCGTCGCTGTCGCCGGAGGGCAGGGTCTTCGAGGCCACGGCGATGACCCGCCGGCCCCGGCCCGTTTGACTTACGAGTTCGGCCTGATAGGCCGCCAGATCTCCGCCGGCAAGCGCGAAGATCTCCTCAGGGCTGCCGCTCATGTAGAGCGTCGCCCCGTTCTCCGATCTGCGCAGCACCGACTTCGTCTTGCGGCCGTCGCCAAACCCGCGCTCCCTGACGATCGGGCCGCCGTCCGCCGTCGCGCCCGCCTCCCGGGCCTTTTTCAGGACCGCCCGGTCGGTCGCGAAGAGCGTCAGCTCCGAAAGGGACGAGGCCGCCAAGCTCAGGACCTCTTTCTCCCGGCCCGCCGGGACCACGGCGACGACGGACATCTCGTTCTCGGTCAGCGTGCCGGTCTTGTCGGTCAGGATCACGGTGGCGTTACCGAGGACCTCGGCCGCCTTGACTTTCTTGACCAGGAAGTTGTTCTTGGACAGCTTGTAAGCGCCGAGGCCGAGGATCATGGTGATGATGATCGGCCCTTCCTCGGGGATGGTGGCGAAGGCCAGGGCCAGCCCGGTCAGGATCATCTCTCTCAAGCCCTGGCCCCGGGCGAGGCCGAGGACCGGGATCGCGACGCTGAAGAACAGGGCCACCCAGACGAGCTTCAGGGCCAGATCCTTCATGGCCAGCTGGAGCGGGGTCTTGGGCGGCTTGACCGATTGGGCCATGGCGGAGATACGGCCGATCTTCGTCGAGAGGCCGGTCGCCGTGACCTCGGCCCGGCCCTCGCCCGCGACGACCAGCGTCCCGGCATAGATCGCCTCGCCCGCAGACTTGGCCGCGGGCAGCGATTCCCCGGTCAGCGATGACTCGTCGACCTGGAGGCTGAACGCGTCGAGGAGCGTCGCGTCGGCCGCGACCCGCGAGCCGGAGCCGACGACCAGGATGTCGCCCGGAACGACCGCTTCGGTCTCGACTTCCGTGACCGAGCCGTCCCGGAGGACCCGGGTGCGCGGAGCCGCGAGCTGGGCCAGCGAGGCGATGGCCTTCTTGGCCCGGAACTCGTTCCAGACCTCGACGAAGGTCAGGACGATGATGATGGAGAAGATCGTCAGCGCGTCCTCGAGCTTGCCCCAGACGCTGTAGACGATGCCGACGCCGATGAGCAGCAGGATCATCGGCTCGGTGACCTCTTCCTTGGCGATGGCGCCGAATTTGACTTGGTAGGGCTTGGCCAGCCGGTTCAGCCCCAACCGGGCCAGCCTCGACCGGGCCTCAGCGGCGGAGAGGCCTTGACGAGCCTTGTCGCTGTTCATTTCAAGACCGCCCTTGAAGGATCGTCGGATGCACATTCCCTCTCTTGCCGGATCCGATTTGTTCTACGATAGGCCCGGGACGGCGCTTTGTCAAAACCCGCCGCGGCGGCCGGGCGCGCCACCGCGGCCGGGGGGGGCATCAGAGGTAGATCAGGGCCAAGACGTCGGCGACCATGGCCGGCTTTTCGGCGCCCTCGAGCTCGATCGTGTTCTCCACCGTGACCAGGACCCGGCGGAAGCCGCGCTTCTCGATCTTTTTCAGGACGGCCCGGTTCCGGATGCGCGATCCGGACCGGACGGACTGGGGGAAGCGGACCCGGTCGAGGCCGTAATTGACGGCCATGCGGAAGCGGCCGGCGAAGACCTCGTTCTGGAAATTGAAATAGGGGACGAGCGAGAGAAGCAAGAAGCCGTGGGCGACCGTGCCGCCGAGAGGGCTCGCGGCGGCCCGCTCCGGATCGACGTGGATCCACTGCCGGTCCTCGGTCGCGGCGGCGAAGGCGTCGATGCGCTCTTGGGTCACGGTGAACCAGTCGGACAGGCCGACCTCGCGGCCGAGCATGGCCTTGAGCCTGCGCAGGCTGAGCCGGTTCCCGAAGATGCCCATGGTCCGTGATCCGTTTGGAGCGGCCCCATGATGCCAAAAGGACCGGGCCGAATCAAGGCCGCGGTCCCGGCTTTGTTGACAACGCCCCGTTCACAACCTATGCTCCGAACGGATCCAGGCTCTGGACCGGGAGGATCATTGATGGCGCGAATGTCTTCGACGATAACGGCGGGCTTGGTCCTCGGCGCCTGTCTGGCCGTTGGCGCGGCCGCCGTCCGGGCGGGCGGGCGGACCGGGACGGGCGTCAAGCTCTACCGGGAGACCTACCGTCCCCAGTTCCACTTCACCCCGGCCAAGAACTGGACGAACGACCCCAACGGTCTCGTCTACTACAAGGGCGTCTATCATCTCTTCTTCCAGCACAATCCGTTCGGCACACAATGGGGGAACATGACCTGGGGCCATGCCACGAGCCCCGACCTGGTGCATTGGACGGAGCACACGCCGGCCATTCTCCCGGATAAGCTGGGCACGATCTTCTCGGGTTCCGCGGTGGTCGACTTTGGCGACACGGCCGGCTTTCGGACCGGCCGCGAGTTCCCGATCGTCTGCGTCTATACCTCCGCGGGCGGCACCTCGCCGGGATCCGAAGGCCTCCCGTTCACTCAGAGCCTGGCGTACTCGGTCGACGGCGGGAGGACCTGGACGAAGTATCCCCAGAATCCCGTGCTCGGCCAGGTCGCTGGCTCCAACCGGGATCCCAAGGTGATCCGGCATGGGCCGACGAAGACCTGGATCATGGCCCTCTATCTCGACGGCCACGACTACGCCTTGTTCGGGTCGAAGGATCTCAAGTCCTGGACCAAGCTCTGCGACGTCCCGATGCCGGGCACGAGCGAATGCCCCGATCTCTTCGAGCTGCCCGTGGGAGGCGCCGGGGGCCGCCGGCTTTGGGTCTTCTGGGGCGCCAACGGCAACTACCGTCTCGGCACCTTCGACGGAACGACGTTCAAGCCCGAGACGGACGTTCTCCGATCGCTCTGGGGAGCGAACGACTACGCCGCCCAGACCTACAGCAATATCCCGGGATCGGACGGGCGGCGGATCCAGATCTCTTGGATGAACGGCGGGAAATACCCCGGCATGCCTTTCAATCAGCAGATGAGCTTTCCCCGCGAGCTGAGACTGAGATCGACGCCGCGGGGCGTCCGGCTGACCATGACGCCGGTCCGGGAGATCGCCGGCCTCCGCCGGGCCCGAAAGAAATGGACGAACGAAGTCCTTAGGGCCGACGGCCCAGCGCTGCGCCTGGGCCAGGGGGAGCTTTGGGATATCGAGGCGACGCTCGAGCCCGGATCGGCGCAGGCTGTGGGCCTCAAGGTCCGGGGTGCCGAGATCGTCTATGACAGTAAGACGAAGATCCTGTCGTGCCTGGGACAGAGCGCGCCCCTCGAACCGGCTTCCGGGCGCATCGCGCTGCGCGTGCTCGTCGACCGCACGTCGATCGAGATCTTCGCCGACGGCGGGGTCGTGACCATGTGTTCCTGCTTCCTTCCCGATGCCGACGACCGCGCTCTTGAAGCGTTCGCCCGCGGCGGCGAAGCGAGGATCGTCTCCCTGACGCGCTGCGCGCTGAAAAGCGCGTGGAGGTAGATCCCGAAGGGCCCGCTATTCAGCCGCAGGGTACCCGCCGCTTCTCTACTGGCGGGCCGCCGGCAGCGAACTTCAACATGTCGCGAGCAACGGTCTGCTCTTCGGGCTGTCTCCTGACGCAGATTATCCGGTGTATGGTCAGGCCAGGTCGAAGCGATCAAGGTTCATGACCTTGGTCCAGGCCGCCACGAAGTCCTGAATAAACTGAGCCTGCGCGTCCCTGCTTCCGTAGACCTCGGCTAGAGCCCGGAGCTGGGAGTTCGAACCGAAGATGAGATCGACGCGCGTGCCGGTCCACTTGCTTTCGCCGGTCTTGCGATCACGCCCTTCATAGATGTCCTTGGCGTCCGATACGGCCTTCCACTCCGTGCCCATGTCGAGCAGGTTCACGAAGAAGTCGTTGGTGAGCGTCTCCGGCCGCTTGGTGAAGACGCCATGCGGGGACTGTCTGAAGTTGGCGCCCAAGACGCGCATGCCGCCGACGAGGACCGTCATCTCGGAAGCGGTCAAAGTCAGCAGTTGTGCCCGATCGACCAGCAGTTCCTCTGCCGACACGGCGTATGGGGCTTTCTGGTAGTTGCGGAACCCGTCCGCCTTCGGCTCGAGCACGGCGAAGGAGGCCGCATCGGTTTGCTCCGGCGACGCATCCGTGCGTCCGGGCGTGAAGGGAACGGTCAGGCTGTGCCCGGCTTTCTTCGCAGCCTGTTCGACGCCCGCGCATCCACCCAAGACGATCATGTCGGCCAGCGAAACCTTCTTCCCTTTTGGCGCCCTGCCGATGAACGCCTTTTGGATCCCCTCCAGGGTCTGCAGCACAGCCTGTAGCTGGCCGGGCTGGTTGACTTCCCATTCCTTTTGCGGGGCCAGCCGGATGCGCGCCCCGTTCGCGCCGCCGCGCTTATCGGACCCGCGGAACGTGGATGCCGAGGCCCAGGCGGTCGAGACCAGCTGGGAGATCGATAGGCCCGAAGCGAGGATCTTGCCCTTAAGCTCCGCGATGTCCTTCTCGTCGACGAGCTCGTGATCGACGGCGGGCACCGGGTCTTGCCAGATCAGTTCCTCCGCCGGGACCTCCGGACCGAGATAGCGTGAACGCGGTCCCATATCGCGGTGGGTCAGCTTGAACCACGCCCGGGCGAAGGCCTCCGCGAATTCTTCGGGGTTTTGCAGATAGCGCCGCGCGATCGGCTCATAGATCGGGTCGAAACGCAACGAGAGGTCCGCCGTGGTCATCATCGGCCGGAGCGTTTTCGACGGGTCGTGCGCGTCGACCACCATGTCCTCTTTGGCCACGTCCTTGGCCAGCCACTGATGCGCGCCAGCCGGGCTCTTCGTCAGTTCCCACTCGTATTTGAACAGCACCTTCAGATAGCCCATGTCCCATCGGGTCGGATTCGGCTTCCAGGCGCCCTCGATGCCGCTGCCGATCGCATCGCCGCCTTTTCCGCTGCCGAAGCTGCACTTCCAGCCGAGACCCTGCTCTTCGATGGGGGCGCCTTCAGGTTCAGGGCCCACATACGACGCGGGGCCGGCGCCGTGGGCTTTGCCGAAGGTGTGGCCTCCGGCGACGAGCGCCACGGTCTCCTCGTCGTTCATCGCCATGCGCGCGAACGTCTCGCGGACGTCGCGGCCCGAGGCGACCGGGTCCGGATTGCCGTTCGGCCCTTCCGGGTTCACGTAGATGAGGCCCATCTGCACGGCTGCGAGAGGATTCTCGAGGCTCCGGTCGCCGCTGTAGCGGTCGTCACCGAGCCACTTGTCCTCGCTGCCCCAATAAATGTCTTCTTCCGGTTCCCAGGCGTCCACGCGCCCGCCGCCGAATCCGAAGGTCTTGAAGCCCATCGATTCGAGGGCGCAGTTGCCGGCGAGGACCATCAGATCGGCCCAGGAGATCTTCCGGCCGTATTTCTGCTTGATCGGCCAAAGCAATCGACGCGCCTTGTCGAGGTTGACGTTGTCGGGCCAGCTGTTGAGCGGAGCCAGACGCTGGGAGCCGGATCCCGCACCTCCCCGGCCGTCGCCCATGCGGTAGGTGCCTGCGCTGTGCCACGCCATGCGGATGAAGAGCCCCCCGTAGTGACCGTAATCGGCCGGCCACCAGTCCCGCGAGTCGGTCATCAGCGCGTAGAGGTCCTTTTTCACGGCGGCAAGGTCGAGCTTCTTGAATTCTTTGGCGTAGTTAAAATCCTGGCCCATTGGATCGGACTTGGACGAGGGGTAGTGCAGGATACGAAGGTTCAACTGGTTCGGCCACCAATCCAGGTTCGACACGCCGCCGCCGGCCGTCGAGCCCATGGCTTGACGTGTTCTGTCCTTTTTCATGGATGCCTCCTTCTGTTGCATGAGATCGTTGAATGACATTCAGTCTTTTCCGCACTGGCCGCAAAAACCTTCAAGCACCACCTTCTTGTCTGTCACCGTGAACCGGTTGCTGATCTCTGGGGGGACGGCGATGTTGTCGTAATCCTCGTTGTGAAAGTCTATGATGCGGCCGCACCGAATGCACCGGAAATGATGGTGGGGACCCAGATCAGGGTCATACTGTTTCGCTTGCCCATACCCCTCGACGACTTTAATCAGGCCGATCTTCGAGAATGTCAACAGGGTCCTGTTGACCGTATCGAAAGAAATATTCGGTATCTTCTTGACGATCCGCTGATAAATGTCGTCCGCGGTGGGGTGGTCCTTGGCCTTCAGAAGTTCCCGGAAAATCGCCGTGCGCTGGGGAGTTATTTTCAGTCCGTTTTCCTTGGATATCCGCCAAAACATATCCAGGGCTGGATCGCTCATGGCACCATTTCCAATAGGAATAACTATATAGTATTAAATACTAATTGTCAAGCGCGTTATGTCGGAGAGCACTCGAACCTCATCGCCTCCCAAGGCTCTGCTTTTAGCTAATAATCCCCCCCCGCCTTCTTGACAAATTAGGGGGAGACGCGCGAACCGCGCTCCGGATAGAAGAAAAATGGGCGATAGAGGACTTGAACCTCTGACTTCTACCGTGTGAAGGTAGCACTCTACCGCTGAGTTAATCGCCCACTCAGCCAGGTTCTTGAGGCGGGCCCATCATAGCAGAAGGCCCGCCGGCCTTCAACCCTCGCTGCGGCCCGAACGGGCCTGGCTTATCAGCCTGATAGAGAGTCTCGCGCGGGTCAGTCTCCGCCCGTTTTTTTGCGGACGGCCCGGCTGTGCCCGACGGCGCGGACCAGGACGGCAGTGGCCGGGCAGCGCATGAAGAAGGCGATGACCTTGTTATGCCAGCCCGGGATGCAGATGACGCCGCGGCCCAGCCGGCGCAGGGAGATGCGGACGACTTTCCGGGCCGTCATCCAGAACGGCGCGGGCACGATCGCTTCATCGATCCCGGCCACTTCGTGGAATTCCGTGTGGGTCATGCCCGGGCAGAGGGCCTGGACGACGATGCCTCTTGACCGGAGCTCTGCCTGGAGATTCACCGAGAACATGACCAGGAAAGCCTTGGTGCCGCTGTACATGGCGCCCGAGAAGGGCGAGAAGGCGGCCATGGAGGCCAGGTTGACCACGGCGCCCCTGCCCCGGCCGATCATGCCGGGCAGAGCGGCATGGGTCAGCCGGACAGAGGCGTCGACGTGGACGCGGATCATCTGGGAGTGGTCGGCTATCGGGCCCTTGAGGAATCCGGCCCGGCCCCCGAATCCCGCGTTGTTGACGAGAAGGTCGAGGGAGGGACTTCTGGCTATGGCGGCCCCGACGGCCGCCAGCCCCTCTTCGGTGGCGAGGTCGGCCGCGATCACTTCGACGGCGACGTTGTGCCGGGCCCGCAAGTCCGCGGCCAGTTGCTCGAGACGGTCCCGGCGGCGGGCGACCAGGATGAGACCGGTCCCGGCGGCGGCCAATTGACGGGCATATTCGGCTCCCAACCCGGCCGACGCGCCGGTGATCAAGGCGGTCCTGAACGTCAGGCGCGGCATGGCTTCCTCGCCAGGCTAGTCTAAGGGAAGAGGCCGGGCAATGCAATTGACATCGCCCGGTTTCCCTATGATAATAAAGGCAATGGCCATCACCCGCTGCCCC
>Ga0326726_10006894_pt1 | contig 10209 bp, 12 predicted proteins | sample MHFenrmetagenome_2_FD_207603 | JGI IMG/M metagenome (GOLD analysis project Ga0326726, IMG submission 207603) | Lab enriched peat soil microbial communities from Michigan Hollow, Ithaca, NY, United States - MHF15MN | ecosystem: Environmental > Terrestrial > Soil > Wetlands > Peat | place: USA... | reverse complement strand
AAAGCATCGGCACGAGGGTTCCACAGCTTCGAAAGCTACCGCGCCAGGATTCTGTTTTACTGTGGCAAACTCGACATGGCGATTACCCGTTGACGTAATTGCTTTCGAGCGTTACCATTAAATTTTATGAAGAGCCAAAAATACATTGCCGCCAACCAGAATCCTGAAGGTTTCGCGTACGAAACCGACCGATACCAGACGCTCGACGAAGCATTGATTTGTCTGATAAGAGATTGTAATGTCGATGGCTTAGGGGTAAATCCAGGCAATAACCAGCTCGATCTTTTCAAGTGATGACGATAGATATCAACACATTGCAGGAGACGCTCTGCCGGGCCATGTGCAGCGAGGTGCGGATTCGAGAGAAATCGCCGGAGCTTCTTGCCGTTCATACGCCGTTTCTTTTTCCTGATGGCGATCAGTATCAACTGTACATTCAAATACTTCCCGGCGGCATCCTCCGGCTCACCGATATGGGCCACACACTGATGCATCTCAGTTATGAGCACGATATTGACAAATTCAGGGATGGAACCAGAGGCGAGCTGTTTGAAAAGATCAAGACGCACACCTCGGTTGACGAAAAGGATGGAGCGTTGTTCATCGACACCACGCCAGAACGGCTTGCCACTGACATTTTTCATGTTGGCCAAGCTATTACTGAGATCTTCGATCTGATCTTTCTGAAAAGGTCACGGGCGGAATCCACGTTTTACGAAGACCTCCGGGAATCGATTTACAGGATTGTCCCATCCGAACAGGTGACGAAGGATTATCTCTATGAAGGGATGGAAAATGCGTCGCATTATCCAATCGATTACAAGATCGACGGCAGGGAGGAGCAGATTTTTCTGTTTGGCATACCCAATCCCGACAAGGCCAAAACGGTCACTATCATTCTCGAACATCTGCTCAGGGCGCAGGCAAAGTTCGATAGTATTCTGGTCTTTGCCGATCAGAAGTCCCTGCCTCGAACCGATCTTGCCCGCTTATCCAATGTGGGTAACGACATGATCTCATCGCTCGATGCTGAATCCGACTTCCGCCGCAAACTGGAGAAAAAAGCCCGGCTCAACTAAGCGCTCTGTCGCAGTAAAGGGCATCTTTCTGATAACCACCAAAAGGCGAACCATCAATCCTCACGTCCCGCTCTCATCCAAAACTCTCGCCTCTCGCTGTCCGTCGTGGAACGTCATGCTGATCTTCGCGCCAGCTTCAAGCCCTGCGGCTGAAGTAACGTATCGGTCGTTCTGCGTTACCAGCGCGAAGCCGCGTTTCAGCACTCGCTGCGTGTCGAGCATCGCGAGGCGGTCGGCGGTTCTGTCGAGGTGCTGCTCGCGGTCGCGGAGCTTGTCGTTCATCGCCCGCGACATCTCCTTTTCCGTCAGTGTAAGCCGCTCTTCGAACCGGGTGAGCATCTGCACCGGGCGGTTGAAGGCGTAGCTGTTGCGGATCGAGTCAAGCTGGAGTTGCGCTCCTGAAATCATACCCTCCATGAGGATCGATTGCCGGTTGACGAGGCTGTCGATCAGGCGCAGCAGCTCCTCGCGGTCGGGGGCGGCGCGTTCGGCGGCGATGGATGGCGTACCGGCGCGGAGGTCGGCCACCATGTCGGCCACCGAGAGGTCGGTTTCGTGACCGATGGCGCTGATGACGGGGATTTTCGAACGGTGGATCGCTTCTGCCACCGCTTCGTCGTTGAAGGCGTGCAGGTCTTCGGACGAGCCGCCGCCTCGCGCCACGATCAGCACGTCGGTCTGGTGCGCCGGATTGCTTGGCGCGTTGAAGTAGTCGAGCGCCCGCACGATCGATTCGACGGCCCGTTCGCCCTGCACCTGCACCGGGTAGAGCAGCAGCTCCGCCGCCGGAAAGCGCCGCGCGAAGACGTCGCTCATGTCGCGAATCACCGCGCCGGTGGGCGATGTAATCATCCCGATGCGGCGCGGGATGCGCGGAATCGGCTTCTTGCGCTCGGCGTCGAACCATCCCGCTTTGGCGAGCTTGGCGATGAGCCGTTCGAGCGCGAGGCGCTGCTCGCCCTGGCCGCTCTCGAAGAGCGCTGTGCAGATGAGCTGGTAGCGTCCGGCGGGCGGATAGACCTCCAGCCGCCCCTCGGCGACCACTTCGAGGCCGTCGCGCAGCTCCAGCGGAGAGCGGGCGCGCACGCTTTTCCAGATCACCGCAGGAATCTGCGCCTCGCTGTCCTTGAGCGTCAGATAGACGTGGCCGGAGCTGTGCAGCTTGACGTTCGACAGCTCGCCCTTCACCCGCACATAGGGGAAAAGGCTCTCCAGCTCGTTCTTGATGGCGCGGGTCAGCTCGCCAACGCTTTGCGCGGTTTCGGTCATAGGGTCACGGTTTTTCGGCAAAATACGGTTTTCCCGACTCACTTCCCGTGCCGCGCCAGCAAGCGCCTTTGATTCCGATATGTTATATTCGAGCTGGAAGTTCACGCTTGGTCAACTCTGCATTTCGGGGGAAACGCAATGGCCGCTGATACCGCATCCGCTATTCTCGCCCGGCTTCTCGGCACTGCGCCTGACGAGGCGCAGCGGCAGCTTGACCGCTTTGCCGGAGGCATGACGGCGGAGTTGCTCGACCGCAAGCGCCTGACGGTCGCGGGGCTTGGCGTTTTTTCGGTCGTGCATGAGCAGGCGGTGCGTGAGACGACCGCGTCCGGCACGCGCTATCAGCCGCCGAAGAACCGCGTGGCTTTCGAGGCGCGGAAAGAGCGGGCGGGCGACGCCGAGCGCATCGCAACCGTCCGGCTCGGCATGGAGGCGGGCGAAGCGCAGCGCTTCGTCAAGGCGCTTGGCGAGATGTTCGCAGCGGTGAAAAAAGAGTCGGGACGATTCGAACTTCGCGGCTTTGGCTCCTTCACGCTTGCGGCGGGCACGTTTCGCTTCCTTCCGGAAGCATCGCTCGAAGCGCTGCTCAACATCGGTTACAGCGATCTGAAGGAGATCGTCATTCCGGAGCATCAAGCGGATAAGCAGGCGCAGCCGAAGTCGGCTGAATCGGGAGGATTGAAAAAGGTCGCACTGATCGTGGCGGCGGTCTCGATCCTCGCCAGCGGCTGGTTCCTCTACCGGCAGTTCGCGACGGACGGAGTTGAGCGGCCAAAAACGGAGAGCGTTCCCGCGTCGAGCGCTCCGGTCTCCGAGCCGCTGGACGCACCACCGACCGCGAAAGCGCCGGGAGCCGTCCCGTCATCGCTGGATTCGCTCATCCTTCAGAAAGGGCGATTTACGGTGGTCGTCGCGACCTTCAACACCCGAAAGGTCGCAGAGCAGGAGATGGCGCGGCTTTCAGAGCCGGGACGCCGGCTCATGGTTTGGCCGGTAAAGTCTGGCGGCGTACGCTATTACCGGCTCGTCACCGGCGATTTCGAATCGCGCCCTGCGGCGCTCGACAGCATGAAGTCGATGCCGAAGGAAATAGCTCGCAACGGATATATTCAGCAAGCACCAAAAAATGTCGTTTTGTATGGAGAACAAGGCTTGTAACAAACTGCATCCTCAGTCGATGTGCCCCGCGTTCGGCGGTTTGCGCGTGCTCATGCGCATCGACGGCGCGCAGGTCTGCATGGCCGCCGATCAGGGCTGCCTCTACGGACTCACCTTCGTGTCGCACTTCTACGCCGCCCGCCGCTCGGTGGTGTCGCCGGAGCTGATGAACGTGCAGATTTCCGGCGGCACGATGATCGACGACCTGCGCCGCGCCATCGAAAAGATCGCCGAAGACCCCTCGGTGCGCTTCATTCCGGTGGTGAGCACCTGCGTCGCCGAGACCGCCGGCATCGCCGAAGAGCTGCTCCCCAAGCGGGTTGGCAACGCCGAGGTGCTGCTGGTGCGGCTTCCGGCGTTCCAGATCAGGACGCACCCGGAGGCAAAGGATGTGGCGGTTTCGTCGCTCGTGAAGCGCTTCGGCGCGTTCGGCGAGCCGAAAAAGGGCAAGACGCTCGTGGTGCTTGGCGAAATTTTCCCGGTCGATGCGATGATGATCGGCGGCGTTCTGCAGAAGATCGGCGTGGAGTCGGTCATCACGCTGCCCGGCGCGGACCTCGACGATTACGTCCAGGCGGGACGAGCCTCGGCCTGCGCGGTGCTGCATCCGTTTTACGAGCGGACGGCGGCGCTCTTCGAGTCGGCGGGGGTGAAGATCGTGGGCGGCAATCCCATCGGCGCAAACGCCACGGGCCAGTGGATCGAGCGGATCGGTGAAGCGCTCGACCTCGATCCGGCGACGGTGAAGCAGGTGGCCGAGGAGGAGCGGCAGAAGGCCAAGGGGGTGATGGCGGGTTTCGCCGAAAGGATGCACGGCTCGGTGATCGTCGCGGGCTACGAGGGTAACGAGCTGCCGCTGGTGCGTCTCTTGCTCGAAGCGGGCCTCGACGTACCCTACGCCTCGACCTCCATCGCCCGCACCGCCCTCGGCGAGGAGGATCACCGCCTGCTGACGATGCTCGGCACGGAGGTGCGCTACCGGAAATATCTCGAAGAGGATATGCAGGCCGTGCTGGAGCACAAGCCCGACCTGGTGATCGGCACCACCTCGCTCGACAGCTTCGCCAAAGAGCACGGCATTCCGGCGATCTACTACACCAACAACATCTCAGCCCGCCCGATCTTCTTCGCCTCGGGAGCCGCGTCAGTGCTCGGCATGATCGCGGGATTGATCGAAAAGCGCGAGATTTACGGCAGGATGAAGGAGTATTTCATGCCGCCGGCGTGAGGTTGGTTGGTGAGGCAGCATACTGACAATCTCATCGATGCTTCTGCATGGATTGCCACGTCGCTTTGCTCCTTTCCATGAACATTGATGGGTCGCGGGCAATAATTCAGAGGACGGGCACAAGACCCGTCCCTACAGTCGGAAATGATTGGTTTTTAACAGGATAACCATGTTCATTGTCCGTGTGCGGGATCATTCCGGATACGGCGGCTCGCAATGACGGAGCTTGGCACTCAGATTTCGTCATCGCGAGTCCCGACTTGTCGGGACGTGGCGATCCATCTTTCACTGCTTTCAGCCAATCCATTATGCACGATGAAACATGAATTTAAAAAGATCATTGGTGTGGATGTACTCGGCAATTATTCATTGCGTGTACATTTCGATAATGGCACGGTAAAAGAAATCGATCTGGAACCCGTTTTATATGGTGAACTTTATGAGCCGCTGCGCGATCCTGATTTTTTCAGACAGGTGATGGTTGATGATGAAGTGGGAACAATCGTATGGCCAAATGGAGCGGACTTTGACCCTGATTTGCTTTACATGTGGGACGAACATGGCAAGGCTTTTGCATCACAGATAAATCGGATATTTGAAAAATCAGATCATAATCATTCCAGTTGAGATTACGATCAGTCAGTGAGAAGTTAGAGGATATTTCAGCGCTTTGGCGTTGCGTGATTTATTTTATTGTACAATAATTTTCCAAAAGCCTGTTTTGTCGCTTCCTGTTCGTTCGATTTTTCCCTTCTCTTTAAGTTCCTTTATTTTCCTTTTTGTTGTGCTTAAACTTATGTTTAATCGTTCGCTGATTTCGGCGGCAGTTATTTTATTGTTTTGCTTTATCAAATAAAATACAGTGTCATTTACAGTGTCATTTTGCGTTTTTACAGTGTCATCGACGGGGGAGATGTAATGGATGTGCATTTCGCGGTTTTTAAGTACATTATTTTCTCGATGAATCAGGTTTAAAAGAAAATTGACAAGATATTTGTCGGTTTTGTGAATGCCTTTAGACAAATCTTCGTAATTAGCACGAGCCAGTGCATTGCGGAAATACCATGAATGCTCTGCAAACAAATCATTGTTTACATCATTAAAGCCAAGTTTGCGAAGATATTTTATTCCCTATGGGTAAATACCCCGTCGCTTGCAGCGGGATTCTTCATTCATCATCCTCTTTCTTATACCCTTCATAATAATAGGATTGCTCTATACCTTTGAAGATGATTTCCCTGTTATCGATTTCATCTGTCAGGTTTGCCTGAAGCAATATCCTGATTTCCAGATCATTTACAGGGCTTCTTTCCATTGCCTGCAAGTAGAGTTCTTTATCGACGAATTGCCAGTTTACTACTTTTTTCAGTCTTGCTTTTAAAATCATATCCAGCCAGATACGCATGGTTCTTCCATTTCCTTCCATGAACGGATGCGCGATGTTCATTTCTACATATTTGGCAATGATTTCTTCAAATGAGTTCTCAGGCATTTGTTCGATTTTCACCAGAATCTCTTTCAGATACAATGAATTTGCAAATCTGAAACTGCCTTTCGATATGTTTTTGGTGCGTATTTCTCCTGCAAAATCATATAATTTATCGAATAGATAAGAGTGTATTTGCTGTAATCCCTTCGTTGTCCCTCTTTCAATTTTCTCAATTTCACCTGAGTCAAACAAACGATAAGCATTTTCTAGACTTATTTTATCAATATTTCTCATGGCTCATGATTGAATTTTAGATTCCAAGCCTACGGCTTCAGTGAAAATTAATTCTTTTTTTGTATTCGAGCAATTGTATTATTTTTTATCACAAGACAGTCAGCCTGCACAAATGCCCAATAGAAGCACAGCACTTGAGTTAACTACATTACCGGTTATTCAGCAAAACTCCTATTGACAGATGCTTATGATTTCCAGTCAATGATTATGGATTTAGCCATTCTCGGTCTGGTTTTGCCAAAAGTCTTGCATTATTATATGCTTGATCAAGTGTTAACACTGTGTGTGCTTTATAAACTTGTTCTTCTTTATTTACCACCAATGCTAAATCAGCATCTTTTTTTGTTTGCATGCAAAGTGGTAATAAAAACTGAATTTTTCCATCATAGAAGTGCGGAATTGCTGTCTTATAATTTCTTCTTACTCGCCTTATAGCGAGTTCTATTGATTTCGCAATTACGTCAAAAAACGCCTCGTCATCCATTAAAGCAATTCCTGAAGGAAATCTTGATTTTCTTTCCTTAATATGTTCACGATCTATAATTATCCTTCCACCATTAAAAGAAGTATCAAAAATCAATTCTCTAACTTCGGCTTCGGAAAAGTAGGTCGCGTGGTCTGGATTTATTGAGAAATACTTTCGGTATCTTGACTGGTCAGTCTCAAATTCAAGGAATTCATACTCGGCTTGTTTAATATGCCATATATTTGACTTGTCAACGTTTTTAACTTTAATGAAATAACCATAAATCTCATCTTGATATGGCGTTACAAGACCAGTGTTAAAGTATGCGTATTCTTTACCATCAGTTGAAGATCGTCCGGTGATAATTTTCTTCTGATTTTGAATTCTGTCAAATGTGTGATTTATGTAATTGTATAGTACTGGATTGCCACTAGTAGGATTTTTAATATAATCCCAAGCTTCATATTCAGTCTTTGTCTGTAAATTCGACAAACTTCCGCTGAAATCATCAAAGTCACTAAAATACTCTAACATACATCTTGTATCAACCTTAACAATATCAATAGCTTCTAGGCCTTTATTATTTTGCGATCTTGTAAAGATGACCGGATCACCTTCTTCTAAAGTTATGAACTTACTGTCTGCACCACGAATTTTTGAATAATGAGCAAAATAAATATCCTTCGAATAGAAGTCTTGTATACGACCAAACCCATTATCAAATTCAGTAACTAAGCCAACCGCACGTTTATTTAAATTAAGCTTAATATCATAAGCCTCCAGTTGACCTTGTTTGACTTTGGATGGCCTCGTTTCAATAGTTACTGGTTCATCATAAAATTTTTTAGCCTCAAAAAGCTCTTTTAGTTCTCCAACTACACTTGAAATGTGAAAGTAAATATCCTGTTGTTTGTCTCTCGGATTTGTTATCCAACCCCAACCCTTTCCGAAATTATAATATTTAACCTTACTGTCCATTGTAATAATATTTTTTTATTGTTTAATCGTCGTTTAAATTTGCAAAGCTATTTATTTCAAATTTGTTATTGTATAGTTTCATTTTTATTTGCCGAAAGTTGAATAATGCCACTTTCTTCAGCCATTTTTATCATGATGTAAAATGTTTTTTCGTCAACATCGCTTTTGTAAGCATCGCCATATATTTTTTTTTAGAAAATCAATAAACCAAAATACAAAATACATAGAGACATAGGCATGTCTGTCGTAACAAGCTAATGCATCAATATTGTGTGCAGGGTACAAGCTTGGCCCCGTTCTACCATCTTCAAACGTATTAATGGTCAGAAGTTCTCCAACTCTCGGAGTTGCAAAATGTGCAATCTCTGAAAGGGCAGGATAAAGTATTTTGCCGCCTTTGCCAAATATGTTTATAACTTTAGGGGTTTGTTTTAAAAGTTTTTGTAATGGCTTTTTATCTATTTCATGTAATCTTGTTAAAGATTCTAATTGTTTTCTTATCAACGTGAACGCCTCGATTAAGTCACCGTTTAAAATCATGTCGTTAATGATATAATGCGTTCTTACAAATGAGGCGGATAGATTAATCTGATAGGAGGTTTTATCGGTAGTTATATTAATATTATAACGTAACTGTTTTGAAATTCTAACAATTAGTCCGTCAAGCGTAATGCGAAAGTTGTTATGTTGTACGGGTTCTATTTTTCTATATGACTCTCTTGCTTTTTGTCTAGCTTTTTCAGAGTCTGCTTGAAAATGACAAGCCGACGAAAGCAACTCATCTACATTTTTTTTGTGGTCAAAACTATCCATATTTCCGTCAATTGGTCGTTGGATTTATATATTTTATTTTTATAAAAATATTTTTTAGTAACGCCCAAGAGCATTGCAACAGAATTGCTGTAAAATCTGCATAAAAGTCGTTCTCTAAGCATCAACCCAATCCTCCCATCCAATCCAGCAAAATCCCAAAGCTCGTAGCTCCAGCGAGCGCACGTTAGCCGTGGCTTGTCATCCCTGTATTCGAGTGAACAGATCGGTATGTCAGTGCTTGCGTGAGGCATTTGCTGTGGGGGAAAGGTGAAACTACCTTGTAAAATCAGCCAACACAATACATGAAGGTAAATAAATTGTACTGGAAAGCAAACAAAAGTACGTCGTTTTATTGCCGCGGCGGGTAGGAATTGTCTGGCGGCATCAAGTGCTATGGCGCACGCCATGCGCACGTACGAGGGTTCACCGATGTCTGGCGTGCAGACGGAAAAATGGATCGCCACGTTCCCGACAAGTCGGGACTCGCGATGACGAATATTTGTTATTCGAGGATTGGGTGGATCAGCCTTGCTTCTTTTTTCCTCGCCAGAAAATCGCGATGAGAATCCAAGCGTAGGCACCTACCAGCGTGAACGGCGCTATATCCAAAGCAAAAAAGCCGTCTACCTCTTTTTCGATGTACATGATGGCGTAACTCAGGGCGAGGAGTGCCGCGCCGAGCGCGATGAAGAGGTAGTTCATCGCGCCGAGTGGCATTGTGGCGGGTTCGGCTTTGGGCGCTGGCTGCGGCTGCTTAGCGGCAGGCTCAGGCTTGCGCTTTTGCTTCTTCGGTGAAGATGGCATCGAGCGTGTCGAGACAGAGTTGCGCCTCCTCCCTGCTGATCGAGAGCGGCGGAAGAAGCCTGATAACATTGTTGCTGGTGGCGTTGACGAGTACGCCTCTCTTCATCGCCTCCTCGACGTAGTACTTCGCTTCGCGATGCACCGTGACGCCGATCATGAGGCCGTACTGACGTATTTCGAGAATCTGCGCGTGCTTTTCGGCCATCTTCTCGAACGCCTCGCGCATCATCGCGCCGGTTTCGAGCGCGTTTTGCATCAAGCCGTCCGCTTGGATCGCCTCGATCATCGCCAGCCCCGCCGCGCAGGCGACCGGGTTGCCGCCGAAAGTCGTGCCGTGGCTCCCGGGGTTGAAAACCTCAGCGACCTTCTCCGTGCCGATGATCGCGCCGAGCGGCAATCCGCCGCCGAGCGGCTTGGCCGAGCAGACGAGGTCCGGCTGGACGTCGTAGGTCATGTAGCTGAAAAACGCTCCCGTGCGTCCGCATCCGGCCTGGATTTCATCGGCCACGATGAGGAAATCGTGCTCGACGGCCAGCTCTTTCAGCCGCGCGATGAAGGCCTCGTTCACCTTGTGGATGCCTCCCTCGCCCTGCACGAACTCCACGAAAACCGCCGCCGTGCGGCTGGAAACCTTGCGTTCGAGGTCTTCGACGTCGTTGAAGTCGATCATGCCGGTTTCGGGCACGAGCGG
>Ga0326726_10006893_pt1 | contig 10209 bp, 10 predicted proteins | sample MHFenrmetagenome_2_FD_207603 | JGI IMG/M metagenome (GOLD analysis project Ga0326726, IMG submission 207603) | Lab enriched peat soil microbial communities from Michigan Hollow, Ithaca, NY, United States - MHF15MN | ecosystem: Environmental > Terrestrial > Soil > Wetlands > Peat | place: USA... | reverse complement strand
TGGTATCAGGGGTAGGGATTGCTGCGGAATGCTTGACGGAAGGAACCCGGTTTACTTCATGCTTCCCCGCGACGGCAGGCTGAACAACTGCGTCTGGGGCAACGCCCCGACACTGAAAAGGGAATAATAACAGAATTAAAATCCCGCTTTTCAGCAAACAGCGTAAAAAAGTGCCGCATCTTGCGTTTACATGGCGTCCCGAATAATCTTGTCTTTTTCGGCAAAAAGTTTCGATTTGAGAAATCCTCTGTTCATGCGTGCGATATTGACTACAGAAATCCCCTTGGGGCACTCTGCTTCGCAGGCATAGGTATTGCTGCAGTTGCCGAAACCAAGCTGATCCATACAGGCAACCATTTTCTGCACGCGCTTATCGGCCTCAACCCGACCCTGAGGCAACAGTGCGAGATGCGATATTTTTGCCCCGATGAAAAGCATGGGGGCAGCGTTTGAGCAGGCCGCCACACAGGCTCCGCATCCGATACAAGCCGCTGCATCGAAAGCTGCATCGGATTTCTCTTTCTGAACAGGAATGGTATTGGCATCCGGAATACCACCGGAATTAACCGATACATAGCCTCCTGCCTGGATGATTTTGTCAAACGCGCTTCTGTCGACAATAAGATCTTTGATGACCGGAAATGCCTTTGCCCTCCACGGTTCGATCTGTATGGTTTCCCCGTCCTTGAATGAACGCATATGCAGCTGACAGGTAGTAACTCCCTTGACAGGCCCGTGAGGGCGACCGTTTATATAGAGACTGCAAGTGCCGCAAATGCCCTCCCGGCAGTCATGGTCAAAGGAAACCGGATCTCCTCCGCTCTCGATAAGCTTCTGGTTCAGGGTATCGAGCATTTCGAAAAACGAGCTGTCGGAAGAGATTCCTGAAATATCATAGGAAACCATCCCGCCTTTCGACGTCGCATTTTTCTGACGCCAGATCTTCAGCGTAAAGTTCATAATATCCTGTTATTTATAGCTCCGCTGGGAGAGCTTTATATCGTTGAATTGAAGTTCCTCCCGATGCAATACCGCCGTAGCTTCACGCCCCGCATATTGCCAGGCACCGACAAAAGCGAACCTCTCATCGTTGCGTAACGCTTCGCCCTCGCTGGTCTGGTACTCTTCCCTGAAATGTCCTCCGCACGACTCCTTGCGCTGCAGGGCATCACGAACCATGAGCTCGCCAAGCTCGATAAAATCAGCAACCCGGCAGGCTTTTTCAAGTTCAGGATTGTATTCATCCAATCCTCCCGGAACCATTACATTTCGGGCAAACTCCTGACGCAATTCAGTGATGAGGTAAAGCGCTTCGGTAAGTCCCGCTTCATTTCGGGCCATCCCGCAATACTCCCACATGATCTTGCCGAGACGGCGATGGAAGTGATCGACGGACTCCTTGCCATTGTTATTTTTGATTTTCTTCAGACGGTCGGCTACACCATTGGCCACGATGGTGAATTCGGATGAAGCCGGATCAAAACGGGGTGTATGAATTTCAGCAGCCAGATAGTTGCCGATCGTATACGGCAGAACAAAATAACCATCAGCAAGACCCTGCATAAGCGCAGAAGCACCCAGACGGTTGGCTCCATGGTCGGAAAAGTTGCATTCGCCGATTGCAAAGAGACCCGGAATGGTAGTCATCAGCTCGTAATCCACCCAGAGTCCTCCCATAGTGTAATGCACCGCAGGATAGATCATCATCGGCGTTTCGTATGGAGATTCCGCGACAATCTGCTCGTACATCTGGAACAGGTTGCCATAAAGTGCGTCAATGGTGTCGTGCCCCTTGCGTTTGATGGCGTCGGCAAAGTCAAGATAGACCGCCATTCCTGTGCTGCCGACACCATAACCGGCATCGCAGCGCTCCTTTGCGGCCCTTGAGGCGACATCTCTCGGCACGAGATTTCCGAATGCCGGATAGCGTCGCTCCAGGTAGTAATCCCGATCAGCCTCGGCGATATCGGAAGGCTTGATCTCTTTATGGCGCAGCCTTTCGACATCCTTTAATTTTGCGGGGACCCAGATCCTTCCGTCGTTACGCAGACTCTCGCTCATGAGCGTCAGCTTTGACTGAAAGTCGCCATGAACCGGAATACAGGTCGGGTGAATTTGAGTAAATGCGGGGTTGGCAAAAAAAGCACCGTTCTTGTATGCGCTCCATGCCGGAGTCACATTCGAGCCCATGGCATTGGTAGAGAGAAAGAAAACATTACCGTACCCGCCGCTTGCCAGAACAACAGCATGCGCGGCGTGACGCTCGATTTCGCCCGTAACCAGGTTCCTTGTAATTATACCACGTGCTTTTCCATCGACAAGCACCATGTCGAGCATATCCCTGCGGTTGTAAAGCGTAACCGTACCTGCCGCTATCTGGCGGCTTAATGCACTGTACGCTCCGAGAAGCAGCTGCTGTCCGGTCTGCCCCCGCGCAAAAAAGGTTCTCGATACCTGAGCGCCTCCGAATGAGCGGTTGGTCAAAAGACCGCCATACTCGCGGGCAAACGGAACTCCCTGCGCTACGCAGAGATCAATAATATTGTTGCTGACTTCGGCAAGCCGGTAAACGTTGGCTTCACGTGCCCGGTAATCGCCACCTTTGATGGTGTCGTAAAAAAGCCGGTAAGCGCTGTCGCCGTCGTTGGCATAGTTTTTGGCAGCGTTGATTCCCCCCTGCGCAGCAATACTGTGAGCGCGACGCGGCGTATCCTGATAGCAGAATACCTTGACATTGTAGCCGAGTTCACCAAGCGATGCGGCAGCCGAGGCTCCGGCAAGGCCGGTACCAACCACAATGATGTCAAGTTTGCGTTTGTTGTTGGGGTTTACCAGCTTGCATCCCGATTTGTAGGCGGTCCATTTTCCTGCCACCGGTCCTTCAGGGATTCTGGCGTTGAGGCGTGTCATTGAAGCGTGTTGTGAGTGTTGTTTTCGGTGAATAACACAGTCGTCTGCAATTATTTACTTATTTAAAAAAAAGGATGTATAGAGGAACCATGCTGAAACCTGCCGCAATGAATACAGAGTAGACAGTGCTGACAAGCTTTACTGCAGGCATATATCGGCTGTGGTTCCATCCAAGTGTCTGAAATGCCGACTGAATGGCGTGATTCAGATGAAGACCCAGACAGACAAAGCTGACGATGTAGATCATGGAATACAAGGGTGCGGAAAAGAGCAGAAGTGTTCGATGGTAGAAGTCGTGAGGCTCTATTCCTGGAGGCGGAGCTACAAGCCCGATCTTGATGAAGTAGAAGTCAACGAAATGGAGGGCGAGAAAGATGAGTACGATGATGCCGGTGTGGAACATGTACTTTGAAAAAAACGAGGTATCAGAACTGTTGCCGTACTCGTAGCGGATCGTGCGTGCTGCGCGATTCTGGCCGGAGACCAGCATGCCGAAAATGATATGAAGAAGAAATCCGGCAAAAAGCACTATTTCGAAAACCTTTATGACCGGATTGGTAGCCATGAAAGTTGCTGCCTGAGTAAATGCAGTGCCACCATCATCTTTAAGCAGCATAAGATTGATGCCGAGATGCACGCATAAAAAAGTAACCAGAAAAAGCCCTGCAAGTGCCATAAGCACTTTCCTGGTAATCGAAGAATACATGAGCATAATATTGTTTCGTAATTACGAACCGTAGTTATTGCGATGGAAAAGAACAGTGGATCAACTCCTGAGGAACGCAAGGTAACGTCCTGTTATTTAACTTCCAATAAAAAAATCACGGGAACTCCACGCTCAATTAAAAAGAGCAACCGCTCTGACCGGGGAGGCTTCAGCTTCCGCGATTTTAAGCGGAAAACAGCAAAACATGAAATTTTGATGAAATAGCGATGAGAGGCCGGTAAGATTCTCGATAAGAACAATCCCTTTCTGAAGAAGAATCTTATGAACGGGGAAATCCGCTGAATCCGCCACATCGACAGAAATCATATCAACACCGAGTCCTTTCAATCGAAATCCGGCAAGCCAGCGTGCGGCTTCAATGGAGAGTACAGGGTATCGGTCGAAATAATCAGAAGTTCCCCAGTAACGGCTCCATCCGGAGCAAAGCAGGAGAAATTCGCACTCCCTTATAAGCGCACTGTACGGCATGAGCATATCAACACTGATCAGCCCTCCGGTTGAACCTCGAACATCCAGCGCAATCCCGCTGCCGGCAAATTGTTCAACAGTGAAAACATCAGGGAGCATCTTATCCGGAAGAATATGGGAAGGAAGATCGATATGAGTACCGGTGTGCGTAGAAAAAGTAACAAGCTGTTCGGCATAACCCTGCTCGGCAATTGCGGCAATCGGCTGAATTGCCGGCCCTGGAGTTCCCGGATAAGTGGGCATACCGGGCTCTACCGTATGACTGAGGTCAACAACCCGCATCGGTTCCTTTGTTCTGTATAACGAGAGCCTCGTAGCGAAGAGGCTCCCTGATTTTTTTTATATCCTGCACTGTCGGAAAGAGTTGCGGCTTACCTCGCTGTTTTTTTAAGCCCTGCCTGAACCATGATTTTTTTGGCAATATCGGTATTGTCATAAAAACCTTTGAAAACTTCCGACCCCCGTCCAATCGCAAAAACATCAACCGGTACTGCAGTATGATTGTGGCTGCTCCATCTGATTCCGGCTTTACTGTTCAGCACTCCTGTTACCGCAGAGGTAAAGGCATCGGCAGAATCGTTATTCATGGTCATTCTGTAAGCCTCACCCAGCTTGTTACGCTCAAAATCGGATAGAGAGCGCGCCGAAGGGCGTTTTGTTGCGCCGAGTCCGAAATAGAGTCTGACACTGTCGAGCGCCATCGGAAAAGAAACGATACCCTGCCTTTTCCATAATGCTACTTTTTCAGCAAACCGCTGACCTGAAATTTTCTGGTGACGCAACACTCCCTTCGAGCCCGCCATACTGCCTGCAAACATGCCTCCACTCTCGTGATCGGCAGTCACAATGATCAGGGTTTCTTTCGGGTGCCTGCGGTAAAAGGCCAGCGCTTCCTTTATGGCGTTATCGAACGCCTGCACATCATGCACGACTGCGGCCGCATCATTGGCATGACAGGCCCAGTCGATTTTTCCGCCCTCGACCATCATGAAAAAACCGGCGGGATTGTCGAGCAGCCGGATACCCTCCCTGGTGAATTCCGAAAGCTCCATATCCCGGGTGTGCCGGTCCATGGCAAAGTCCATTGCTGCATTGGCATCGTATCCGGTGTAAGCCCAGCAGCGGGATCCCGGCTTTACCGCCTTAAGTTCCTGCCGGTTGCGAGCTATGCTATAATGGGCTGAATGCATAAGATTAGCCATATCGCCCCTAAAAAGAGCGGTTTTCTTACGGTATTTCGGGAAATCACCTTCCGCATACCCTCCCCCATAGTAATCTACACCGGCAGAAGCCATCTGTACGGCAATATCATAATAGTTCGTGCGGTTAGCATTGTGGGCATAGAAGCTTGCAGGGGTTGCATTGTCAATTCCGACACTGGTGACAATACCGGTTTTCATCCCTCTGGCTTTTGCCATTTCAGCTATTGTCACAAGCGTATCGCGGTGGTTGGCCGCCATGGAAATGGTGCCGAGAGAGGTCTTGTTGCCGGTGGCAAGCGCAGTTCCGGCTGCGGCGGAATCGGTAATTTGACTGTTTTCAGCATGTGTGGAAGCCTTGCCGAGCACTGGAAACGAGAGCATGGCGAGCGAGCGACCGCTCTCGCTCAAAGCGCTGGAGAGTTTCACCTGCTCAGGCCCCATGCCGTCGCCGATAAAAAGAAAAAGATAACGAACCTTACCGGCACTGTCTTTCGACGCACCATAAGATCTTCCTGCACAGCATAAAGCTGAAAGTATGAGGATAAAGCAAAGCGTTATTTGCCGCAATCTGATCAATATGCCCGGCTTTTCAAACCGATCTTTCATGGTGTCGCCCGATAATAAAAGTGACCCGGCATAGAGCTTCAGTTGACGGTTACAGTAATCTTTCCGATAGAATCAATAGAGCCATGATAAACCGGCTACGACGGCATTCGAGTTGATACCGTCATTGGAACGGTCGGAAATACCTGCATGGGAGATATGCCTCCACCGGTATCCGCCAAATACGGCGGTTTTAGAGGAGAGCCTGTACTGAATACCTGCACCGAGCTGATCCAGAAAATTAAAACCGGCAGCCCCCTGCTCAACGGTATCAATGCTCAAAAACATGGGCGCAAAACTTGCCTCAAAAAAAAGATTGACCGGATCGGCAAGCTGGCGGAAATATCGAAAACCGATTCCGCAACCTGCCTCAACACCATCTTTAGGCCCGGAGATAGTGTTTATCTGCGGTTCAAGAGCAAATTGCAGGGTGCTCCGACCACCCGACAGGCCAACCAGTGAGTTAATATTGAATCCAATCCTCACAAATGCCGGATAAACAGAAAAGTCATCGGCATCCCATTTCAGAGTACCCCTGGCATAACCTGAGCCAAAACCGATTTCATTGAGAAAGATTGAGGATGTTTTCTGCTTTTCCAGGGAAGCCACGTTTGTGGCCGCCATGGCTGGCATACAGCGAAAGAGCGATAAACAAAGCAGCATTGTTGAAAACAGCGCAGCCCTGATGTAATCCTTCATTTCGATATAATTTAATTGGTAAGGGTCACGACCGGATTTTACCAATATAACACAGAATACGCATATATTCGCTCATCAACCCCGCAACGTTTTTTTTGGCTACCCTCTTGCTTATCGGCCTATTCGGCCTGAAACATAATCAATAATCAGCCGAATTGCTTTGTCCCGTTCACAATCACAGAAAATCTGGTGTCCGGAATGCTCAAGCCACATGATCGATTTATCAGAAGGACGGGTAGCTACGCTATGGTAGAGCATGGTCGCACTTTCAGGAAGTACGGTAGTCTCCTTTCTGTTGTGCAGAATCAGGCAGGGAACATTGACTCGGCCAAGCAGCGACATGCTTTTTTTGATCAGTTCAAAAAATGAGACGATCGCATCAGTAGGTGCCCAGGCATAATGCGGCGTACATCCTTGTTGCCGCAAGCCGGTAAAATCGCTCTTCAATCCCCATTTTTTCACAATCATACTGACAAGTGGTGCGGCAAAATGCAGCGGACGACCGGGAGCAAGTATGGAAACAAGTTTCAACGCCGGTGCGGCAAGTACCAGGGAATCCACCAGGGCCGGGTACCTGACGGCAAGGTTGAGGGAGATCAGAGCACCCATACTGTGACCAATCACGATAACAAGATCCACTTCACGGGAAAGCTCCCGAAATGCCCGGTCTGCGTCCTCCATCCATGCCTCCCATCCGACACCCTGGAGCGCTTCCGGCGACGATGCACCATGACCGGCAAGCACTGGCATCCTGAAAGGAATTCCGAGCTCCTGCAGGGGTTTGCACAATGCATTCACACTATCAAGCGTTGCCGTAAAACCATGAATGATCAATACGCCATAAGGACTTCGCGCCGGTGATTCTGCTGCCATAATCAAACCTCAATAAAATCTGCCTTTCTATCCAAAACACAGGTACTGATCCATACAGAAAAGTAAAAAATACGGTTAATAGAGAGAATAACCGTAAATTGGGAATTATTAAAATAAATGCTGACATCCATGAATGAGAGGATACGAAGGGTATTACTTACAGGATGCGGGCTTTTAGCTTTGACGCTCAGTTCGTGTACATCTACGCGAGTAACAGATTTCAGAGGGATTTCACCCGAAGAAGCATATCGGCTGGGAAAGCTCAAGAACACCCCCTATATCATTAACGGCAAGGTCTATGTGCCCATGAGCTATGAAGAGGCTAATGCCTTTGAAGAGACAGGAATGGCATCATGGTACGGACAGGAAACTCTTGACCAGCATAATGGGCAACCGACAGCATACGGCGAAATTTTTGACCCATCAAAACCAAGTGCCGCCCACAAATATCTGCCACTCCCCGCTCTGGTAAAGGTAACCAATCTGGAAACCCGCGCCTCAATTGTAGTAAGGGTAAATGACCGGGGCCCGTTTGTCGATGACCGGATTATCGACCTGAGTGCGGAAGCGGCCAAAAGACTGGGATTTTTTGAGAAGGGTACCGCCAAAGTCAAAATAGAGGTTGTCAACCGGTAACGCGAAGCGCTGCATTCACCGTCACCGAACTCTCCTGGTTACTCGCTTCTTGTAGAGGCAAATGCGCTGTAGAGCGGCATGAAGGTTATCTTTTGCTCCGGAAGATCTGCATACGGACGATCGGAAAAAACCAGTGCTTTGCCACACTCCGGATACGAAGCGAGAAACAGATGCAGGCTCCTCAAGCTGCCGGCGGCACCGCTTTTTACCTCAACCGGATGAATCTTGCCGTCCAGAACCGCCAGATAGTCAACTTCAGCAGAACTGTTTTTGGCTTGCCGGTCCCAGTAGTAAAGGGCGCCCTGCTGGGCGACCAGCATCTCTTGTCCGACAAACTGCTCTGCCATGGCACCGCGATAAATAGAAAGCAAATCGCGTTTGGCATACTCAATATCATTCGGCATACCGGAGAGGTAACGCATCAATCCAATATCGAGCAAAAGCGCCTTGAACAGTCTGGCAGAGGCGGTAGCTCCCAATGGAAGCCCCGAGGGATCGACCGAGGGAATTCTTCGGGCTACCTGAGCCAGGCACAAGGCATCAAATGCTTTTTTCAGTACCGGGCCGCTGAAGCCCTCACCAAGGCGTGAATATTTGATCTGTTTTCCGATATGCTGCGACAGGGAGGTAAAGACCGAGTCGAGACAGAAACGGTCAACTTTGGGAGTATATTTTGCAAAGTCCATCCTGTATGACTCGGCGATCTCTTTTTGTACCTCAAAGGCATCACGCAATGAGTTGCTTTCAAGATATGCCTTGACAGCATCAGGCATTCCCCCGATAAAGAAGTAGCGTTTCAACTCCTCGCGCAACAGTTCATGCACAGCGGGTGATATCTCAGCCGGATTGCCCAGCACCGCTTTTGCCGCAGGCGCGTTGCCGATTGCCTCCAGATACTCAGCAAAACACAGGGGATAGAGATTGAGAAACTGAACCCTGCCGACAGGAAAAGAGCTCTCTTCAAGAGCAAATTCAAGAAGCGAACCGGCGGCTACAACATGCAGTTCCGGCATCTCCTCATAAAAATAGCGCAAAGCCGTTATTGCACGGGGGCAGGCCTGAATCTCATCAAAAAAGAGCAGCGTTTTTCCCGGCATGATCTTTTGCTGAAGAATAACCTCAAGGTCTGCAGAGATGCGCGATGCCTTAAGGTCGCCATCGAAAAGCTTGCGCAAAGGCTGATTTCGTTCAAAATCAACAAGGGCAAGAGATTCAAAGCGGTTTTTTCCAAACTCCTTGAGTGACCAGGTTTTGCCAACCTGACGGGCACCCCGCAGAATCAGGGGCTTGCGACGTGAACTCTCCTGCCAGCGCCGAAGATCATCATCAATAAATCGTAGCATGTTTCCTTGTCAGGGTCGTACATAATCAGAAATCCGTCAAAACACAAGGCAATTTATATTATTTAGGCGCACAAATACAAGGCAATTTTAATATACAAGTACTAACAGACCATAGTCGCCATAAAACGGGCATTACCATTGTGAAAGAATTTTATAACGAGAGTGAGAGGAATGGCGCGAGCTATCCTCTGTTGTTTATTTCAGCGTTGAATCCATACCCCCTTGGGAAAGGGAGTTTGGGGGCACCGCTGTAAATTGTCGTGAGTCTCGACTCGTCGGGACCAACGATGCAATCAGATCACGGAATAAATTTATAGAGGTGCCTATAAGTTACATGACACTTTCCCCGACAGGTCCGGTCGAAAACAAAGGTTAATGGAGTAATGTTTGGCAGCAAACGCATCATTGTCCGGGATATGACTCTGGCGTTACGGGTTCAACGAATTGGAGCAACCGAGATTACCCGGAAATTGAGGATTGGCCGGGCAATTAGTTTAAGTAGTTATGAGAGCGCCCCTGCATGATTCTTCGTTCATTTAACCTCCGCCTCTCTCAGGGCTGCCTCTATTTTGTCCCGTTGCGCCGGTTTGACACGCGACTCATCCGCATAGTCCCGCCATTTGGCGACAACACTCCTCACTTCTTTAATGATCATTTCCGCACGTCCGCGCTTCATGGAAGCACTCTTTGCACATGCGTTGAAATCCTCCAGAGTAAATCCACTCCGCTTGCCATTCATCGTCATTTG
>Ga0326726_10006892_pt1 | contig 10210 bp, 11 predicted proteins | sample MHFenrmetagenome_2_FD_207603 | JGI IMG/M metagenome (GOLD analysis project Ga0326726, IMG submission 207603) | Lab enriched peat soil microbial communities from Michigan Hollow, Ithaca, NY, United States - MHF15MN | ecosystem: Environmental > Terrestrial > Soil > Wetlands > Peat | place: USA... | reverse complement strand
AATCATGCAGGAAGTGCTTGATAATGTCCATCATGTTTTCATCCAGGCCGTGGCGGATGGCAGGAAACTGGATCGAGCGAAAGTGGTTGAGATCGCAGATGGTCGAATCCTGACGGGGGAACAGGCTAAGAATTTGGGTCTCGTTGACCAGATGGGGAATCTTCAGGATACGATCGAGATCACTGCCAAGATGGTAGGGATCTCCGGGAAGCCGAACGTTCTCTATCCTAAAAAGAGACTTTCCATTTGGGAGCTTTTGATGAGAGATATGGCTTCTGCAATCATCGATGTGCTGAATGAGAAGGGGTATGATTTGAACTCCACCCTACAGGTGAAGTAAGGCCAATTTTTAAAACAAACGCATTGAATCCGTTTACATCGTCATGGCAAGTGATCCCGCCTTACCGGGAGAGCTCGCCATGACAGGTTATTTAATGGGTTGTATTAATTCTGCAATTTTTTTCATATCCTCCCAGACCTCTCTCTTTCGTTCAGGATTCCTCAGCAAAAAGGCGGGATGATACGTAGGGATTACCTTGATTCCTTCGAGATCAAAGACCTTCCCACGGAGAGCTGTGATCTTGGTGTCGGTCTTAAGCAGAGTTTGAGCAGAGAAAGACCCTAAGGCACAAATGATCTTCGGTTGAACTACGGTAATCTGCTTCACCAGAAAGGGATTGCAGCTCTGGATCTCATCAGGCTGCGGGTTTCGATTTTGCGGAGGCCGGCATTTAATGATGTTGGTGATATAAACCTCCTCTCTTGGAAGGTTGATCGATTGAAGTATTTTCGTTAAAAGCTGGCCGGCCTTCCCTACGAAGGGTTTCCCCTGAATGTCTTCATCATATCCAGGGGCTTCCCCGATGAGCATCAGGCTTGCCTTTTCATTTCCCTCGCCAAAGACAATCGTCCGCCTTGTCCGATGAAGCTTGCATCTCTTGCAATCCCCCAACTCTTTCCGCACGTCTGTCAATGTTAGAATTCCTGATGGAACGGTGTTTTGAGAGTTACTTTCTGAAGCGGGTAAGACGGAGATGCCCATTTCCTTAAGATATCCGAGATACGATCTAAGATCGCAAATGATCTCATTTACCTTCTTGTCCATGAGAATTCACTCCGCTAGCAGAGTACAGATAGCCCGTCTCACCTTCCTTGTCAAGCCCTTCAATCGTCTCATAATCCGTAATGAAAATCGTAGGGTCTGAAGGCTGCGGCTACTGTTTTGCGTGATCTGCATGATGGGGATCAATGGTCAGTTGCCAATCAGGTTGATCAGGGTTTTGGAGTCTCTGTACCCCACGATCACCCTGCCGTCAGGGAGGATCAAAACAGGCAGGCTCGAGATGCCCAGTTTTTCAGCCAGCTTTATATTCTCATCAATAGCCGACGTTTCGCATTTGGGCTTGGGTAGGGTTTTTTTGTCAAAAGCCTCGTCAAGAAGCGCCAGCGAATTCTCACAAGCAATGGCCTTCGATTTTTCATAGGCCTCGGGATGAATCTTCAGCGGAAAAAGCTTAATGTAAAAGGCGATATCTTTCCTTTCCTCAACAATCTTCTTCATCTCCAGATGAAGTTTTGCGCAGTACGGTCAGTCGGGGTCGTGAAAAGAAATAATCTTGATCCTGGCGTTTCGATCACCCAGGACAATGGCATTGTCAAGGGGAATTTGTGACACATCAATTTTGTTAAGTTCTGCGACCCTTTCCTGGGTAAGATTTTTTCTTTCCGCTATGGAGATCAGCGATCCCATGAAGAAATGCTTTTTGGCAAAATCAACATAGATCAATCCTTTTCTGCCGCGTGACTCTAAATATACCTCCCAAAATCCTCGCGCCCGGCTCGGTTTCACATCGATTATTCTGATGCCCGGGATCGCCTCTTTGAGCAGATCTCTTGCCTCATCACTGCTTAAGGTATGACACTTAGAACAGTCTTGGCCCTTGCTTTCAAAGCAAAAGGAAGGGTCTGAAGACAGGAGGCAAAACAGTAACAGAAAGGCAGGGAATGATTTCTTGAACATGTTTCTTCTTAGCATACTATTTATCTATTTTCAACAGACGTGGTACTTTTGAACCGGCCCCTTACTTTATTCTGTGTACCCTTCTTCCCCCGCCTACCGGCATGCAAGCTATCCCTTTCCCCACAAGGGAGAGGGGAGAGTGAGGGGGATCGTTTCACGGTTGTCGCCGTAAAAAAGACCCTTGATGCCTTCAAAAAAGATTTGCTAACAAGCGACAAAAGTGATAATAAATACTGGCAGGGGGGGAGGGTCTTCGAGTATCGTGTAAAATGCGGGAAAATCGCGAGGGTAGCGAAGGGAAAGGATGGAGAATATAGGTTCCCGGATTGCCTACTATTTGGTGGAAAAGGGATTGATTCAAAAAGAGGATTTAGAGAAGGTTTTGCTTCCAAATCAACCCACAGCAGACCTCCCTATTGAAGAGCAACTTGTCAACGCGGGACTTCTCAGCCGGGAACAATTCCGTTCAGTCGCAGAGGAATTTTTCGGAACCCCTTTTGCCTCCCAGGACGATTTTCCCAAGGAACCCATTTTGTTCGACCACCTCTCGACCCAATTCATGAAAGAGTCAAGATTTATCCCCTCCCGCTTGACGGATAACACGTTGACGATCATCATGAGCAACCCCCTCGACTTTTATACGATCGACGCCATCCGCTTGGCGACCAGCAACGAGGTTCATGTGCTTGCAGGCCGGGAGAACGAAATCTTAGAAGCAATCGAGCGGGCTTACGGGGCGGGGGCGACGTCGATGGAGAAAATCATTGAGGACACGGAGACCGTACCGGAATATCGGGAAGTAGATGAAGAAAATGTCGATCACTTACGGGATATGGCCTCCGAGGGGCCGGTGATCCGGCTCGTCAACCTGATCATTACCCGGGCGATTGAATTGCGGGCAAGTGACATTCATTTCGAGCCTTTTGAGGAGCAGTTCAGGGTCCGGTACCGGATTGACGGAGTGCTACATGATGTGGAATCTCCTCCCAAACGGCTCCAGGCAGCCATCGTTTCCCGTGTTAAAATCATGGCCAAATTGAATATCGCAGAGAGACGTCTTCCCCAGGACGGACGGATCATGCTTCGCGTAAAAGGGAAGGAGATCGACTTCAGGGTCTCATCGATTCCCACGATCCATGGGGAAAGCATCGTCTTACGAATTTTGGACAAGAGCAGCATCGTCCTGGACATTGAGACCTTGGGTTTCCCGGAAGACACGATGGCTGGTTTCACAGACCTCATCAACAGGCCTCACGGAATCATTCTCGTCACGGGTCCAACGGGAAGCGGAAAGACGACCACTCTTTACTGCGCACTGGAAAAGATCAATTCCCCCGACAAGAAGATTATCACCGTGGAGGACCCCGTGGAGTACCAATTGAGGGGGATCAATCAGATTCAGGTGAAGCCAGCGATCGGACTTACCTTTGCGAACGCCTTACGGTCGATTGTGCGACAAGACCCGGATGTCATTCTCATCGGCGAGATCCGGGATGCCGAGACGGCCGAGATCGCCATTCATTCGGCCTTGACCGGACACCTGGTCCTCACCACCCTGCATACGAACGATGCTCCCAGCGCCATTACACGACTCATCGACATGGGAACGGAAGACTACCTCCTCTCTTCCACCGTCATCGGCATATTGGCACAACGATTGGTGAGAGTCGCCTGTCCTTACTGCCAAGAACCCTATTCCCCTTCGCCTGCCGTTCTGAAAGAGATGAAGCTCACCAGCGCCGACCTTGCGGGTCTCAAGATTTCCCAGGTGAGAGGCTGCGAAAAATGCTCTAACACGGGGTACTGGGGGCGGCAGGGGATATTCGAATTCTTGAGGATTACCGACAATATCCAGAAACTCATTCTGGGGAAGAAGGATTCGAATATCATCAAGGAGGCGGCCAGAAAGAATGGCCTGAGGACCCTGAGAGAGGACGGATGGCTAAAGGTGAAACAGGGGATCACTACCATCCCCGAAGTTTTGCGTGTCACCCAGGAAGAAGCCGTTTAGAGGTATGGTGGAATATCTATACAAGGCAACTACCCTGAGCGGGCAGACCGTTGAGGGGGCGATGGATGGAAAGGATGAAGAGGCGATCATCCATAGCCTACACCAATTAGGGTATATCCCCATCCGAATTGTCTCCCCTCAGGAAAAGGGGACGGGGCTGCGCCTTCCGTCTTTTTTACGGCAGCGCGTTGGCGTGAAGAACCTGCTTACTTTCACACAGGAGCTTTCAACCCTCAGCTCAGCCGGTTTGCCCCTTGACCGGAGCCTCGGGATCTTAGGGACGGTCACGGAAAATGGCACGTTGAGAGAAGCGGTGAAGGATGTGCTGAGAAGGGTGGAAGGAGGAAATTCATTGGCCGAGGCCCTTGCAAATCATTCTCGCATTTTCCCTAAGCTCTATATCAACATGGTCAAGGCAGGAGAATCGGGGGGCTTCCTGGAGACGATTCTGTCCCGATTGGCGCAGTATCTTCAAAGTTCGAAAGAGATCAGGGACCATCTGATTTCGGTAATGATTTATCCGCTGATCCTGACGCTTGTCACAGGGGTCTCTATCACCGTTCTGGTTACTTTCGTGATTCCGAGATTTGCAAGGCTGTTTTCCGATATCAAACAAGCCATCCCGCTGCCAACGCAGATTGTCCTTACGTTCAGCCAGTTGGTAAAAGGTTACTGGTGGGCCGGTGCGGGAGCAGTGCTGTTGATTTACCTCGGGCTGAAGGCATATAAGAAAGACGAAGAGAGGAGATGGAGATGGGACCGGTACAAACTGAGATGGGCCGTTGTGGGTGATCTCATCAAGAAAGTGGAGGTGGCACGGTTTGCAAGAACGCTGGGAACCCTGCTGCAGAGCGGCGTCTCCATTCTGCCGGCCTTCAATCTCGTCAAAGAGATTTCACAGAACGTGGCGATTTCGAGATCGATCGCGCATGTCCATGATCGACTGAGAGAAGGGAAGGGCATCTCGAAATCGATGGATGAAACGGGCGTCTTCCCTCCCCTGGCGATCCATATGATCAACGTGGGGGAAGAGACCGGCACCCTCGACCAGATGTTGATTAAAGTGGCGGAAGCCTACGAGGAAGGAGTCCGGACGGCCGTCAAACGGTTCGTCTCTCTGTTGGAGCCCCTGATTATCCTGGTAATGGGAGGAATTATTTTATTCATTGTGGTCTCGATACTCTGGGCCATACTCAGTGTGAACGATCTTCCTATTTAATCTTTACCAAAGGAGAAGAGGCTATGAGGTACAGTGCAAAACGAAGACAGAGAGGTTTTACTCTTTTTGAAATTCTTGTGGTCATCACCATCCTCGGTTTGTTGGCCGCCCTGGTGGGACCGAGGCTCTTCGGAAAGGTCAGCGGGGCGATGCAAAAGTCCGCGAAGGCGCAGATTGAGATGTTCGGCACTGCCCTCGACACATTCCGGCTCGATGTAGGCAGGTACCCGACGACGGAAGAAGGATTGAAGGCCCTTATGGAAAAACCTTCGGGAGTAGAGACATGGCAGGGCCCTTACCTTCGCAAGGAGATTCCGGTTGACCCATGGAAAAGGCTTTATGTTTATAAGTGCCCGGGTGACCATGGCGATTACGATCTCATCTCGTATGGTCTCGACGGTACAGAAGGCGGTGAAGGAGACAATCAGGATATCGTCAGTTGGAAGGACATCGGGAAATGAAAAACAAGGGTTTTTCACTGATGGAGCTTATTATCGTTCTGACGATCCTTGTTCTCTCCGTTTCTTTAGTAGCGTCCTCTTTCTCAAATCTGTCGCGAACGGTCGAGTTGAAGGCAGCAGCCAAGAAGGTTTCAGGAATACTACGTTACTATCGGAGCGAAGCGGTTAACAAAGGATTGGTCTATCAGGTGTTTTTTGACTCGGAATCGAAGGCTGTAAGGGTTCAATCAATCTCAATAGCCGAGTCAGCCGTCGAAGGGGAAGACGAGAAAAAGGAGCAAGAGTCTCCTAAGACCCTTTATGAACTCCCTAAGGATGTTCAAATGAAAGATCTCGATTTTACTTCTCCTCAGTATCCTTGTGACTTTCCGGCAATTGAATTCTATCCCAACGGAGGATCCAACGGAGGCTCGGTCCTTTTCAGCAGTCCGGAGAGAGGGGGATACAGGATCAAGGTCCATTTCCTGACAGGAATGGTAGAGCTTGAGAAGGCTGTTTGAAATCGGTTTTTGTAACTGTGACACAGACTGGTTGGGAAAGTGAAGGAGAAAGATTGTATAGGGGTGGACGAGACACAGACTTTAACCGGGGTTTCACATTGATCGAGGTGGTTGTAGCCCTTGCCATCTTAGGGGTCGGGCTGACGGTGATCATCGAACTCTTTTCGGGCGGGCTTCGCCTTGGAAGAGCTTCTATCGAATACACGAAGGCTGTGAATTATGCTCGGATGAAAATGGAAGAGACGATGATGAAGCCGACGATTGAGGAGGGAACCCAAGAAGGAGAGTCCGATGATAAGATTTTCCGGTGGCAGACGGGGGTGAAGAGAGTCGATCTTCTGTCTATAGATAAGAGCATAGACTACAAGCCTCCGGTCGAGCTTTTCCGGGTGAAGATTGATGTCTTCTGGAAATCAGGCTCAAAGGAAAAGTCTACGAGTGTTGAATCTTTGAAAGCGATGAAACCGGAGGAGGAGGGTCAGAAGAAGAGTTAGCGGGGCAAAGAGAGCAGATGGGTCAAGAAAACCTGAACACAAGGTCTGGAAAGAGGTTGCTCAGCGCAGGCTTCGACGCTTCTGATGCATGGGGGTTCACCCTCATCGAAGTCATCGTCACGATGACGATTCTCGGGTTTATCATCCTGATGGTTTCCGGAACCTTTCGTCTCGGCCTTTCCTCGTGGGAAAAGGGGGACTCGATCAGGGAGGATTATCAAAAGATCCGCATGATCTCCCAATTGGTATCCCGGCAGATAAAGTCGGCCGTTCCTTATAAAATTAAGACTGAAAAGGCCGAAGGAGATTATCTGGCCTTTGAAGGGAAAGCCCATTCCTTGAGGTTTGTCTCTGCTCTGGCGATGAAGGCAAAACGGCCGGAGGGGTTTGTTTATGTCGTTTATCAATTCAAAGACGAGGGAGAAAAAAAGGGGCGTTTGGTCCTGTATGAACAAAGAGCTCTGAATAGAAATTTCTTCGAAGATGACCTGAAGGAAGACTCAGCCCTGACGCTTTCCGAGGGGATCTCTCAGGTCCGTTTCGAGTATTACAGGGAACCCAATGAGGAGAAGAACCAGAAAGAGGAGTGGGTTGAGGAATGGAATGCCAAAGGCGAGAAGGAGCTGCCAAAGGCTCTAAGAATGACCGTCACCTATTGGAATGGAAGAGGCAAAGAGGAAGCTTCTCCGGTCACCGTCCTTGCCCCGGTTGCAGCTTATCAATTTGAAGAGGTAAGAAAAGGTCCGTTGGGATTTGGACGGCTACAGGCCCCCCAGATGGGAGTTCGGCCCCGAGGCTATTAGATGAAATTGAGATTCCGAGATTCAAGGGGAGTTGCCCTTATCATGGTATTGTGGGTCATTACCATTCTCACCGTGGTGGTATTGGAATTCGCCTTTGCCATGAGAACAGAAGTCAATATCACCAAAAACTTTAAGAACGAGTTACAACTCTATGCCATCGCCCAAGGAGGAGTTCAGCAGGCCGTGGCAAAGATGGTCTTTAAGAATGACACGCGGCTTCAACAATTGAGGAAGACCATGAAGACGGAAGAAATCCCTCCGGAGAATAAAGAGTGGGTGCCGGACGGAAGGCCTTACACCGTTAAGTTTGATCAAGGAGAGTGCGAGCTCCGCATTATGAGCGAGGCGGGTAAGATCAATATCAATACGGTTTCTGAGACCACCCTTCGAAAGATGATCGGGAATTTGGGCCTGGAGGGAGAGACCCGAGACACTGTGGTGGATTCGATTCTAGACTGGATCGATGCGGATGATTTTCGTCGGATGAACGGAGCGGAGAATGATTATTATCAGTCCTTGAAAGAACCGTATAATTGCAAAAATGGCAATTTGGACTCGATTGAGGAGCTCCTCCTCGTTCGGGGAGTCACTCCGGAGTTGTTTTATGGGAAGAAAGGGACGAAAACAGGGGAGGGCGCGAAGGCCCCCGACGTAGGATTAAAAGACATCTTTTCTATCTATGCGCCCGGTGAACAGATCGACATTAACAGTGCCTCCTCTGTTGTATTGAGGTTCGCTTTGGGAATCCCCGATCAAGTGGCTCGACTTATTGTAAAGGCCAGGGAGGAGAAAACCTTCGAAAGCTTACAGGATATTCGGGTGAGAGTGCCCGAGTTTGCCTCCTTACCTTCGATCGGAGATGTTGAGAAGCTCATCGCGACTCAATCCGTAACACCCTACTACACGATCGAATCAAGAGGCAGGAATAAGGCAGAGGGATCGGTCAGGGGCGTCAAGGCGATCGTCAAGATTGACCGGATGGATAAGAAGGGCTATAAGATCATTCAATGGGTGGATGCCCTGATTTGATATTCAACATGACAACCGGTAGACAATCCATGAAGAACTTAATGAACTCAGCAAAAGAAACGGTGAAGAATTTGGCGAAGGAATGGAGGGAAATTGTTCCCGTAATCATTTCCGATAAGAGTTTTGGCATCGATTTCAAGCAGGATCATCTCGTTCTCACCCTTCTCAGGAAGTCCATCGGGAGGATGGATCTGGTGGATTACGGGGTTTATCCCATTCCGCCTGAAACTCAGAAAGAAGATCGAGAGGCACAGGTCATCAGCGTGGTCAACACCTTCATTTCCAAACATCAGATTGACAAGGAGAGGGTCTCCGTGGCGATGCCGAGGGAAAAAGTGATTGCCCGTTTCATCAGGCTTCCCGTCGCTGCCAAAGAAAACCTGACAAAAGTACTCGAGTATGAAATGCCCAAATACACCCCTTTTGAAGGGGGGGAAATCTATTTTGATTATTGCCTTCTCAAGGAGGAGAAGGATTGGCTTCACCTTTTTGCAGTGTTCGCAAGGAAGACAGAAGTAGACCCTTATGTGTCCCTATTGAAGAAAATGGGGATTCAACCGGCCTCACTTCAAATTCCCTCTGTCGCAGCCCTAAATCTCTTCTTTTACAACAAAGGCGGCGGCGAGAACCAGACCTCGGTCTTAATCGATTTCGCGGAGCCGTTTTTTGAGATGAATGTCGTCCAGGGAAAGGACTGGAGGGAAAGCTTCCATCTCCCCCTTCCAAAGGAAGAAAAAGAAGCGAAGATGATCGGCACCTTCAAGCGTTCGGCCGACGTTTACCCTCCGGAGAACTCAACGTTCTTCGTTTACGGGTTGAATGCCGATGAGACCGTTCTGACAAGCCTCAAAGAGGCCAACCAGCTCAAAGGCGTTTTACTTCCTCCCATGGATCGTATCCATGGGGAGTGGCAAGGGTCAAAACCTTACGGAATTTATGCTTCGATTGGGGTTCCCCTCAGGGGACTCATCAGCCCCAGAGTCGATCTGAATCTCCTCCCGCCCGAAATGAGAAAAAAGGTAAGGCAGATCGGAAAACCCCTCTTGGTCCTTTTAACCTTCCTCGCCCTGTTTTTCGGTCTGACATGGGGTGCGGGAATGGTTGTGCACTATAAGAAGGAGTGGAGTGCGGTCAACGCGGAAATAAGAAAAAGAAGGCCCGAAGTGGAGGCCCTTGAAAAACTGCAAAAGCAAAAAGATGACTGCCGCAAGGAGATGGCAGAGCTCGATCAGATCAGATCGGGCGAAATCAGTAAGGTAGAGGTCTTGGAGGAGCTGACCAGACTTCTACCCGAGACGACCTGGATCTGGAATCTCAAATATAACGGTAAAGAAATTGAACTGAGCGGGTTCGCGGATTCGGCTTCCGATTTGATCCCTCTTCTTGACAAATCCCCTCTCTTCGAAAAGGTAGAATTCATGGCCCCTGTGACAAAGGAAATGCAGATGAGGGGCGATGGAAACAAGGAGAAAGAGAGATTTAAGATTAAGGCGAGGATTGAGGGAAGGAAATGAACATCATGGAAAAATGGTCTTTTCCAAAGGACCTGACGTTCTTAAAGACCGTGAAGTTTTCTCAAAAAAGGATTCTTTTTGTGCTGGCGGGAATCGTGATGGTCATCCTGGTCATTTCCCTTGGCGTCCTTCCCCTCGTCGAGGCGAAGAAGAGAGCCC
>Ga0326726_10006891_pt1 | contig 10211 bp, 6 predicted proteins | sample MHFenrmetagenome_2_FD_207603 | JGI IMG/M metagenome (GOLD analysis project Ga0326726, IMG submission 207603) | Lab enriched peat soil microbial communities from Michigan Hollow, Ithaca, NY, United States - MHF15MN | ecosystem: Environmental > Terrestrial > Soil > Wetlands > Peat | place: USA... | reverse complement strand
GACCGCGACACGCCCTGATCGTCGGTCGCGAGCGCGACCGGAACCCCGTGCGCGATGTACTGGGCGAGCGGATGCGTCGCGCCGCTGACCTCGAGGATCTGGATGTTGCTCGACAGGCACACCTCGACGAGCACGTTCTTCGCGTGCATCTCGCCGAGCAGGCCTTCCGCGTCGGTCTCCGACATCACGTCGATGCCGTGGCCGATGCGCTCGGCGTGACCGGTCTCGACCGCGTGACGGACGTGGAACGTGTTGTCGGTGCTGTTCGCCGGCAGGTACTTCGGGACCAGCTCGCCGGCGTGCAGCGTCACGTGCAGCGGGCTCGCGTGCGTCGCGGTGTACTTGTTGTAGAGGAAGTCGAGCATCGCCATGTGGAGGTCGTAGTTTGTGAGCGAGGCCGTATCGTCCTCGGGCGACGACAGGTTCACGCCGACGAGCTGGCCGGTCTTCGCGGCCATCTCGTACGCGCTCACGAGCTGACCGAACACGGCATCCGAGGCGCCGGTGCGCGAGACCTGGGCGACGAACCGCACGCCGACCTTGCAGGCCACGGGCGGCGTGGTCGACGAGCAGCCGAGCGCTTGCTTGTAGCCGGAGGCCGCGCTCGTCACGACGGCGACGTCGTTCGCGACGGCGGTGGCGAACGTCGGGCTCGCGATCAGCGCGTCGTAGAACGCGGGCAGGCTCGCGGCGGTGACGGGTTGCGTCCACACCGACGCGGCGAGCGTGCTGACATTCTTGCCGAGGTTGAACATCGTCTCGATGTAGAGCTGGTTCTCGTCGGCGGCGCGCTTCGCGACGTCGGCGAGCGTCTCGTCCCGATGCGCGCCCGCGACCAGGCCGTACTTGCCGAACGTGGCGAAGAAGTGATCGTGACCGTTCTGCGCGCCGGCGACGAAGTCCTGCATCGACCACGCCCGCACGATCGAATCGAAGAACGAGCCCGCGACCGGCACCGGCTGCGTGCTCGACGAGCACTGGCTCGAATTCACCGCGCTGTACGACGTCGAGTTCACGCAGTCGCCATCGACCTTCGCCCACGCGAGGTAGGTCTCGGCCCAGACCGCGCCGGTGAGGTGGTTGTGAAGGTCGCCGCCCTTGGGCACCGCCTTCAGGAACGTTGCGAGGTCGGTCGGGTTGCCGAGCACCGCGTCGAAGCGATCCGAGGCGTTCTGCTCCCACAGCGCGGCGCACTCGGCCGGCGTGCCGTTGCAGGTCGGAACGTCGCCGCCGTCCGGCGATGTCGCGTCCGGCGTGTCGTTCTGTCCGGGTGTCCCGCAGGCGGACAGCGTCACGAGTCCGAGAATGACCGAGAACCGGACAAGCAGCATCGGCGGACGCTACACAATGCCCCATAGCGTGTCGACAACTATGTGGAAGGCTTGAGCGCTCGCGGCTCGAGTGCCTTGCGGATCAGATCCTTCGGCACCGTCGTGGCCGGGATCTCGGACTTCTTGCGGCCGCGGCCGGCGAACCACGTCCGGACGTCGGCGTCGAGCCCGAGCCCGTGCATGTAGTTGTACAGCGCCTTGCGCAGGCCGGCGCCGAGCGCCTCGTGATCGGTGCCGGTCGGATCGTCGAACGCGAGGTCGTTGCGCGCGAACGTGATCGCGGGCTCCGCGTGAAGCTTGATGCCGTAGAGCTCGGGCTGCTTGCCGATCGGGCTGTGCGCGGTGGCGGCGAAGCGATGCCAGAACGCGGACTGCAGGCACCCGGCTTCGAAGAGCTGGCGCACGCGCTCGAGCGAGTCGATGGTGTCCTGCGTGGTCTCGGTCGGGAAGCCGTACATGAGGTAGGCGTGGACCATGATCCCGGCGCTCGCGAACGCGCGCGTCACGCGGGCGACCTGCTCGACGGTGACACCCTTGTTGATGAGCTGGAGCAGGCGATCGGAGGCGACCTCGAGGCCGCCGCTCACCGCGACGCAGCCGGAGCGTGCGAGTAGCTCGGCGAGCTCCGGTGTGAACGTCTTCTCGAACCGGATGTTGCCCCACCACGTGATCACGACCCCGCGCGCGATCAATCGCTCGGCGAGTGCGCGCAGGCCCGCGGGGGGAGCCGCCTCGTCGACGAAGTGAAACCCGGTCTGGCCGGTCTCGGCGATGATCGCCTCGATGCGATCGACGAGCAGGTCGGCGGTGACCGGGTCGTAGCGCGCGATGTAGTCGAGCGTGACGTCGCAGAACGTGCACTTCTTCCAGTAGCAGCCGTGGGCGACCGTGAGCTTGTTCCACCGCCCGTCGGACCACAGCCGGTGCATCGGGTTCAGCATCTCGAACAGCGACAGGTAGCGATCGAGGCGCAGCCCGGCGTACGTCGGCGTGCCGGCATCGCGGAGCGGGATGTCGTGGAGCGCGGGATCGGTGCGCATGACGACGCGACCGGCCTCGCGCACGAACGTGCGGAGCAGCGGCTTGGTCGAGTCGCGCAGGTGATCGATCAGCGCGAGCAGCGGGCGCTCGCCGTCGTCGAGCGTGATGAAGTCGACGTAGTCGAACACGCGCGGGTCGGAGAGCTCGCGGAGCTCGGTGTTGACGTAGCCACCGCCGAGCACGATCCGCGTCGCCGGGGACGCGGCCTTGATCGCGCGCGCGATCCGGAACGCGCCGTAGACGTTGCCGGGAAACGGCACCGTGAGGCCGACGAGCTCGGGGTGATGCGCGGCGCATAGCTCGCGCGCCACGTCGTCGAGCGCGGTGTCGACGAGCGTGGGCTCGCCCTCGAGCGCCTCGTGCAGCGCGTCGAACGTGGCGGCGCTGGCCGCCAGGTGCTCGCCGTAGCGCGACAGCTCGAAGTGCGGCTGGATCCCGTCGCGGATCACGTCGGCGAGATCGTCGATGTACAGGCTCGCGAGGTGCTTCGCGCGATCGGCGACGCCGAGCATGCCGAACGCCCACGCCAGCGGATCGTCGTCGTGCGCCAGCGCGCCCGGGCCCTGATCGATCGCGGCGAAGCGCGGGCCCTCGGGCAGGAACGTCCGGGTCGCGATGCGCAGCGCGAGCCCGGGATCGCGGCCCTGGAGGAACGCGATCACCGGCTCGACCGTGGCGACGTACGCGGTGGCGTGGTCGAGGAAGTGCGCGATCGACTCCGGCGGATCGTCGGCGCCGTCGGCGATCCGCGCCGCGAGCTCGTCGGCCACCGCCGAGATGCCGGCGCGCGAGAACACGCGCAGGAACAGCTCGATCGCCGGATCGGCCTGCGCGACCTCGAGGTCGCGGTCGGCGGCGTGCTGGCGCAGGAACCCGGTCAGGTACGCAGTCGCCGGATACGGCGTGTTGAGCTGCGTCATCGGCGGGGTCAGGAGGAGGATCCGCAACGAAGTCATGGTATCCGGCTGGGGTAAGGTCGGCCACGATGCGGCTCAACAAGTATCTGAGCGAGAGCGGTGCGTGGTCGCGCCGCGAGGCCGATCGGTTGATCGAAGAGCGCCGCGTCACGATCAACGGCGTCGTCGTCGGGCTCGGCACCCAGGTGGCCGACGGCGACGAGGTGAAGGTCGACGGCGACGTGGTCGGCCGGGCGCGCAAGCGCGACGTCCCGGTCTACATCGCGCTCAACAAGCCGATCGGCATCACGTGCACGACCGAGCGCCACATCGAAGGCAACATCATCGACTTCGTCGATCACGCCGAGCGCATCTTCCCGATCGGTCGGCTCGACAAGGAATCCGAGGGCCTCATCCTGCTCACCAACGACGGCGACATCGTCAACGAGGTGCTGCGCGCCGAGCACAACCACGAGAAGGAATACATCGTCCGCGTCGAGCGCCCGTTCTTCGAAGAGTTCGTCGAGCGGATGGCCGCCGGCGTGCGCCTCTCCGACGCCACCACGAAGCGCTGCAAGGTCACGCGGATCGACCCGCGCACGTTCGCGATCGTCCTCACCCAGGGCCTCAACCGCCAGATCCGCCGCATGTGCGCCGCGCTCGGCTACGAGGTCGTCTCGCTCCAGCGGATCCGGATCATGCACATCCGCCTTGCCGATCTCCCGATCGGCCGCTGGCGCAACCTCACCCCCGACGAGCTCGCCGGCCTGATCCCGAAGACGCTGTCGCCGCACCCGAACCAGCGGGTGGCCGGATCGCAACCGCAACCGCACCGCGGCGCGGGCCCGTCACGCCCGGACGCCGGCGGCCCATCGCGGACCAGCTTCGGAACCACGAGGCCTAGTGGATCGAATGGCCCGCGCGCGCACGGCGATCGTCCTCACCAAGGTCGTGGCCGACCCGGCGGTCGGCGCGGTCGCGGCTAGCCGGGGCGGCTACAGCGCGCGTGCTCGAGGCGGCGCGATGGTCATGTGCCGCGGCCCTCGTGCCGCCGCCGGATGGGCGGTCCAGGTCGCCGGCAGGTGTAGGTCGCCGATCGGGTCGCCGAGGTCGGGGAGCGATCGCGCGTACGTGAGCTCGACCTGCGCGTGCTGATCGGTCGACAGATAGACGATCGTGAAGATCGCCTGCTGGTTCGCGGCGTCCCAGATGACGCTGTGGAGCTCGTACCAGCCCGGCGTGCCGCACGTGGTCGTGCAATCGACATCCTGGAACACGATCAACGGCAGCGTGCGCGCGCCGAGCGTCACCGTGCCCTCGCCGGTCGTGGCGATGGTGATGTCGGGACCGTCGACGACGTAGCCGGTCGTGGGCGCCGGGGTCTCGACCGAGAACGCCGGCAACGACACCGTCGCGTCGCGATTCGCGAGCTGGCTCTGGCAAGTGCCACTTGCCGGCACGCCGAACAACGCAGCCCCACCCACGCCTTCGTCGTAGACGTACGATAGGCCCGTGGCCTGGCAGTACAACCAGAACACGTCCCAGCTCGACGCCGTGATGCCGATGCCCTGGTACAGCGTGTACGCGCCGAACACCTGCGTCATGTAGACGAACGCCGAGGCCGAGCCGCCGACCACGCCGACGGTCCCGACGTCATGCACCATCGAGATCGCGCCGAGCGGCGCGTTCGCGCTCCCCGACGCGGCGAGATCGAACGGCAGCGTGATCGTCTGGTTCGTGGCGGGGACCGCGAGCTTCGCAGGGAACGCGGAGGTCGAGCCATCTCCCATCGCATCCGGGGCGGCTACATCGGCCGCGATGTTGTCGCCACAACCGAGCACGACAACCAGCGTTGCGGTGAGCACGCGTTCCACGCGCCGAGCATATCTCTCGCCGCCTAGGCGGTGACCAGCTCGGCGCGCTTGAAGCGACGCAGCCGCGCGCGAACGTCCGCGGGCGCGGTGATGCGCGTGAGGTAGGTCGCGGGGATCGAGCCGAGCTCCTGGGCGAGCATGTCGTCCGTCGGTCTGCCGCTGCGTGCGATCGTCAGCTCGCGCCACGCGCCGTCGGAGGTGCGTGCGAACGACAGGATGAAGTGCGAGCGCTGCGGGCCCTGGATCGGGATCCACCACCGGCGAAGCTCGAGGCCGGTCAGGTGCTCGGCACGCGCGGTGCGCTCGAGCCAGACGCCGGCGGGCTGCGAGCTCACGAGTCCGAGCGTCGCGATGTGGCGCACGATCGGCAGATCGAGCACGTAGTCGTCGACCTGGTAGGTGAAGCCGAGGCTGCGTAACGACGGCAGCCCGGGCGCCTCGTGGACGTCTCGGATCGAGGTCGCGGGGTTGCGGAACGTATCGTCGACGGTCCAGATCGTCGTGAACGGCAGTGGCCGGTCGTGGCGCGCGAGCCTGGGGAGCACGTGGTTCATGCCGATCGTGTAGACGTCGCGGAGCGAGCGCAGGATCGGGTGGACGAGCAGCGGCACGATCCGCGGATCCCACGCGTAACGATCGCAGAACCAGATCCGGCGCAGCGCGCCCCAGTGCGGATCGCCGACGGCGGCGGCGAGCGCCGCGAGCTTCTTGATCTGGACCTGACCCTCGACGACCAGGCCGCGGTCGAACACCAGCCCCTCGCGGTGCTGGAGGACGTCGGCGAGCTTGCCGAGCCACGCGACGCGATGCTTTGCGATCAGCGATCGCCGGAGCTTGTCCTGGGCCGGCGTGAGCGGTGCGTCGCGTGCCGCGATCTGGAGCGCGATCAGCTCGCCGAGCGGATCGCCGCGTTCGAGCAGCGCGTCGGCCCATACCGCGCGGAGGTCGTCGTCGTCGGGATCGGCCAGGACCCTCGCGGCGAGCTCGTCTTTTCGAGACACCGTGCGAAGTGTAGCGAAGAACCGCGGCTGGTTACCGCGCGCGCCACTTCGCGATCAACTCGAGCTCTCGCGCACGCGTGGGGCCGGCGCGCAGCGCGCGGGGATCCGGTGCGGGCTTGGGGGTCTCGCCCTTGGCCTTCGCGGCTGCCTGGAGCTCGCGGGTGACGCGAACGCGTCGCTCCACCTCGCCGGGGAACCACGCGCGGATCGCGTTCACCGTGTCCGCGGCCGAGCGGAACGTCAAGCCCGCGGCCTTCGCGCGCTCGTTCTTCCAGCGATGAAAGCCGGCGTACTTGCCGGTCGGCGCGTTCCAGATCGGGAACGAGTCCTCGCTGCCCATGCCGTTCTGCTCGAGCCAGGTCGCGGGAATCCATTCGAGCTTCGCGCCGGATGCGGCCTTCACGCAGGTGTCGAGGACCTCGCCCCAGCGCGCAGGCGCCGGCGGTCCGATGGCGTTGAACGTGCCCGCGGTCTCGTGCTCGACGAGCGTGACGAGCCAGTCGGCGAGATCGCGGACGTCGATCCATTGCAGCGGATCGTCGACCGAGCCGGGCGCGAGGATGTCGCCGCCCTCCGAGGTGCGCATCGGCCAGTACGTGAAGCGGTCGGTCGGATCGCCGGGACCGACGATGTAGCCGGGGCGCACGATCGCGGCGCGACCGGGGAACGCCGCCGCCGCGGCGCGCTCGCATAGCGCCTTCAGGCCGCCGTAGTTCTCGAACTCCTTGCCCATCGTCTCGACGGCCGGATCGGCGAGCACCGCCAGCTTCGTGTCCTCGTCGCCGCCGGTCGCCGGGATCGAGGCCTCGTCGTAACAGGAGATGCTCGAGATGTAGATGTAGTGCCCGACGTTCTTCGCGAGCAGCTTCGCCGACGCGTCGACGATGCGCGGGAAGAAGCCGGAGTTGTCGATCGCGACGTCCCAGCTCTTGCCGGCGAGCTGCTCGAGCCCCTTCGGGCTCGCGTCGGGATGGAGGAGCTTGCCGTCGGGGCCGCGCTCGTCGTCGGCCGGCAGCTCGGGATCGCGATTGCCGTAGAGATGCTCGACCGCGATGTCGAGCGGCATGATCTTCTCGCGCTTGCCGCGGTTGAAGATCGTGACGCTGTGGCCGCGCGCGACGGCAGCGGCGATCGTCTTCGGGCCGAGAAAGCCGGTGCCGCCGAGGATGAGGATGCGCTTGGGTTTCACGACGACCGGTTCGTGGGGTGGCTGGGGAGCGGTGCGCGTGCGGTCGCCGCAGGCGGCGTGCGCGACCCCGAGCGCCGCGGCGGCGAGCCCGCCACGGAGCAGGTCTCGGCGCGAGGTGTGATGCGACATCGCGCCGAACGTAGCGCGCGTCCATCGTCCACGACAGTGTAGTTCGACCGCGGTACACCGGGCGTCGCAGCGCGTCGCAGGGATGACGGAGCTGCGGTACCCTGCGCGGCGATGTCTGTCGCGCTTCCCGCACGTGCCCGCGTTGTCGTCGTCGGAGGCGGGATCATCGGCTGTTCCGTCGCGTATCACCTCGCCCACATGGGCTGGAAGGATGTCGTGCTGCTCGAGCGCGACAAGCTCACGTCGGGGACCACGTGGCACGCGGCCGGGCTCATCGTCACGTTCGGGTCGACGTCCGAGACCTCGACCGAGATGCGCAAGTACACGCGCGCGCTCTACGAGCGGCTCGAGGAGGAGACCGGGCAGTCGACCGGGTTCAAGCCGGTCGGCTTCATCGAGGTCGCCGCGGATCGAGATCGGCTCGAAGAGTACCGGCGGGTGTCGGCGTTCAATCGCCACTGCGGTGTCGACGTCCACGAGCTCGCACCGGCGCAGGTGAAGGACCTGTTCCCGCTCGCGAAGACCGACGACCTACTCGCCGGCTTCTACGTGAAGGAGGATGGCCGCGCGGATCCGGTCGGCGTCACGATGGCGCTCGCGAAGGGTGCACGGCAACAAGGCGCGACGCTGATCGAGAACGTACCGGTGATCGGGTTCTCGACGAAGCGCGGCGCCGGCGGGCGTGCGGAGGTCACCGGCGTGACGACGGCGTATGGCGAGATCGAGTGCGAGTACGTCGTCAACTGCGCCGGCATGTGGGCGCGGCAGCTCGGCGCGAAGGCCGGCGTCACGATCCCGCTGCAGAGCGCCGAGCATTACTACCTGATCACCGAGCGCATCCCCGAGCTCGGCAAGGACTGGCCGGTCCTCGAGGACCCGGGCTCGTACGGCTACTTTCGCGAGGAGGTCGGCGGCTTGATGGTGGGCCTGTTCGAGCCGGTGTGCGCGCCGTGGAACGTCGGCGGCGTGCCGGACGACTTCTCGTTCGGCGAAATCCAGCCCGACTGGGAGCGCATGGGGCCGTACGTCGAGAAGGCGATGGCCCGCGTCCCGATCTCGATGGAGGTCGGCGTGAAGAAGTTCTTCTGCGGACCGGAGAGCTTCACGCCGGATCTGGCGCCGATCGTGGGCGAGGCGCCGGAGGTGAAGAACTTCTTCGTCGCCGCGGGGCTGAACTCGATCGGCATCATCACTGGCGGCGGGCTCGGGCGCGTGCTCGCGCACTGGATCATCCACGGCCGCCCCGATGTCGACGTCACCGGCATGGACATCGATCGCCTGCACGCCTACCAGACGAACCCGGAGTACCGCCGCCAGCGCACGGTCGAGTCGCTCGGCATGGTCTATCAGTGCCACTACCCGACGCGCACCGCGCAGACGGCACGCGGCGCGAAGAGGTCGCCGTTCTACGATCGCCTCGCCGCGCGCGGCGCCTACTTCCGCGACGTCAGCGGCTGGGAGGGCGCCGATTACTACGCCGGCGCGGGCGCGGCGCCGGTGCAGGAGCTCACGTTCGCCAGGCCGGGCTGGTTCGCGCATTGGGCCGCCGAGCATCGCGCGGCGCGCGACGGCGTGATCGTGATGGACATGTCGTTCATGTCGAAGTTTCTCGTCGAGGGACGCGATGCCGGGCGGCTGCTCAACTGGATCTCCGGCAACAACGTCGACGGCGCGTCGGGCCTCATCACGTACACGCAATGGCTCGACGAGGCCGGCAAGCTGCAAGCCGATCTCACGGTGACCAAGCTCGCCGACGAGCGCTACTGGGTGGTCGCGTCGGATACCGCGCATCGCCACGTCCTCGCGTGGATGAAGCGCCAGTTCGGAGATGCCCACGCGTTCGTCGCCGACCTGACCGCGGCGTACGCGCAGCTCAACATCCAGGGCCCGCGCGCACGCGAGCTGATGCAGCTCGTGACGTCGACCGACATGTCGAACGACGCGTTCCCGTTCCGCGCCGCGCGCGAGATCGATATCGGGCTCGCCCGCGTGCTGTGCCTGCGGATCACCTACCTCGGCGAGCTCGGCTTCGAGCTGTACATCCCGACCGAGCAAGCGCTGCACGTCTACGATCGGCTCGTCGAGCTCGGCGCGCGGGTCGGGCTCGTGCACGCGGGCTTGAAGACGCTCGCGAGCTGCCGCATGGAGAAGGGCTATCGCGACTACGGGCACGACATCGACAACACCGACTCGGTGCTCGAAGCGGGCCTCGGCTTCGCGGTCGATCTCAAGAAGCCGGGCGGCTTCCTCGGCAAGGACGCGGTCGTCGCGCAGAAGACAGCGGGCCCGCTGCGGAAGCGGCTGCTGCAGATCCAGCTGCGCGATCCGGATCCGCTGCTGTTCCACGCCGAGATCGTGAGGCGCAACGATTGCGCGCTCGGCTACATCCGCGCCGCGTCGTACGGCCACACGCTCGGCGGTGCGGTCGGGCTCGCGATGATCAGCGCCGACCGTGCCGGCCAGGCGATCGACGCGAAATTCATCGAGTCTGGAACGTGGGACGTCGAGATCGCCGGCGCGCGTGTCCCCGCGATCGCGTCGCTCCGGCCGCTGTTCGACCCCGACAACAAGAAGGTCAAGCTCTAGGCCGCTATTGACTTGGGTTTAATAGGAGCTACGCTGAGGGAGTGCTGGACGCAGTCATCGTCGGCTCCGGGTTCTCGGGCATCTGTGCTGGGATCCAGCTGAAGCGCGCAAACATCCACGACTTCGTCATCGTCGAGAAGGCGGAGCGGCTCGGCGGCACGTGG
>Ga0326726_10006890_pt1 | contig 10211 bp, 8 predicted proteins | sample MHFenrmetagenome_2_FD_207603 | JGI IMG/M metagenome (GOLD analysis project Ga0326726, IMG submission 207603) | Lab enriched peat soil microbial communities from Michigan Hollow, Ithaca, NY, United States - MHF15MN | ecosystem: Environmental > Terrestrial > Soil > Wetlands > Peat | place: USA... | reverse complement strand
GTCATCAATGAGCTGGTGGCAGCCTTCAATGAGGCCGAAGGGGCGGTCAAGAGCGCCGATCTCGAAAGACTCATGAAGTTCTACCCCACGAGCTACGACTACCATGGCTTGAAAAGATCGGATGTGCGACGAGTATGGGAAGAAGTCTTCCTACACTACCGGGACATCAGTTCATCCCATGTCTTCACCGAGCTGAATTTGATCCGGGCCGACGGGGTCAGAAAAGCCTATGTGACGTGCACCGGAGGGCTCCAAGGGACGGAGAAACAGACAGGGAAGTCCATTACCATTGATAGCTGGGCGCGCGAGGTACACTACCTCGTCAAAGAGGAAGGGACCTGGCGATTCTTCGGCAATGCAGGAGGGGCTGCCAATCACGCGCCGGCAACAAGCGCTCCCCATCATCCTCTCTTCTAGCAGGATGCTCAAAAAGGCGTCCAGCAAGGCCGCAGCGAGCGAAGAGGCGAGGAGGTACATACCGCACGTCGTGTGGGCCGTTCGCCCTTGCGATGGATCTTGGCGAACGGAAAATCCCCTCCAGTGATCCCGGTATCCGAGAGACTCGCCTCTATACGTTGAGCCTCTGAGCGACGCGAGAACGCCGCTGGTGGACTTTTTCAGCATCCTGCTGAGATTGGTGGATGGTGCGAGAATGGGGTAACATGCCTAAACACTTTATCATTTAAAGGTATCCAGATGCGCGCAGAGAGCAGGGATGGGCAACCTGACCACTACTCTTTGTTTGGCAAATGAAGGAAGACGCGATCACCTGGGAGTTCTAACTTCCGCGCAAGCCGCAGAGCAAGACTGACTGTCCAAAGAGGCCGGTAACGAGAAAGTTTGGAATGACGGTCACTACTCTCATTGTGTTAGGTACAGTCTCGCCCCCATGAGGGTCTTTATTCTCGGTATCGGGGCGATGGGGTCGTTGCTCGCCAAACTACTGATTCGCCAGGGTCATCAAGTATTGTGCGGCGATCGTGATCTCGTCCGTGCTCGCGCCTTTCTTGGTGAGCACTCGACCCTGGTGATTCAACGGGTCAATGCTCGAAACCTGCGCAATATTGTGAAGGCAGCGAAGGGCTGCCATCTCCTTGTAAACGCTTGTCCTACCGTCCTCAACAAGACGATTCTGCGCGCAGCCCTCCGGATACGCGCCCACTATGTCGATACGGCATCCCACCTCACTCAGAGTCCCTTTCGGCCCGAGCAGCATCGGTTCGACCGCCTGTTCCGGGAAAAAGGTCGGCTCGCACTGATCCATGCCGGCGCCGCGCCCGGGCTCACGAACCTTTTAGCCGTGCAGGCGGCCGCCGGACTCGACACTATTGAGAGGGTTCAGGTCCGGCTCTTTGAAGAGACGGCGAGCGACAACCCGGTTTCACAATGGTCTGCCGTCGACTCGTTCGACGAGGCGGTTTCGCGCCCGCGCATCTACCGAAACGGGCGATTCGAATTCGGGAAGCGCTTTGGCGCGCGCGAACTATTCCGTTTTCCCGCGCCGATCGGGCAAGTCGGCGTATTGCTGGCTGCCCAGGACGAGGTCGTCACGATTCCGCGTGTGCTCCGGGTGCGCGAGATGGATGCCAAGATTGGCGGGATCGATATGGAACGATTGCGCCGTTGGTATCGGCAAGGGAAACTGAACCGATCACGCGGATTAGTAGCGGCCCGATTTCCCGCCACGCCGCCGCCGCGCGCCATGTCGAAACTGGTGCGGCGGGGCATCTTAAGAAACGAACGTTTCGCAGCAGCGGTATTGGTCTATGGGCGTAGGCGGGTAGGCCCTTTCATGATCCGGTGGGACGCGCTGTTCCCCTCCCTCTTCGAACTGCGCCAACGCGGACTCACCTGCTCGCCGGTTGCCTGGAGCGCCGCACACCTCACTGCTCTGTTTGTGAAGCACATGCCGACAGAACTCGCTGGCGTCTATGTTCCCGAAGCCTTGCCCGTCGCGACACGCCGAAACATTCTGCGCGCAGTGCGTTCAAGCGGCATCCGCCTCACGAGAAAAGTGACGCATCTCAAGCCCCCCAACGAGACCCACGACAGCTAGCTCTCGATCTTCGACGGCTCGTGATGAAACGCGGCGACCTTCGGGCGAACGAGGTCGGCAAAGTCCTTGTAGTGTAGCTTGATCGCGCCGACATACGTCCCGGCTTCAAACACGATGGACTCGTCTTCCGTCAGGAGCTGATCCACATACACTTCCACGCCGTAGAGATTTCCGAACGGCGGCATCGTTCCCACTTGGCAATCGGGGAACAAATTCGCGCACTCGGCTTCTGTCGCTAATCGGATGTCGCGGACTTCCAGTACATCGCGTAATCGTTTCAAGTCTACGCGCCAGGTTGAGGGGAGCACTGTCATCACGAAATACTGATCGGCCTTTACCACGACGACTTTCGCAACGAGGTTTCCCGCCACATCCAGCGTCTGCGCCACATCGTGCGCTGTATAGGCCTTTGGGTGACTGACCACTTCATAGGGAATCTTGTTCGTATCGAGATAACTCTGGAGTCGTTTCAGGATCGGCATGGCCACCTCCCTCGCTCGGCAGAAATAGATGTGTGTCTGATTCGTATGAAAAGTGAGATGAGCAAGGGAAATGCCATGAATCCTTCGCGGGGATGGTCATGCAAACGTGTGAAGAACAGAGAAATTAGCGCGCAGTGTGGTAGAGGATCGAGAAGGCTCGACCTCCCCACTGTCGCATTTCACCACGGTCGTCCGTCGCTACCGTGGCAAAAGTCTCCTAGATCGGCTACTTTTCCTTCTAACATCACGGGTTTTCTACGGCACACCTCCTGCTGGTTCATTGGTGGCCTGTTGTGTGATTATGAGGCCAAAGCTTTAGGCCGGATACTTCTGTCGATGGATGTTTGTGTTGAGACACAGTCACAGTGGTCAAGAGTGAAGAGCAGCGGGCAGGGAACAGGTATCCTGGCGGTCGGCCTCGCCGCCTGCATCTTTGTCGGATTCGCTGCCTGCGAGAGAACTCCCGACCAAGCGTCTGAAGCCAAGAAGACGGTTGTGGCTGACAGGCCGGGAGTGCTCCATCTCACCTCCGAAGAGCTCGCGCGGACGGTGATCGAGGTCGCGCCGGTTGTCCGTGGGGAATTGCGTGTACCTCGGGAATTTCCCGCCACAGTTCAAGTCAACGAAAACGAACGTGCTGAAGTGACCACGCTCATCAAGGGCCGGGTGGTGAAAGTCCACGTGGATGTCGGTCAAGACGTGAAGAAAGATGCGTTGCTGGCAATGCTCCACAGTACGGACCTTGGTGCGGCGGAGGGAGCCTACCTGAAAGCGGCTGCAAAATTGTACGAAGCGAAACTAGCGTACAAGCGTGCCAGGGGCCTGAATGAACAAAAAGTCGTGAGTCTGGCCGAGTTGCAGCGTCGCGAGGCTGCGATGAAAACGGCACAAGCAGAAACGCGTGAGGCGCGGAATCGTCTAGAACTGCTCGGCGTTCCTCGGCAGGAAATCGAGCGGTTAGATCGAGAGGATACGATCAGGGCCGATGTGCCCCTACGTGCGCCGTTCGACGGCCGGGTCATCATGCGCAATATCACGAGGGGCGAGGTGGTTGAACCACAGCAGAAGCTCTTCACCGTTGCGGATCTTTCGGATGTGTGGGTGGTCGGTAACGTGCCGGAAAAGGACGTGCAGTTCATCCGGAAGGACCAAAAGGTCAATGTGATTGTGTCCGCCTATCCCCATGCGATCGTTCCGGGAACGATCACCTACATCGGGGATGTGCTCGATGCGGCCACCCGTACGATGCGCCTGCGGGTGACGGTGCTGAATCCTGATCGGCTGCTGAAACCAGAAATGTTCGCCACCGTCCTCGTCTATGCGGCGTTGACCCCGGATGCGCTGACTGTGCCGCTCGAGGCAGTCCAAAACGGCCCGACCGGTACGATAGTGTTTGTTCAGCGGGGGGCGAACGACTTCGAAGTGCGAACGGTCAAGGTGGGAAGCGAGCAAGGGGAGGTGGTGACGCTGTTGGAGGGGGTGAGCGCCGGCGAGCAGGTTGTGACCAAGGGATCGTTCGTGCTCAAGTCTGAAATGGAACGGCACAAGATCGAACCGACGCTATGATTGCCTCTCTCCTAGAATTTTCGCTGCGGCAACGGATATTGGTCCTGGGTCTGGCCTGCCTGTTGTCCGTCGCCGGCGTCTTTGCCTTTCAGTCTATCCCGATCGATGCGTATCCCGACGTGACGAACATCCAGGTGCAGGTGTTGACCGAGGCGCCGGGTCTCTCGCCGGTCGAAGTCGAACGATTCATCACCTATCCGCTCGAACTCCAGATGACCGGCCTGCCCGGTTTAGCGGAGATTCGATCCCTCTCCAAATTTGCCCTGTCTCAGATCACGGTCGTGTTCAACGACGACGTCGATATCTACTTCGCCCGCCAGTTGGTGCTCGAACGGATCATGGCGGCGAAGGAGCGATTGCCCGATGGGCTGGAGCCTGTCATGGCCCCTGTCAGCACCGGTCTTGGTGAGGTCTATCAATATTATGTGGAAGGGCCGAATGCGAGGTCGACCGATTCCAAGATCGTCGAGACGGAGTTGACGGATCAGCGCACGCTCCAGGACTGGGTCCTGCGCCCCTTGCTCAAGAGCGTGCCAGGCGTGATCGATGTGAACGGCATGGGAGGGTTCGTCAAACAATATCAAGTCCTGGTCGATCCGGCCAAGCTTCGTAAGTTCGACCTGACACTCCATGATATCTATGACGCGGTGGCAAAGAACAATGCCAATGCCGGCGGCAATGTGCTGGAGCGTCATGCAGAACGCGCGATCGTCCGCAGCCTGGGCCTGATCAAGACAATGAGCGATATCGAGTCCATCATCGTGAAAGAGTCCGGCGGCACGCCGGTCTTTGTCCGTGATGTCGCGGAAGTCCGCATCGGCCACGCCGTCCGCCTTGGGGCAGTGGTGCTCAACGGCGAGCGAGAGGTCGTGGCGGGCACTGTCCTCATGATTCGCGGGGGCAATGCGCGTCAGGTGGTCGAAGCGGTCAAGACCAAGGTGGAAGATCTCCAACAGAACAATATCCTCCCTTCAGGCACGAAGCTCCTGCCCTTCTACGACCGCATCGAATTAGTGACGGCAGCGATCAATACGGTGCGGGATGCGTTGATCGAAGGGATCGTGCTGGTGATCTTCGTCTTCTTTTTCTTCCTGGGCCACGTCCGCAGTGCCGTCGTTGTGACGGTCTCGCTCATCGTCACCCCCCTGATTACGTTCATCGTGATGCAGCGGCTGGGGCTTTCGGCCAACTTGATGACGCTCGGCGGACTCGCCATCGCCATCGGCGAGATCGCGGACGGATCGCTTGTCGTGGTGGAAAACGTCTATCGACACCTGGCGCAGAACCATGGCGCAACGAGGAAGAGCACGTCGGAGGTGGTTCTTCAGGCTACCAAAGAAGTGGGCCGGCCGATCCTGTTCGGCATTCTGATCATCAGCGTCGTGTTTTTGCCGCTGATGACGCTCCACGGCATGGAAGGGAAGATGTTCGCGCCGCTGGCCTACACGTTGGTGATCGCTCTCTTAGCCTCGGTCGTGGTCACGTTGACTCTGTCGCCGGTGCTCGCATCGCTGATCTTGCGCGGAGACCATCAGGAAGAAACGCGCCTCACCCGTTGGATGAAACAGCACTATGGGCCGGTGCTCACCTGGACCCTCCGGCATCGCAGTCTTGTACTCGGCGGCTCAACAGCAATTGTGCTCTGCAGCCTTGCCCTCGTTCCATTTGTGGGACGGGAGTTCATCCCATTACTAGAAGAAGGCACTCTGACGCCCAAAATTGTACGGCTGCCGAGCGTCTCGCTGCCGGAGTCCATCGAGATGGAGAAACAAGCCCATAAGGTCATGTTGGAGTTTCCAGAAGTCCGGATGGCCGTGAGCAAGATTGGCCGGCCCGAGATCGCTGTAGGGCCGGAGGAACTGAACGAGAGCGAACCAATCGTGTCCCTGAGTGATCGGAGCACATGGAAGACGGCGACAACTCAGCCGCAATTGACCGACGCCATCCGGAGAAAGCTGGCGGAGATCCCAGGCATCTCCGTGCTCATGAGCCAGCCGATTCAACATCGGGTGGACGAGCTCATCTCCGGCGTCAGGGCGGAATGTGCGATTAAGCTGTTCGGGGAGGATCTCGATATGCTGCACGATAAGGCGGAGGAGATTGCCGTCTTGATGCAGCAGATCAACGGCGTCAAAGACATCAAAGTCGAACAGATCGCCGGCCAGCCCTATCTGACGGTCGACATTGATCGGCAGAAGATTGCCCGTTTCGGCATCAACGTGGCCGACGTGCAGGAGATCGTGACCACTGCGATCGGCGGCAAGGCGGTGACCCATGTCTACGAAGGCGAGCGGCGGTTTCAATTGACGCTTCGGTTCCCGGAACTGCAACGCAACAGTATCGGCACCATCGGAGAGATTCGGGTGAAGTCTGCTTCCGGCGCGCTGATCCCGATGAGTGAGCTCGCCACAATCGAGATGCGCGAAGGGCCGTTCAGCATCAGCCGGGAGCACGTGAAACGCCGCATCTACATCGGCTTCAATGTCGTCGGGCGCGACATTGGCAGCGTCGTGGATGAAGGGCGGAAGAAACTGGAATCATTGGTACACCTGCCTGAAGGGTACCAGATGACGTGGGGTGGAGCCTTCGAGAACATGGAGCGGGCCAACGCGAGGCTGTTGATTGTGGTGCCTATTACGCTGGGGCTCGTGTTCTTTTTGCTCTTCTGGGCTTTTCACTCACTCCGTTACGCGACATTGATCATTATGAATCTCCCCTTCGCCTTGATCGGGGGCGTCGTGTCTCTGTGGCTGAGCGGGCAGTACCTGAGCCTGCCGGCTTCCATCGGCTTTATCGAACTATTCGGCCTTGCGGTGGGGAACGGGATCGTGCTGGTCTCCTATATCAATCAGTTGCGCAATGAAGGCGCGCAGATGGACCAAGCTATTGTCAGCGGTTGCGTCCTCCGGCTTCGCCCCGTCATCATGACGATGATGACGACGCTGCTGGGCCTGCTGCCGTTGGTACTCGCGCAGGGGATCGGAGCCGAAGTGCAGCGGCCGCTTGCGACCGTCGTGATCGGCGGCCTCTTCACATCAACGGCACTCACGTTGGTGGTGTTGCCGGCTCTGTATCGATGGTTTGCAGAAAAAGAAGCGGGGAAGGAGTATGCGCCGGAGTGGGTGTGACGGGGCAGGCTCGTGGGTCCTCTGTGCTCGCGGAACGCGCGCCCTCGGAAGGGCCTCGTTCGACGCGCGCAGTTGAGGACCCACGAGCCCACCCCTTTATAGGAGATAGCGAGCGAGCTTGGAGGGAGCATCATAAGAGTATGAAACTGCGCCGAAACGGCGCAATGTCGTCGCACGCGTTCTGTTACTGCCACTAGGCACGATCTGCCGCTATGTCGCCACCTCCGTGCCATCCCTTCCAGCCGCCGCATACTTGGAGGGGAAGGATGACGAGCAAGCCTGGATGGAGCATTAAAGGCTCCGCTGCACATCTGTTGAGCTTCGCCATCTGATGGGGTATCGTTCCGGCAAGACGTCAGGGATATCCTCTTGCCGGAGTGATCGGGTAGACTTGGCGGGCCGAACGCAGGGTTCAGATTGCGTTCAGCCGGTATGGCAACACCGAGCGGGAGGAAGCATGAGGAAGAGCTGGATACTCCGGGTGTCAACGTTCGGGTTTGTGAGCGGTCTTCTCTTTGGGGCTGTGGTGCAGGGATACGCTGAACCCAAGGTCCAGGGTGGTGATGTGGCGCGTGGCAAGACCGTGTTTGTCAGGTACTGCACCGGTTGTCACGGGCCCGAGGGCGGAGGGGACGGGTACCGGTTTCTTCGTGGGCCGGATCCGGCTAACCTCACATCACCGTCGACCAGGAAGAAATCCGATGCCGAGCTGCTCAAGACTATTCATGACGGCAAACCGAACATGCCGCCTTGGAATGTCCGCCTCTCTGATGAAGAGAGCAGAGACGTGCTGGCCTATGTGCGGACCCTCGCCAAGTAAAGCCATGCGATCGGCATTGTTATCGGCAGGGGTAGCTGAGAAAACAAAAAGGGGCCGGAGTCTTTCGTGAAGCACGAACGGCAGAGACTGTTATGAATAGAGAAGAGAGCTGCGATCTCATGCCGCGCTTGGCAGAACGTAGCAGGTTTGTAGGTTCCATTTCACACAGAGGAGGATCTCATGTCGCGAATCAAGGAATTCAGAGCATCGCTTGACAAGAAATTGGACGCCCTGGAGCACCAGGCGCTGGCGCTGGAGGCGCAACTGACCCAGACGAAAGATCAGGCGATGCAGCGGCTGGAGCAGCGAAAGCAGCAGTTGCGGGATCTGCTCAAACAGGTTCAGGGCGAAGTGCAGAAGTCGAAGGAGATGGCAGAGCAGGCGAAGACTGAGGTGCAGGCCAAGCTCGAACATCTTCAAGTCCAATTGGCCCTCGGCAAGGCGGATGCCCGCGACACGTTCGAGGAACAGAGGGCGAAGACTCTCAAGGCTCTGAACGAGTTCGAATCCATTGCGGAGCAGAAACTGAAAGGAGCCGCGTTCGACTCGGGCAAGGTGTGGGAAGATCTCGTGGACCGGACGAGCATACTCGAAGCCGAGTATGAGGTCCTCAAGGACCGGTTTGAAAACGAGAAAGCCAAGCAGCAAGGCACGCTGGAGTCAAAGAAAGAGGAGCTGCTCGCCAAGCTGGTGTTGTACAAGGACCAGCTCAAAGCCAAGCGCGTGAAAGTGCAGTCTAAGGCCGATGTGCTTGAGACCGACTTGCGCCAGGGGTTGGATCAGATTAAGGCGGGGGTGAGGAAGTTCTTCGAATAGAGGGGAGACAGGGTAGCCTTGTCGTCCTCCTGCTCGCGGAACGCGCACGCTCGGAAGGTGCTCGTTCGACGCGCGCAATCGAGGATCGACCAGGCCACCCTAGGAGAGTAGGCAAGCGAGTTCGGAAAGGAGTGTGGAAGGGCAGCCTGTTGGTCTCCTGTGCTCGCGCAACGCGCACGCTCAGAAGGGTGGGATGGGGAAGCAGCCAGACTATCCTTCTTGCTCGCTGAGGCCGCACAATCAGAATGTGCTCCCTCAATGCGCGCAGGAAAGGACATCTGGCTGCTCCCCTTAGGTAGAAACGGGAAAAGTCGGAAGGCCCTCGCCCTGGCGCAGTGAGAGACCAATCCAGGAGGTCGATGGGAAGAGGAGATTCTGCGCACGCGAGTCGTGACCGCGATCGTGGTCAGCGAGGGCTGACGAGCCGAAGTCGTTTGCCGTTGGACGCCAGGTGGGCGAACTGCTGCTTCATGGCATTGACCCGTGAGAGGTAGGCTCGCACGTCGTGGTCGCCGCATCGTTGGTGGAGAGCCGGTCGAAATCCGCGTGCAGCAAAGGCATGGCCGGCTCCTGCTCCACAGAGGTGAATGACGGCAGCCAGGTCCTGCTTTTGCTGGAGCGTGACCCGGCCGAGCTGTGGCGTTCCCATCGCCTGTGCGACGCGGCGATCAAGCCCCGCCGCAGTCAACTCGATGGCATGGCTTGGCACGACACGCTGGTAGAGGCTGTTGAACCAGCATGATTGCGGATCGTGCCAGGGGCCGTCCTCGACCACCATGTGGTCGTGGATGCAGTAGCGCGTCGCCTCCTGGAACGTTCCGTCGGTGATCTGGTACATACCGACTGCGCTCGACGCCGGTTGGTACCACTCCAAGGGATTCCACGACAGATGCCACCGCCAGTAGGTCCGCGCCACCGGGTTCCCTCCGCCTTCGACCTGCGCCAGCGCAGCCAGCAACTCCGGGGTGATGACCGCCGTCGCATGTTCGCGGAACAGCGATCCGTATTGTTTCCACGTCTCAGCAGGGCTCTTGTTGAGTGAGCGGTCTAAAGGAAAGAGGACCTCGCTCGGCTTATTGAACGCGTGATAGGTCCAGTTGGCACCGAGCCAGCATATAAGGATAGCCGTCAGAATCACGACGGTGCGCACGGTCGGCGGCGAGGCCAGCACAGCCTTCATGACCGCACGGGACATACGCCAACGTGCGCGTACGAAACGCCGGAGCGAGGCGAGCGTTATCCTGCGTCTGCGCCGCTTTCGTCGTCGAAGAGGTCTGGGAGTATGCCGGTTGAGCCGGGATGGCATAGGAATACTATAACCGAAAAAGGGAGGGATGCCTTCG
>Ga0326726_10006889_pt1 | contig 10212 bp, 8 predicted proteins | sample MHFenrmetagenome_2_FD_207603 | JGI IMG/M metagenome (GOLD analysis project Ga0326726, IMG submission 207603) | Lab enriched peat soil microbial communities from Michigan Hollow, Ithaca, NY, United States - MHF15MN | ecosystem: Environmental > Terrestrial > Soil > Wetlands > Peat | place: USA... | reverse complement strand
GACGAAACCGACCTCGCCGGCCAACCCATCGCCGACCTCACCATCCATCCCCTACAATACATCGGAGCCACCCACCAACTCACACTCCTCACCACACTCACATTCACCATAGAAGGAACACCCGGTTACATCTGCGGCGACTACCTCCCCACACGACTCGCCAAGACAGACACCGTCAACATCCTCGCTCACGTCAAAGGCATGGTCATCAACCCCGACGATGTCCACCTCCAAACCAACCCCAAGCCCCACACCCTCGGCGTACCCGCAGGCGACTACGACTACATCATCATCACATCCACCGCCTGGGCCAGCTCGTTCCAACCCCTCGCCGACTGGCGCACCAAGACCGGCGTCCCCGCCACCATCGTCACCACCGACTGGATCTACAACAACGGCGGCTACAGCGGCAGCAACGACAACAAGATCAGAGCCTTCGTCCAAGACGCATACACCACCTGGGGCGCCACCTTCTTCCTCCTCGGAGGAGACACCGGCACCATCCCCTGCAACTACAAAACCATCCCCTCCGTCGACTCCGACCCCATCCCCAACGACGCCTACTACGCAGACTTCGACGGCGACTGGACCAGCGAAGTCAACGTCGGAAGAGCCAGCGTCACCAGCACCGGCACCGGCACCGGAGGCATCGGCAACTTCATCAACAAAGTCCTCACCTACGAACAAAACCCACCCGCCAACTTCGCCACCACCGCCGGCTTCTACGGCTTCGACCTCGACAGCAGCACTCACGCCCAACAATGCAAAATCTACATCGACGACCACTACATCCCCGACACCTGGACCATGACCAACGTCTATGACAGCGACAGCGGCAACCACCGATCCAACGTCATCGCCTCCATGAACCAAGGCCAAAACCTCCTCAACCACGCCGACCACTCCGCCTCCGACTACATGGGCACCGGCTACATCAACCACAACTGGGGCATCGACGACAGCGACATGGATAACCTCAACAATGGCGACAGACAAGGCGTCCTCTACAGCATGGGCTGCGACCCCTGCGCCTACGACTCCAGCGCCTGCATCGCCGAACACTTCGTCCGCAACAGCAACGGCGGTGGCCTCGCCTTCATCGGAAACTCGCGCTACGGTTGGTACAACGTCGGAGCCTACAACACCCTCTCCATGAAATTCGACCAATACTTCTTCCGCTCCCTCCTCGCCCAAAACCACTACAAACTCGGCGACGCCTTCACCGACCACAAAAACGACGGCTACGTCAACCAAGACATCTACAAATACTGTTACACCGAAATCACCCTCCTCGGAGACCCTGGAGTCCCCATCTGGACTAACGACCCTGGCACCCTCACTGTCAACTACCCGACAGAGCTACCCGTCGGCACCACCTCCTTCATCGTCACCGTCACTGACGGCACCAACCCCGTCGCCAACGCCACCGTCTGTCTCATGAAAGACGCCGACGTCTACCTCGTCGGCACCACCAACGCAGAAGGCATCGTCGAACTCACACCCTCACCAACAACACCTGGGACTATGGCTGTCACCGTCACAGCCCACAATTTCCTGCCATCGGAGAATAACGCGACCGTCATCCTCGTCGACGACCTCGCACCACTCACCCCCTCGCAGCCCTCCGGGCCAACCGTCGGCTACACCAACAGACCATACGCCTACTCCACGAGCACCACCGACCCTGACGCAGGCGACCAGATCTGGTACCAATGGCAATTCGGCGGCACCTTCACCGACTGGCTCGGACCCTTCGACTCCGGAACCACCGTCCAGACCTCATTCACCTGGCACACCCAAGGCAACTACACCATCAAAGTCAAAGCCAAAGACGCCACCGGACTCCAAAGCCCCTGGTCTAATCCCACCACTATCACCATCACGCTCCTAGAGCCTCGCCTCGAACTCGGCGGCATTGAAGGCGGAACGCTTGCAGCCAACACAATGCTCACCAGCACAGGGAACACCCCCGCCACCAACGTCACCTGGGACATCACCCTCCAAGGAGGCCTAGTACTGCCAAAACACACAGCACATGGGACGATCGCCGTCTTAGCCATCGGAGAAAGCATACCTATCAAGATCTCCCCGGTGTTCGGATTCGGCTCCGTCATTATCACGGTCACAGCCTCGGCAGACTACGCGCCCACTGTCTCTAAAAACTGCAGCGCCTTCATCCTTCTCATCTGGGTAGGGCTCACATAAAAAAAAACTAGAGGGATACGCCCCCCTCAACTTTTCTTTTTCTTCTCTTTAATATAAACTATTCTGCTTATTGCTTATTTGCAGTATGCTTTCGTATTAGATGTTTTTACGCCGAGTGCTTACCTCTTTTTGGAAGCATTTTTTTATTGTATGCAGATGTTTCGTCAGGGTGATGTTCCTGCCCGATAGGCACAACACAGATATCCAATCCACCATCTCTACCAAGCTCCATAATGAGTTGGTCAAACGGATCGGTTTTATCAAGCAATTTCCGATAATCTACTGAGTCTTTCCTTTTATATGGTTTTGCTCCCATCACCATAATTTGCTCGTCTCCTTATACAAGAAAACGACTAATGCTTTTTAAAGTCTTTTATAGCGAAAGATAGATCAAAGATACCTTCTAATTGATGCTGGTCTACTACAAAGAGCAAGGGACAATGGACTCGGAATAAGCAAGTTCTTAGAGGTAAATCTTCAGGAATATTTCTCTTTCCTGAATGCAGTTAGCAGTCATCCTCAGAAAGAGGGAGTGGGCCTGTCCGGATTTGAACCGGAGTCTCTAGCTCCCAAAGCTAAAAGGATGGACCAAGCTACCCTACAGGCCCAGGAGTGAACACGTCAACCACCATGAGCTATTTAAGAATTATTGCCAAAACAGACACCCTGTAAACCAAACACCTTCCCGGCAGCCATCATACACTCATCACGCATTCCTTGAAACACGGACAGGAAACGAATTCCTAAAACAGGGAAAATGTTCTAATAACGTTTATGTAGTGTTTGTCTGATGCGAGCCCCGCAATGGACTTCGATTTTCGTAAACCCCGGCATCTCCTCGCCTTCATCCTCCTCTCAATTTCCTTCCTTCTCGTGATCGTTTCAGCCATCATCTCTTATTTCATGCCCTTCCCGACCTCCAGTAGCATCGGCACCTACACGGGGATCACGCAACTTATCCTTGAAATCTACCTCCTCACATTCTCACTGCTCTTCGTCGTCCTCCTCATGATCATCATCCCCATGATGTGGTACATCCTGGTCAACCGACTACGGCTTCGAGAAATCCTCCACCGCCTTCTCCTTCACCGCCAAGGCCTCAGTCAAGCCCTGCTCTGGGGATTTATCGCCGCGATTACCGCTCTCATAGTGTCCGTCGCCATCGACCTACTTATCATGCAGTTCGGCGTCGACACCACCAAATTAAGCAACATCCCGCAGCTCCTCCAACTCTTCCCCATACCAGCCCTGTTCGTCCTCATCACCGTTCAACCCATCGCTGAAGAAATCTTCTTCCGAGGATTCCTGCTGGAAAAACTGTCATGGCTCGCAGGACCATACGTCGGCGTCCTCATCTCCTCCGTCCTCTTTGGCCTCGCCCATCTCTCCTATGGCATGCTCTATACAGCAGTCATGGCAACAGGCCTTGGTATCGTGTTTGGCATCGTCGTTGTGCGCACAAAAAACCTGTACTCCTCCATCGTCGCTCATATCCTCGTAAACGTCACCAGCATGACCCTGTTCCTCCTGGGAAAATCCATCGGAACCTAGCGGTAGTTTCATAAAGTTGAGTGGTATCCCTACCCGCAGGTGTACAACCGATGCAAACAGAACGTACCTTCGTCATGATCAAGCCCGATGGCGTCCAACGAGGACTCATCGGAGACATCATCACCCGCTTTGAAAAGAAAGGCGTCAAAATCGTCGCCATGAAAATGGTGGAAGTAGACCGCGCCCTCGCAGAACAACATTACGGAGTCCACCGCGGGAAACCCTTCTTCGAACCGACCGTCTCCTACATCACCTCATCACCAGTTATCGCCATGATCCTCGAAGGCTTCAACGCCGTCGAAATGATTCGAGGCATGACGGGCAAGACCGACCCACAAAAGGCAGAAATGGGAACAATCCGAGGAGACTACGGGCAGTTCATCGGCCGCAACATCGTCCACGGCTCAGACAGCCTAGAAAACGCTCAGAAAGAGATTGCTTTGTGGTTTTCCGACGATGAGATCACCTCATACACCCGGATTGACGAGGAGTGGTTAACAGAAGAACGGTAAGTTTCCAGCAGTTCAGGAGAACGCCTCCTGGATTGAAAAAAAAGAAACTCTTAAATAAAAGATTTTAATATTAGCCACCTTAACTCCAAACAAAAAAAAATAGAGGAGAGACTAAGCTATGGAAAATAAAATAGTCGGAAAGATAGCCATATGGGCATTTATCCTGGGAACCGTTATTGCCCTACTCGTAGGACTGTACCAAGCCTACACCATTCAAACAAATGCTGTACCAACATTCATGGGGACGAATACGGGATTCCTCGTAGCATGGCTTCTCGCCATCATTGGCGCGATAGTCGGAATCTTAGCATTCCTTGGAAAAGGAACCATCACTAAAGCAGAAGTCCCTGCGTTCCTGACGGCAAGCATCGCGCTTCTCGTCATGTACGGTGTCTTCCAAAACCTACAAAACATGATTGGTTACTGGCTCGGGCCTCTGTTCGCAGGCGTCTCACTGACCCTGTCGATCTTCATCGCTCCAGCCGCCGGTATCCTAGCGATTAAAGCAATCTACGACATTGGAAAAGACGTGTAAACCCACGTCCTTTTCTTTTTCCTTTTTTTTCAAACAACAACAAAATATTTTTTACATACCCCAGAACTTGTTTTGTTTTCGGTTAATCTCGATGATTTTAGTGAGAACGTCTTTTTCATCAGCATTCAACACGTCAAGGTTCTGCAATTTCTTCGCATCGCCTTCTGGGATTACTGTAAACAGGATGTCGTCTCCCTTGATCTGCCGACCGACGGTAGGGCCATCAATGGAGATGGCTATTTCATCCCCCTGCATTGCTTCTTCTACGGGTTTGTTATCGGATTGAATACCACGGATGGTGCCAACGATTTTGCCATCATCCTTCATCAACCGCATATCGACTTTGATGCGTCCAGCCAACACTCGAACGCCAATGATGGCTGGATTGTTAGCTCGGAAGACGAACTGTGGCAGGAATTTCAGCATCCCAGGATGGATGTAATCCTCACGGCGTTTACGTTCCATATCAGTTTTCGTCTTCTCGAACCAATCATCGTAGTTTTCCATGATGGTGTAGATGACATCTTCGTTGAACACCTGAACTGGACTTGAGGTGAGTTCTTCTTTTGCCTCAGGGAGAATCTTGACGTTGAAGGCAAAGATGACGCGCTCCAAAGGGTTATTAACAGCGGCGGTATCGACGATATCTCGCTTGGAGACATTACCGATATCTACCCGACGAATTTTAATGCCTTTTTGCTCTCGTGATTCTTTGACAAGAGCCTCAAGAGAACCAATCGTATCTGCTTTGATGAAGATACCTTCCTTGTCAAGCTCAATATCGACTTTCGACTGGGCACGAATCTCGTCGATGATTGCATGGGAATCGCCTGTGACCACGCGTAAAGGCGCTCCTGGGACGACATTTATGAGGTTCGGCGCAGAGATTTTAATACCAGCCGCTGCAGAAACTTCTTTAATGCTATCAAAACGTTCTCGCGGATCTCGAATCTCATCTAGTGGCTTGGGCTTTAAGAGGGCTTTGATGCGGGTGACGAGCGGCTCTCCATGAGTGCCGATGACGATCTCGTCTTCTTTATGAATGGTCCCTGCATAGATAATCGCGTCGATTGTAGTACCAAGCCCAACATCCTCTTTGACTTCTAGGACCGTCCCTTTGGCTGGTCCGCTTTCGACCGCGAGTTTTCCTTCGAGGAATCGTTGTGCGAGTCCAATGAGGACCATTAGGATTTCTGGTATGCCTTCTCCGGTTTTGGCCGATATTGGGACGATAGGAATTGCTTTCGTGAAATCTGAGATGTTGTAGTAGAGGTCGGCGTCCAAGCCTTTGTCGTACAATGTCCCGATGATGTCGTAGATTTTCTCTTCGAAGATTTGTTTGACTTGAGGAGGTTGCTGGTCGATACGTGCTTTGCCGACTGCATCAATTTTTTGCCAGCCGGAGATTGCATCTATTTTATTAGCAGCGATAACAAACGGGGTCTTGTATTGTTTGAGGATGTTGACGGATTCATGGGTCTGAGGCATGAAGGTTTCTTGGATGTCAATGACCAGGACCGCGAGGTCTGCAAGGGATCCGCCGCGGGATCGCAGAGTAGTGAACGCATGATGACCGGGGGTATCGATGAACAGGAGGCCTGGGAGCGAAAATTTTTTGCTACCAAGGAGGTGCCCGCAGAGGTTGTAGATGGAGCCGATGGGGACTTCGGTGGCACCGATGTGTTGAGTGATGGCTCCGGATTCTCGGGCGGCGACTGTGGATCCTCTAATATAGTCTAAGAAGGAGGTTTTTCCGTGGTCGACATGACCAAGGACGCTGACAATGGGTTGCCGTACCGCCATGACATCACCTTTCGGCTCCAAGCGGTAGAGGAAACCACCTTATAAAAACATATCTCAAGGCGTCGATGGAGGGGTCTTATGGGAGTTCGAGGGTGGCGTGCCGTGATCGCATGGATTCTTCAGTCTCGTGTTTCCGGTCCATGAGTTCGGCGATGATGGAGTCGAGGAGGATCCAGGCACTGGCTTCGAAGAGGGTTCCGAGGGGTGCATAGGATTTTTGTTTTACGTCCTCGTTGGTTGGTGCGAGGATGAGTGAGATGTTTGCATTCTTTGTGATTTTTGACTGTTTTTCTCCAGTGATGACGACGACGCAAGCGCCGATCCCGTGGGCGATATCAGCGGTCATAACCGCGGGGATAGTTTCACCTGAGCCTGAGATGAGGAAGACGAGGTCGTCTTTTTTGACTGGTGCGCCGATGGTTTCTCCGATGACGAAGGTTTGGAAGCCGAGGTGGACGAGACGGATGGCGAAGGCGCGTGCGACGAGGCCGGAACGTCCGGCGCCGTAGACGAAGATACGTTTTGCTTGGAAGAATGAGTCGATGATGTGGTCGATTTCTTGTTCTTTAACGTTAGTGAGGATGTGCTGAATATGAGTGCTAATGAATTGTTGCGATGCGCGGAACATGCGCATTATGATACCTCAGAGAGGTCCTTGTAATAGGCGACTTCTTTTCCGGTGCGTTTCATGATTGCCTTTTCTACTTGGAGTTTGATATAGACGGCGTCGTGTTCAAGGAGTGGTGATTCTGAGATGAGGGTGACGTTGAGTTTTCTGTCGAGGATGAGGTCGATGAGGGGTGCGAGTGGCATGTCTCCTTTTTTGATGGGGAGGTGGTAGTATTCGTTGCCTTTTTCGTAGAGGACGCCGGTGATGTGGATGAGGTAGTGGCGGAGTTTGAGGGGTTTGAGTTTGTCGAAGAGGGCGTCGAAGTCTTCGCGTTCTTTGAGGCAGCCGTTGCAGCGGGCGTGGATGTGGCCGAGGTCGATGGCGGGGGCGATGTCTTTGATGTGTTTGCAGACGTTGATGATTTCTTCGATGCTGCCGAAGACTTTTTGTTTGCCCATGGTCTCCATGGCGAGTTTGGTTTTGATGCGTTCTTTTTTGAGGAGTTGGACCATTTTTGTGGTGTTCTTGACGATGAGGTTGAGGGTGCGTCGTTCGCCGTTGTCTCCGTAGAAACCGGGGTGGATGACGAGGTTTTTGGCGCCGATGTTGTGGGCCATCTGGGCGGATTTGAGGATTTTGTCAAAACTCATTTCGACTTCTTCTTTGTCGCCGGCAAGGTTGAGGTAGTAGGGGGCGTGGACGTGGATTTCGATGTCGTTTTTTGAGGCGTAGTCCTTGATGTAGTCTGCTTCTTCCTCGGGCATGACGTAGAGGCCGCGGACGAATTGGATTTCGATGGCGTTGAGGTCGAGGTTTTTGTGGGTGTATACGATGCCGTCTTTGTTGGTTCTACCTTTACACGATAAGGGGATTCCGGCTTGGCCGATGCGTATCATGCTTCCTCCCGGTCAGGGGTGCTGAACAGTCGTCTTGGGTGGTATGAGTGTGAGAATGATTACGCCAACTCCTCAAGTCTGCTCATGATGTTCCAGATGAGTGTCCGTCCGTGGAGTGGGATGTTGGGGTCGTTGGCGAGTTCGTCAAGTCGTATGGAGGCTGATGAGACGCGGAGGTCGATGGGGTCGTCGAGTTTGAGGAGGAGTTGTTTGATTTCCTCGGCGCCTCTCCTGATGTTTCGGGGGATGGAGCTGTCCTCGCTGATCATGTTCAAGCCGTCGCAAATCTGGTCGAGTCTTTTATCCACTGCCTGCATTAAGCATCACCCTGGTATGAGGGGAGGGTAAGGAATAGGGTAGATAAATATATTATGGAGAATTACGAGGAGATGTATTCCCTTGAGAAGAGGGTGTGGAGTTCTTTGGCGGTTTGGATGCCGATGCCGTGGATTTCGTTGAGGTCTTCTTCGCTGGCGTTGATGATGGCGCGGATGCTGCCGAAGTGTTCGAGGAGTCTTTTGGCGAGGACGACGGAGATGTTGGGGAGGCTTTCGATGATGAATTGTTGTTGTTCAGTTGGGGTGGTTGCCCATTTCTCGCCGCGGATGGCGACGGGCTTGGTGGTGTCGCGTTGTTCTCGTTTGGCGATTGCGGTGAGGAGGTCTGCGGTCTCTTGGGGTGTGTCGGTGGTGAGGATGCCGACGCCGAAGTCGATGAGGATGGAGGCCAGGCTGCCGAAGAGGGCGGCGTGGGTGATGTTGCGTTTGGTCAGAAGGCCTTCTCCTTCGATGATGAGGATGGGGCGGGAGAATGTCTGGCGGAGGTTTTTGATTTGGGTGAAGAGTTTACCTTCGAGGAGTGAGGCGAGGAAGTCGTCTGCGGTTTTTCGTTCGATGCCGATGCGTTGGGAGACGATATAGTCGCCGACGTCGAGGTCTTGGACTTGGACGTTGATATTGGTGCTGGCTAAGTGGCGGATCACCGGGCTGCGTGATTCGCGGTAGTCGACGATGATGGTCGGCTGCGGGGATGTTTGGTAGTCGGTGAGTGTGGCTTGTTGGTCTTTGATGAGTGGGGGGAGGGTTGGTTTGATGGAGGTCATGTGGTGTCGGTGCAGTGAGGCGCGGAGTGTTTCAAGCTCGGTGTGCATTTGTTTTTCTTTATGCTTAGCGGTCCAGTAGTATGCTTCGTCAGGGGTGTCCTTGGCGATGAGAATGATGGCTTTGCCTGGCATTTTTCGTGCGGTGCGTCCGCGGCGTTGGATGGTGCGGATCTCGGAGGGTACGGGTTCGTAGAAGATGACGAGGTCGGTGGAGGGGATGTCGAGTCCTTCTTCGGCGACGGAGGTGGCGATGAGGACGTTGTAGTCGCCTGCCTGGAAGTGTTTGATGATGTCGATTTGTTCTTTTTGGGTGAGTCCTTTGTCCTCGCCTTTGCCTGCTTGTCCGACGAAGCGGACGGGTTGGACTCCTGGGATGGTCTTGAGGTGGTTGACCATGAGGTTGGCGGTGTCGCGGTAGTGGGTGAAGACGATGATTTTGGAGGTGGGAGTGTTCTGGAATTGAGTGCGGATGATCGTGGTGATCTCCGGGATTTTGGGGTGGTCGATGGTCATGGTGTTGGTGGCGGCGAGGGCGTCGAGGACGTCGGGGTCTTTGACGATGTCTCGGGCGGCTTTGCTGCCTCCTTTGGTGGCGGCGTCTTGGAGGATGCGTTGGAAGTAGTTGCGTAGGGCGGTGACGCCTTGGGTTTGGAGCAGTTCGATGGCGTGGTAGATTTTAAGGGCGGCGTTCTGGGTGGAGGCTGCGGTGTAGAGCTGATGGGGGGGTGTGGGGGTGCTGCGGAGGCGTTGTTGGATTTGTGTTTGGAGGTTGAGGAGTTTTTTGCGGTTGACGGTGGTGGTGCTGAGGTGTTCGCCGAGGTTGAGGGTGTTGAGGGCGTGGAGGCGGGTGGCGAGTGCTTTTCTGAGGAGGTGTAGGATGCTTGCGAATTCTGGGGGGAGGGGGATTTCTTTGAATTGGATGTCGAGGTCGTGGACGTAGGGGTGGACGTCGGGGTCGTCGGGGGTGCGTATTTCGATGTTTTGTATTTCGAGGTTGT
>Ga0326726_10006888_pt1 | contig 10213 bp, 6 predicted proteins | sample MHFenrmetagenome_2_FD_207603 | JGI IMG/M metagenome (GOLD analysis project Ga0326726, IMG submission 207603) | Lab enriched peat soil microbial communities from Michigan Hollow, Ithaca, NY, United States - MHF15MN | ecosystem: Environmental > Terrestrial > Soil > Wetlands > Peat | place: USA... | reverse complement strand
AACAAAATATTAGGTCCGTTTCCCTGACCGTAAATACGATTCTCATGGATAGTAAATAATCCTAGAAGACAAATCAATATGAATAACTTCTTCATTTTTTATTTATCTGGTAAAAAATAATGCGATAAAACAATCTTATCAAGTTGATAACATGATTATATGTAAAGAAATATTACTTAATTTGTCTATCATAATATAAAGAACACTTTTGAACATTATTTAACATATTATTATATTTTACAGCAAATTAATAGGAGTTAAATATGACCACTTGCCTAGCATAAAATTAACAAATTTAGTTAGACAATTCCAATATGAATTTAATTATTTTAGTATTGTTTGAAAAGGTTTCAGAACAAATTACAATAAAATTCTATGAAAAATTCAACTCTTGTAACTATCTTAAAAACATTCACAGGAAATGAAATGAATCGATTTGGGGATTTTATTTCTTGCTCCTCAGGCTTTTCAACCCATTCGGTTTTACCGCGGAGGAAGTACAGCGTAAAAATGTTGAAAAGTTTTTACAACATTTTGGAAAATAATTATCCAGATTTTGATTCAAAAGAATTGTACCGGGAAAAAATATACAAAAAACTGTTCAACAATGAGAAATATAATGATAAAAAATTTCGCAACCTGAAATCGGATATGGTGCATCTTTGTGAAATGTATCTATCCGTCAACTGGCTGATGAAAAATACATACGGTTACAATCATATATTGAATGAAGTGTTATTTGAAAAAAAACTGGATAGCTTACTTGATAAAAATATTAATTCGTCATTTGTTAAACTGCGAAAAAGAAAATCATATACTTCCGATTTTTTATACGATCAATTTAAACTGGTTTACACTAAACGAAATTTTTATAGGGGAAAGAAAACTCTTGGTTCTTCTAAATTTTATAACATTTTAGACGATGAAATTAAAGCTTTTACAGATTACATACTTTTTTATATACTCGAGTATTTAATAGCATTGCAGAATTCTAAAGTAGCTATCAGCCGGGATATCAAGCAAACAATAGATAATGATTTTTTCAATCACATATACGCGTATTTAGAAAATATAAAAAATGATTTAGGTTTTGATATTAATATTCAGGTCCTTTATTATCTCGTAAGTTTAGAGAGAAATGACGAGGGAATTGATTCAGTATTATACATAAAATCGTATGCTGATCAGCACCGCAAACTCATTGCTACCGATGTGTATCAAAGTTGTTATCAGCAGCTAGCTTTTTATTGTCTTAATAAATTAGCAGAAGGAGACAATGATTATAAAGATATGGTGTATATGTTTTTAAAAGAAAATTTCAAAAAGAACAATTATATCGAGTATAACAGCATATCCATTTCGAATTACTTAGCAATGGCAAAACTTGCTTTTCGATTTAATGATCTTAAGCTGGCTAAAGAAATTATATTTAAGTACAAAAGTTTGGTTGACCCTGAACTAAGGGAACCTGCATTTAATTATATTTATGCATATTATCTGCGGTTTGCAGGAAACCTGAGTGAGGCTCTGAAGTATGTTAGCAAGCTAAAATTAAAAGATATTTATTATAAGTTAGATACTTATAACCTGCAATTAATAATATATTTCGAGCTTGGATTTTATAAGCCTGCTTTAAATTTAATTAATTCATATAAGAAATTTCTAAAGAAGAATACTGATCTTTACGAAAGCCGTAGAATCAATAGTATAAATATAATCGACATATTCTACAAAATGATAAAGATTATTTCAGGATCAAATAAATATGACTTGAATGATATGAAAAGAGAAGTACAAGAAAATAGTATATTCATGTACAAAACCGAGATGTTAAAAAAAATCGAAGAACTTGAAATGAGAAAAGAAAACATTTAATTATCATATTACAAATCATATGTATTCTGAACCTGACTGTTACCTCCCTATTTCTGTATGACATTTCTGTCATTAAATGACATGCATGTCATACATAAGGTCATAATAAACTAAAGTTTAGTACACCTTTCTCAATATATTCCTATACCAATTTAATGAATTAGCTAGGATTTTAAGGCTTATCCCCGGTTGAAGCTTTACAATTAATATTGGCATACAGATTGACCTTACTATTAGCATTGTAATAAGAAATACATTTTGACTAAAAAATATTTAAATGGCTTCAAGAAAAAGGATAAAAATGGATAATATTTTAATTGTCGATGACGATAAATTTATGTGCCAGTCTTTATCCTACCTGTTGAAGGAAGAGGGTTATCACGTCAACACTGCTTTTGACGGTGAAGACGCCCTATCCAAACTGAAAAAGAACAAGTGCGACGTAATTGTAATTGACTATAATCTATCCGGGTTGCACGGTCTGACAGGATTGGGTGTATTGGAAAAAGTCAACCAGACGAATCCTTCGATAAGGTCAATCATGATATCGGGTTACGGTGATAACAATGTCAAAAGCAAAGCCAGGAAAATCGGCGTTGATGGTTTCTTGGATAAGCCATTCAGATTAACAAAACTTCTTAAAACTATAGGCAGTTCGGTTAACAAGAAGAGGAAAAAGACCGCATCTGCACCCAAACCTGCTCTAAAATCCGACCGGGTACATTTACGGAAAAATATAAAAATCTCTTCCTGAATGAAATTGATGAAGAAAGATGACCAATTGCCTTCTGATGTAATGTAGTACATTTCCTGTCGTTCTGATTGCAAATTGTTCCAAAAAGTACTTTGATATTCGTAAACTTTCAAACTATGGAGTTTAATTTAAAATAAAAAAATAAACAACTAAAACCATGCATCACACATTACGAAAAACAGGTACATATGCATATCATAAGATAGAAATACCAAGGCATACCGAAAAGAATAATCTCCACAGAGTAAAAGAGAACGAGATAGCCGACATTGACGATGAGTTCATTCCCGACATCGCTGCAGAGGAGCTTGCCAGAGAAAAATACGCTTTTGAACGGGAAGCTATTCCACATATAAATGCACTCTACAATTTCGCCTACAAAATGCTGGGCAATAAGCTCGATGCCGACGACATGATACAGGAGACCTATATGCGTGCATACAGGTTCTTCAGATCGTATGAAAAAGGGACCAACTGCAAAGCGTGGCTGTTCAGGATAATGAAGAACGTGATAATCAACAAGTACAGGAAAGAACAGAAGGACGCCGCTACCGTAGGATACGAGGACGTGATGAACTACGTGTCCTCGATAAAATCCAACCATTTCGACAGCGACGATTTCCAGGAAATTATGTTCTCCAAGCTGCTTGACGATGAAATGGCTATTGCGCTGGACTCGATACACGATGATTTCAAGATCGTGGTTATACTATGCGACCTCGAGGGCTTGAGCTACGAAGAAATTGCCGAGTTCCTGCACTGTCCCATCGGCACGGTACGCAGCCGCCTGCACAGGGGCAGAAGACTGCTTCAGCAGAAGCTGGTGATATACGCAAGACAAAGAGGATATCAGGTGTAAATGAACCCCACCCTATCCCTCCCCGAAGGAGAGGGCACTGGGTTTTTAAGGTTTATAAAGTTTATATCTAACTCCCCGGCTCCCGATAGGATCGGGACAGGTCCGCTCACCCTTCGACTTCCGAAAGGCGGGACAGGTCCGCTCATCCTTCGACTCCGCACAGGATGTGGGACTACTTCTTATTCTTCGATTGCAGGCTGTCGCGGAGTTTGGTAACACGTTGAATTTCACCCTGAACATCCGCCGCAGAACCGCCCGCTATGGTCTGTATTCTTTGTAAGATCTCAATCTCCTTATCATACTCACCGCTGTATTCGTATAGTGTCTTTAGGATTATATAAGGATTGTAATATCCGGAAACATTATTCGGGTTCTCGATAATTCTTTGCTGCGCCTGTTCTTTCACATGTTTTGCCACTTCCTCGTATTTAGCCATGTCGCCTGCACTGTAATATATATTGGCAAGGTTGAACTCAAGACGCCAATCCATTTCAACAAGCGAACGCGGCAGCTTCTGCTCCATTACATCAAGAGACTTAATACACATAGTTTTATCGTTGAGCATGTTAAGATAATACGAAGCCAGTGCCATGTATGCATTTCGGTAGCCGAAAGTTATCCTTAGCTGGTTTTCGTCGAGGAAAATATCGTTTGTGTTAAAGCCGCGCACAATAAATCCACGCTGGTAAGTCTTGCTCGGAACGGCATCCGGTCCTAAAAGATCTTTGCTGGTTAATTCCGTATTTACATTCTGAATATTCGAAGTCCTGTACGGAACCAGATGGTCGGCAATACCTTCCAGCCGCATATATTCGTCCAGACCTATACGGCTGTCTTCACCGCAGGTCGATGCAAAATAAATCGGCCTCTGCCATTTGTTTGCCAGAACTATTTCTCTCACCATGATGTCCTGTACACGTATCGCTTTTACATTTCCGTATTGAAGAGTGCTGTTCATCCTGAACGTTATCTTGCCTCTGTTTATCAGTGCAGTATCCTTGACGCCGAATTGGTCAAACACGTTCTTTGGCACAGGAATGTCAATATTTTTTGCTTCCCATTGAACCGGTTGCAGCCTTGTTATCTGGTCATCGGACAGGTTCATCGCCACTTTCATCGAACTGTGCGGAGTGTCGTTCTTCAACGCCAGGATATACCAGTCCGTATTTATCAGGCTCAGATTTGCAATTCTAACGTCGGTTCGTATGCCTTCGGCTTCCTGCATGTACCATAGAGGAAATGTATCGTTATCACCGCAGGTAAAAAGTATAGCATTGGGTTCACAGCTTTGTAAAAGGTTGTAGGCATAGTCCCACGGTACCCAGTTATGCGAGCGGTCTTCCTGATGATAATTTGTGCGGAACATGTTCACCGGTATGAACAGGAAAGCAAGGAAGAGAAATGCGAACGATGCTGTCTTTGCGGCGGATGTTTTTTTGATGAACCTCTGAATATCATCCACGATGCTCCTGCAGCCGATGGCGATCCATATAGAAAATACGAACCAGCTGCCGGAGTAAAAATATTCCCTGTCACGGGGCTGTGCGTTTTGCTGGTTCTGGTAAAATGCTATCAGGTAACCCATGAATATAAACGTGGCAAGAAATATGGACGCGAGCTTCCAATCACGCCGGAAATGTGCGAATAGCCCGATCAACCCGATCAGAAAAGGAATTCCGTAAAGCTGGTTGAACTTAACACCTGCATCCTGTTCCCATGATTCCCTTCCGATGTATTCCCAGAAAAGATACCTATTGTACATGTGGTTCATCTGCCAGCGCCAGAAATAATCGAGGTCGCTTTTATAATTTGCCCATACCGGCTGGTGCTGGGGCTCGGAGGAATAACGCCTCTTGAACACAGGAAATTCACCGTACTGCTCTCTGCTTAAGTACGAGACCAGCGTTTTAAAATCCTGCGGGTCATTTTCGTTAATCGAGGGATGTTTATCCGCTCTAATTATAATATATGCGTAGGTTGAAAATCCAAGTATGGCAAGAAATAAAGAAAGTGTGATTACATTTACGACCGGTCTTTTATTGTTGTGAGACCAGACACCGACATATAACAATACCACAAGCAGGATAAGAACAATTATTGTTCCAGTGAATAAGTGGTTGCCAGTTAGTGTTTCTATGAGGTTGGGTAGAATTTTTACAATACCGGGGTAAATGACAAAGCTTGCTATTAAGCCCACCAAAAACGGAAGATAAAAAGAATTCCGGTTGAAAACTTTTTTCCAGAATATGCCGATTATAACTATACTCACAACGATCATTACAAGCTTGAACTTATTATCGAAGTCCCTGTATTCCTCGGGAGAGGGAGGCGTTGAGCTATTCTGCGATGCCCACATAAACAACGCAATCACAAACAAAATTGCGACATGTCCGACAAAAAGCTTAGCAGTTTGTTTTGTAAATTCTTCATCGCGCACAAATTTTCTGTAGACATAGATCATGCCTACCGGAACTGCCGCAAGTACGCTCATCAAGTGAACTCCCGGCGATAAACCAAGTATAAATGCTATGAGAAGTATGTACTTGTCGCTTCCCTTTTCATCCGCTTTTTCATACCATACCATCATTAACCACATCATAAGAGTGAACAGGAACGTACTGAACCCGAACACGTTGGATTCTGTTGAGTTGAACCAGTAAGCTGTAGCAAAGCACAATGAAAGTGCACCGATTGCAGCAGAGATGTAGGTGATTATGTCGTCGGTAATATCATGATTAGTTTTTGCCCGTGAATGTTTTATCAGCCGTACTGCGACGAGGTAAAGAAACAAAACCGAGAACGAGCTTACAATAACAGTAAGGGTGTTCACACGGAAACCGATATTCTGTGCAAATGGGATCAGAGTAAGAATATGGTTCATCAGAATAAAGAACGGTGCTCCGGGGGGATGGGTTACTTCAAGTCCTGCCGATGCAGCGGAAAGCTCACCGCAATCCCAGAATGACACCGAAACCTGGACGGTCTTGAACAGGACAATCAATGCAATCAGGAAAACAGATGCCCCAATAATCTTATGAATGGTCTTAGAATTCATTTTGTTGTGAATAAGTTAATGTATTTGTGTTTCAGGTGACATAAATATAAGTGTCTTCATATATTAATCAATTAAGTGTTAAAATTACAAGGAATCTTTGCAATATATGTTTTGTAATTATAAATTAAAATCCTTTCAGAAAGGAACAACAAAATGATGTCAGTGAGCGTGTTTACTTAAGCAAAGCTGCATTATTGTTCATTTGGGGGATAAAAATTCTTGGTTGGTAAGGAGTATAGATAGAGCATCACAATGAAATTTTATGAGAATCGAAAATGTTAAAACAAGAGCGGCTGAGTTCGAAATCTGCATATTTTGTTACAATTTTTTACAACTCCTTTAATAAAAAATGAATTGTTTTGGAAATATATTATTAGGAAATTTGACGATAATTTCATTAAAAAGTAAATGAATACAAAAAAGAAACGTTTTTTTCTAATTGCTTCGGTAATTGTTGTAATATTTCTAGTATTTGTATTTTTCAGGCTTAAGGCAAACCTGGAAACTTCGAATAAGCAGCCGGTAATAAAACAAACTGTCGAACTCTCCACATCTAAAAGGGGTGATATAACCAGAAAATTATCATTTACAGGTGATATTGCTGCATTTCAGCAGTCAAATATATATACACGAGTAAGCGGAAACATTGAGAAAATGTATGTGGATATAGGAAGCAAAGTTCAGACAGGGACGCTGCTTGCCAGGATAGACCAGACAATTTATATACAGAACGTAAGGCAGACAGAAGGAGTCTATAAACAAGCAGTAGCTACCCTGGAAAACAATAAAACCCAGTATGAAAGGAACAAGGATCTATTCAAAGAAGGTTTGATATCTCAAAGCGACCTCGATAATTCTGAGACTTCTGTAAAAGTAGCACAGGCACAGGTTGATGCTGCAATGGCTAACTATAAGAATGCACAGACCCAGCTCGAATACTGCAGTATACGAGCACCTTTTTCAGGCTACATAACAAAACGTCTGCTGGATCCCGGTTCCTATGTCACTGCTAATGCAGTAACCTCAAGTTCGACGATATTTGTTCTATCTCAAATAGACAAGCTGAAAGTATTGGTGAACGTACTGGAAAAGGACCTGCCTTTACTTGATAAAGTAATTGATGCAAAAGTAACAACAGATTCTTATCCCGAAGATGTATTCACAGCAAAGGTTAACAGGATAAGTGAAGCTTTTGACCTGAACACAAGGACAATGCCGGTTGAAGTAGATATCGATAACAAAGACCGTATCCTTAAACCCGGCATGTTCGCAAAGATAGATCTAGTATTACAGTCAGATGAAAATGTTCTACTACTCCCCACACAATGTACTTTGAAGGATGATCAAGGTGATTATGTCTATATGGTATCACCGCAGGATTCTGTCGCTCATAAACATTATGTAAAGCTTGGTATTGAATCAGATAATAAAGATGAAATATTATCCGGTCTGACAGATTCGGACAAAGTTGTTATACTGGGAATGGAACTGATCAAAGAAGGGTCAAAGGTCAGAATAGGGAAATGATCTTTTTACCGTACTCAAATGAGTTTTAGATAAATAAAATAAATCAGATATGTGGCTAACAAGACTTGCACTTAAATATCCCATTACAACTCTAATGGCGTCGATCGCTATTTTTGTTCTGGGTATTGTTTCCTTCGAACAGCTGCCTATCGATATGCTTCCGAACATACAGATCCCCGTTGTTTCTGCCATTACCTTTTACAACGGAGCCGGCCCTCTGGACATGGAACAAAGCGTTACAGTCCCCATCGAAAGAGCCGTGAGCTCAACCAATGACGTCGATTATATTTCCTCGTCAACGAGAGAAGGTATTTCTTCCATCAGAATTTACTTCAACTGGGATGCTAATACTGATGTCGGGCTGATAGATGTTATACAAAAAATAAACAGGGTTTTGAACCTCCTTCCTACGGGTGTGTCACAACCGCTTGCTTTGAGATTCGATATTACCAATATTCCTGTCATTACGGTAAACCTCAGCAGCGATATGGATGAAAGAAGCTTATACGACCTTGCTTATAATGTAATCGAACCCCAGCTCGAGCACCTTCCCGGTGTGGCATTTGCTCAGGTTATAGGAGGTAAGATAAGAGAGATACACGTAACTGTGGACAGGGACCGGATCCAAGCAGTTGGTGTTCCCATACAACAGGTTGTTAATGCTGTGTCTGCTTCCAACCTAATCATTCCCTCGGGAGATTTAAAATCAGGGATTTTTGATTATTCGCTCAAAACGGAAAGCCAGTTTAATCTGGTTGAGCCTATGGGTAATATCGTAGTAGCTGAAAACAACGGAATTCCCATAAGGGTAAGGGATGTTGCGAGGATAGAGGATTCGTACCAGGAACAGACTGAAATTATTCGAAATAACGGCAAACACGGTGTAATTCTTAGAGTCCAAAAAACCCCGGGGTCAAATACAGTTGATATAGTTGATGAAGTACTGAAAGGTTTAAAAAATCTTCGTGATGTTCCGCCCAATGTAACGGCTACAACCTCATTTGACCAGAGCCAGTATATCCGCCAATCCATCAGCGGTTTGCTGCAGGAAGGCGGAATAGGTGCATTCCTAGCGGTATTGGTTATAATAGTATTTTTACGTAATACAAGGAGTACGATTATAATATTTACAGCAATCCCGCTCTCCATACTCGTTACATTTATATTTTTCAGGTTCAGCGGGACAACTTTGAATATCATGACCCTGGGTGGATTGGCGCTCGGGGTAGGAAGACTGGTGGATGACTCGATCGTTGAGCTGGAAAATATTACAAGGCACTATACCAGAATGGAGAAAGATAATGTAAGCAAAATACAGGCTACGCTCCAGGCCGCTCTCGAGGTTGCAGCTCCAATTTTTGTTTCTACATTAACTACCGTTATCGTGTTTTTACCGGTTATATTTTTATCCGGTATTGCCAAGCTATTGTTCATACCCCTTGTCCTCACAATTTCGGTCGCACTGTTCGCATCGTTCTTTGTATCACGTACCGTTACCCCGCTCATGTGTTATAAAATAATGAAGGGTGAAAGAGAGGTTGACCCGAATTCCAAAAAGCTTTCTCACAGACTTCAGATAAAGTCTCAAAACTTCTTTAATTCCATAGATAATTTTTATGAAAACTCATTAAGATCAGCTTTAGGACACCGCAAGCTTGTGATATTCGGAGTGCTGGGATTTTCTGTAATGTCGTTCTTTTTATTCAGGTTTATTGGCACGGAATTCTTCCCTGAATCTGATGAAAGCCAGTTCGGTATAACCATAAAACTACCCGTAGGCACACGTATCGAAGAAACGGAAAAGTTTGTAAATAAAGTAGAGAATATCATAAAACAGGATGTTCCGGAAGCGAGTACAATTATTTCCGACTTAGGTGTACCAAGTGCAAAGAGCGGAAGCTTGTTCAGCAGAAACACGGGGAGTCATACTGCCAATATATCTGTTTCGCTCGTACCACCCGATCAAAGGGATAGGACTGTGTGGGAGATATGTAATAGATTGCGTCCCAAACTTCTTGCACTGCCCGGCGGACAGATTTATGTAGATCCGGGAGGATTCTTAAAATTCCTTCTGAATTTCGGCTCTAATGCTCCTATAGATGTTCAGGTACTTGGATATGAGTTCGATGCTTCTAACAAGCTT
>Ga0326726_10006887_pt1 | contig 10213 bp, 14 predicted proteins | sample MHFenrmetagenome_2_FD_207603 | JGI IMG/M metagenome (GOLD analysis project Ga0326726, IMG submission 207603) | Lab enriched peat soil microbial communities from Michigan Hollow, Ithaca, NY, United States - MHF15MN | ecosystem: Environmental > Terrestrial > Soil > Wetlands > Peat | place: USA... | reverse complement strand
GGAGCATGAATGAGTCGGACACGACGCTTACTTCAGTGCAGCCAGCCGGCGAGCAGCAAGATTGGCAGCGTTGGTGCCGGGATGCTTGTCCACCAGTTCTTCGAGTGTCTTGCGCGCGCCCGCGAGGTTATCCAGCGCTATCTGGTTGGTTGCAATGTTGAGCATTGCATCGGGCACCTTGGCGCTGGTGGGGTAGACCGCCACCAGTTTTTGTTGTTGCGCCAGCGCTGTTTTGTAATCCTTGAGCGCGTAATAGGCATAGCCGACCCAGTATTGCGCATTGGGTGCCAGCGCACTGTCAGGATAGGCCTTCAGGAAACCTTTGAAACCGGCGATCGCCCCCACGTAGTTGGCTTCACGAAAATGATTGAGTGCGGTTTCATAGGTACGCGATTCAACCAGAGGATCGAGTTGCGGCGTGGTAGCCACGGCAGACGCGGGGGCGGATGGCGGAGCCTCGGCAACAGTTGGCGCGGGTGAAGCTGGTGAAGCCGGGGGAGTAGGTGAAACTTGCGGGCCTGGCGCAGGGGTCTGCGCAATTTCGGTTACCGGCGCAGGCTTGGCCACCTTGGCGAGATCGGTAATACGCTGATCAAGATCGACATACAAATCGTTTTGCCGCTTGCCCAGGGTATCCAACTGGTGCACTTGCACTTCAGTCTGGCCACGCATCTTGGCAACTTCGGCCTTGAGTGCTTCGACCTCCTTCAACAGGCCCAGCAACTGCTGGTTTTGTTGTATCACGCCCTCAAGTTTGGCGAGACGCTCGTTCAGGGAATCCGTAACCCGCTGCAATACCTGCACCTGACGTGCAAGGTCCGGTGTGTCCGCCCACGCAGGCTGAGCCCGCATAAGCGCTGCCGGCGCCAGCACCAGCGCCGAAACCAGAATCAAACCAAAACGCTGCCTCAAGACCAATTACTCGTCAGCATACACCACATCAACGCGGCGATTTTCGGCGTGCGCTTCCTCGGTAAGGCCCTCGTTGCGCAATTTTTCTTCACCAAAACTCACTGCTTCCAGTTGTGCATCGCTCACACCCATCACAGCCAGCGCCTTGCGAGCGGCCTCGGCCCGTTTTTGCGCCAGTGCCAGGTTGTATTCCCGGCTGCCGCGCTGGTCCGCATTGCCCTGCAGGATCAGGCGTGCGTCACGGTGTGACATCAGGTAGGCAGCATGCGCTTCAAGCATTGGACGGTATTCATCCTTCACGACATAGCTGTCGTAATCAAAAAACATTTCGCGGGTAGCCAGGGGGCTGGCCGGATCCTTACGGGGGTCACCGGTGTATTTGCTGCTGTCGCCGATCTGTTGGCCGTCAATCGAACTGCCTTTCACACCCGCTCCATCAAGTGCAGTCGTTTCAGCGCCACTGCTGGTAGTGGCCTTGGCGGCCGCGCCGGTTTGCCCTGACGTGGCTGCCGTTGTGGCTGGCGATGTTGTAACGGGCTTGCTGGCGGTGCGGTCTTCCACCGTGGCTTGCGTGTCGCTGGTGGTGCTGCATCCGGAAAGGGCCAACGCAAGCAGGATGGGCCAAATTATTTTATTCATCATTCTCTCCTCATAACGATTTTATGGAACAGGGTTCAACGTTGGGTGCAACGGGGCACCGGCTTCAGCCTGTATCCGCAAAAGTTCACAACAGTTCCCCCCACGCACCCACCGGACACCGATGCCAATCGGTGATAAAGATGCGCAACAGCAAGTTGGAAAGTCTACAACGCATGCCCACTTACTCATTTTACTTACACGATTGCCAATCCGGCACGCCACCTCATGGCCCCCAGGCAGGTTCGCGCGCGTCAACACCCGATTCGGAGAGGCGGGCCCGGGTCTTTCCATCCAGACTGACCGTACCCAGAATGCCGCGCTCATCCTGCACGGTGGCGTACAACACGGCCTGACTATTTGGCGCAAAACTGGGCGATTCATCGCGCGCGGTATCGGTCAGTACACGGGTCTGACCCGTAGCCAGTTCCAGCAGCACCACACGGAAACGACCGTCTTCACGACCGATATAGGCCAGATATCGGCCATCCGGGCTGATCGCCGGGGAGACGTTGTAGTTGCCGCTAAAAGTCACCCGTTTAGGTTCACCGCCGCTGGCTGCCACGCGGTAGATCTGTGGGCTGCCGCCACGGTCCGAGGCGAAATACAGGGTTTGCCCATCTGGCGAGAATGCTGGCTCGGTATCGAGGTTGCCGCCCTGGGTCAAGCGGCTGAGTCCACTGCCGTCGACGTTGATGAGATAAATCTGCGATGCCTCGTCACGCGTCAGCACCACGGCCAGGCGTTTGCCATCGGGCGCCCAGGCCGGTGCGGAATTGGAACCCTTGAACGCAGCGGTCTTGCGGCGGCTGCCATCCTGCAGGGACTGCACATAGACCACCGGCTTTTTGTCTTCGAATGACACATACACCAGGCGATCGCCGTCGGGCGAGAACATCGGCGAAATCAGCGGTTCTTTGGAACGTACCACCGTACGCGGATTCTGCCCGTCAGCATCGGCCACCTTCAGTTCATAACGCGTGCCCTGTTTTTGCACATAGGCAATGCGGCTGCTGAACACCCCTGGCGTGCCGATCAGCTTCTCGTACACGATGTCTGCGATCTGGTGTGCGGTGGCTCGCCACTGGGCCGGTGAAATGTTGTAGCTGAAACCGACCAACTGCGTCTGCTTGACCACATCCAGCAGACGGAACCTGACTTCGAAGCGACCACCGGGCAGCGCCGTAACCTGGCCGATCACCATTGCATCCGCGCCCTTGCCGCGCCAGATGCCGTAATTGACCTGCGCAGGCTCGACCGGCTGCTGGGTGCCGCTGGCATCGATCAGTTTGAACTGGCCGCTGCGATTGAGGTCGTCCCCGGCAATCTGGGTCAGCGCCGGCATGGGTTGACCCGGCGCCGTCTGGAACGGCACCATCGCCACCGCAATCTTGTTGACAGCACCGCCGAACACCTGGATTTCCATCGCGGCGCGGGCGGAAAACGACGCGCTCAACAAGGCGAGGCAGTACAAGGGAAGCAGTACAACAGCGCGAAACATGGATATGGAAATCTCGATAAATTAATGATGCTGTGTCGAGCAAGTTTAGCACAGCCCCGGGGTCGGACCGGCCGCCGCGCGCCATCTGCGGCCTTGCATCAAGCTCACTCTTTGGGGTGATGGATGAAGGAAAGTTCCGGGACAAAGGCAGCGCGCGCATCGCGGTCGGTCGGCAACGGGAGCGGGGATGATTTTTCGATGGCGCGCACCACCGCTTCGTCATACGCCGCATTGCCGCTGGACTTCGTCACCCGCACATTCTGGACTTCGCCGGTAGGCAACAGTTTCACCAGACAGCGCACTTCGGGATTGCCTTTGAGGCTGTCTGGCAGTCTTGTGTTGCCGCGCACCTTGGCACTGATCATGTCGCGGTGCTGCCCAATGGTGCGTTCCAGGTCAGCCTGCCGCCTGATGGCCGCATCGGCCAGTTTCACCTGCCGCATTTCCTTTGCGGCCTCCTCATCCGTCATGCGCTGCATCAAATCCTCTTCTTCCATCTGGCGCAGCAATTCGCGTTTTTTCTGTTCCGCCAGTTGCTTGTCGCGCTCTTTTTTCATGGCCTCGGCCTCGGCGCGCGCGGTATCCTCCAGCGCCTTTTCCTCGGCCACCTGCAGGACCTTCATTTTTTTCAGGCTTTCTGCCTCGGCCTTCTTTTTTTCCAGTGCGATGTCGGGCGCCTTCGGTGGCGGCGGTTCCTTGACCACGGGTTGAGGTTTGGGCGCGGGCTGAATCTTGACGGGTTCCTGCACCTTGACGGGTTGCGGTTCAGGCGGCGGCTTGGCAACCGGCTCGGGTTGCAGCTCGGGTTGCGGCTCGATTGGCTCGATGGGCGGGGGTGGCGCGGTTTCCGGCAACGAACTCCACAAATCCACCATCACCGGCGCGGGGTGCTGGGTTTGCCACGACACGCCGAAGACCAGCAGCAGCACAAACAGCGCATGCACCCCGAGCGCCAGCGCGCCGGCTGCAACATTGGGCACGGGACGGGAGGCGAAGGGCGCTTCGGCCGACAGATTCATGGCGCCGGGCGAGCGAGTAATCCGATGCGGGTAATTTGGGCGTTCTGCAACATGCTCATGGTGTTCATCACCTCTTCGTAGCGGACATTCTTGTCCGCCGCGATGACCACGGGCTGATCCGGCATTGCGCGATGCAGCGCGGCAATTTCAGCGGCCAGATTGGACTTTGACACCTTGCGTTCGTCGCCGCCGGCCGCACGGTTGCGCAATATGTATTCGCCCGATTCCTTGATGATGACTTCCAGCGGCTGCGACGGCGTTTGCGCAGTTTTGCTGACGCTCGGCAGATCGACCTGACCGGGGTTGATAAAGGGGGCCGTCACCATGAATATGACGAGCAGCACCAGCATCACGTCGATCATCGGCACGACGTTGATCTGGGCGATTTGTTTGCGGGTACGCGCCACGTTTACGCCGGCTTGATTGACTGCCGCTGCAGGATGTTTGAAAACTCTTCCATGAAGCTTTCCATGCGATTGGCCAGCCGGTCGATATCGTGGGTGTAACGGTTGTAGCCGACCACGGCGGGAATCGCGGAGAACAGCCCCATGGCGGTAGCGATCAGCGCCTCGGCAATGCCGGGGGCGACTTGCGCCAGCGTGGCCTGCGCCACGGTGGCCAGGCCCTGAAACGCGAGCATGATCCCCCACACCGTTCCGAACAGCCCGACGTAGGGCGACACCGATCCGACGGTGGCAAGAAATGACAGATGCGACTCCAGGCCATCGAGTTCACGCTGGTAGGTCGCGCGCATCGCGCGGCGGGTACCGTCGATGATGACGTTGCTCGACAGACCCGCCTGCCGCCTCAGTTTCATGAATTCACGAAACCCCGCTTCGAAGATGCGTTCCATTTCGCCCGCGCTTTCTCGTTCGGCAGCCACCCGCTGGTACATGGCATTGATATCGCCGCCGCCCCAGAATTCGCTCTCGAAGCTGTTGGTGACCCGCAGGGCACGCTTGAGGGAAAACATCTTGAGGAAGATGTACCACCACGACATCATCGACGCGATGAGCAGCAGCCCCATCACGAATTGCACCGGCAACGAGGCATTAATAATGAGATGGAGCAGCGAGAGGTCTTGACCGAGTTCAGGATTCACGTTTCTTGGGCCAGAGCTTGAAGAATGGGCGAGGGTATTCTAACGGGTTTGAAACGTGCTGCGTCGACACAGGCGAGCGTGACCCGTGCCGAGACCAACCGGGTTGCCCCCCGGGTGAGCGTCTGTTCAACACTGAGGCTGGCGCGCCCGACCTCATACAGGTCGACCGACACCTCGATCTGATCGTTGAAACGTGCGGGCGACAGGTAATCGACTTCCACCCGCCGCACCACGAACACCGCCCCTGCCTCGTCGCGCAGGGTGTCCTGCTCGAATCCGAGCGCACGCAGCCATTCCGAGCGCGCGCGCTCCATGAACTTGAGGTAGGTTGCGTAATACACCACGCCGCCTGCGTCGGTGTCCTCCCAGTAGACGCGAACCGGCCAGTGAAAAGCCATATTCAGAACAGTTCCAAGCCGGATTCGCCGGCTGGTGGTGCGAGGCCGAGGTGGCGATACGCAAGCGGCGTGGCGATGCGGCCGCGTGGGGTGCGCTGCAGGTAGCCCTGCTGGATCAAATAAGGTTCGAGCACATCCTCGATGGTGTCGCGCTCCTCGCCGATGGCAGCAGCGAGATTGTCCAGCCCGACCGGGCCGCCCATGAATTTCTCGACCACCGCCGACAGCAGCTTGCGGTCCATCACGTCGAGTCCGGCACGGTCAACGTCGAGCATCAGCAGGGCCGCATCGGCCACCGCGCCAGTGGCCTGCCCTTCCGCTTTGACTTCAGCGTAATCGCGCACCCGGCGCAGCAGGCGGTTGGCGATGCGCGGCGTGCCGCGCGAACGTCTGGCAATTTCCAGCGCACCGGCCTCGTCCAGGTTCATCTGCAACAGACCGGCCGAGCGGTGCACGATGAAGCCGAGCTCTTCCGCCGAGTAAAACTCCAGCCGCGCGACGATGCCGAAGCGGTCGCGCAACGGGTTGGTGAGCATGCCTGCGCGCGTCGTCGCACCAATCAGGGTGAACGGCGGCAGATCGAGCTTGACCGAGCGCGCGGACGGCCCCTCGCCGATCATGATGTCGATCTGGAAATCCTCCAGTGCAGGGTAGAGCACTTCCTCGACCACCGGACTCAGGCGATGAATCTCGTCGATGAACAGCACATCGTGCGGTTCCAGATTGGTCAGCAAGGCTGCCAGGTCACCCGCGCGTTCCAGCACCGGCCCCGAGGTATGGCGCAGGTTGACGCCCATCTCGCGCGCGATGATGTGCGCCAGCGTCGTCTTGCCCAGTCCGGGCGGACCAAACAACAATACATGGTCGAGCGCTTCGCTGCGGTTTCTGGCGGCATGAATGAAGATTTCGAGCTGCTCACGCGCCTTGGCCTGACCGACATATTCAGCCAGCGTGCGCGGCCGCAGCGCGCGCTCGACCTGCTCTTCCTGCGGGCTGACGGCGGCGGGGGCGATAAGGCGGTCGGTTTCTATCATGAAGACTTACCCTTTGGACAGCAGCTTCAAGGCCTGGCGGATCGCCTCGGACACAGGCAGGTCGGCAGGAAGCTTCTGCAAGGCGAGTCCGGCCTCCCGCTCGTTGTATCCCAGCGCCAGCAGGGCTTGCCGCACGTCGTCCGAAACATGTTCCGTCCCGGGTGCTGCGGCAATGGCGCCGGCGAACACCGGCTTGCCCTTCAGCTCCAGCAGCAGGCGCTCGGCGGTTTTCTTGCCGATGCCGGGGACTTTGACGATACGGCCGATTTCCTGCGCGGCAATCGCCACCGACAGATCGTTGACCGACAGGCCAGACAGCACCGACAAAGCGGTCTTGGCGCCAATGCCCGAGACTTTCAGCAGTTCGCGAAACGCCGCGCGCTCGATCTCGCTGCCGAAGCCGTACAGCAGGTGCGCGTCCTCGCGGATGGTCAGATGCGTCAGCAGGCAGATTCTCTCGCCGATGGCGGGCAGGTTGTAGAAGGTGCTCATCGGCACGTCGATTTCATAGCCGACGCCGCTCACGTCCACCAGCACATGCGGCGGCTGCTTGGCGGCGAGCGTGCCGCAAATACGTCCGATCATGAATGTCTTCCGGTTAACAACAGAATGGCCGCAAGCAGGAGCGGTAGCGCATGTGCGGCAAGCAAGGTCAGCTTGATGGCGGGTGCGAGATGCTCGGGCATCGCAGCAAAACGCCGCAGCTGACTCCACGCCAGCACGGCGGGAATCCACGCAATAAACGCGAATGCGGCCGCAAGCGGCAAGGCTTCCCGCAGCATGCCACCCACCAGTGCCACCGCCGCCAGCAGCAGTATCAGGCCATAGCCCCAGGCGGCAGTCGCCGGTTGCAGCCGAGCCACCCAGTGCAGCTTGCCGCTGGCGCGGTCGGCCTCGCGATCGGGAAACTGGTTGATGTAGAGAATGTTGGCGACCAGCAGCGCATAGGGCGCGCCGGCCAGCCAGGGCAGCGGTGCCCACGCGCCGCGCTGCGCATAATCCGCGCCGGCGACGACGAGCAGGAATCCGGTCGCGACGCAGAGTTCGCCCACCCCCCGGCTGTTCAGCTGCAACGGCGCCGCCGAATAGGCCCAGCCGATGGCGAGCCCGGCCAGCCCGATCCAGAACAGCCCCGCGCCCGCTACGCTGAGCAGCCACAGCCCGCCGACGATCGTGGTGGCGAACAGCGCGACAGCAAAAATGAGTACCTGGCGCGGCGTCAGCACGCCATTCTGGATGAAGCGGCTGCCGCCGGTAAAGGGATAGATGCGCTGCGTGTTGCGCGCGTCGGTGCCGTTGAGATGATCGCAATAATCGTTGAGCACATTGATGCCCGCGTGCGCCAACAGGGCCAGCAGCAGCGTGACCAGCGCGCGTTCCCATTCGAATGCCGCGCCGCCAACAACCGCCGTGGCAAAGCCGAGCAGGCAGCCGGCCAGGGTGATGGTGAGGAAGGCCGGGCGCGTAGCCAGCAGGTAGCGGGCAAACGGATTGGCGAGGCGTTCGCGCGTTGGCTCGGCAGGCGACAGTGCGGTGTTCATACGAGCCGCCCGCCTTTCACGCGATAACCCGCGGTGGAGTGCGCGCCCAGCCGGCTGCCATGCGCGTGGGTAATGGCGCAGGCAAGCGCATCGGCGGCGTCCGCCTTTGGCGCAGCGGGCAGACTCAGCAAGCGTTTGACCATTTCCTGCACCTGCTCCTTGGCGGCCTTGCCGTGACCAACCACGGCCTGCTTGATTTGCAACGCAGTGTATTCCGCCACCATCAGTTCACGCGATACGGCGGCACAGATCGCGGCGCCACGCGCCTGCCCGAGCAGCAGGGTGGACTGCGGATTGACGTTGACGAAGACGATTTCCACCGCGCAGGTATCGGGCTGATAGGTGGCGATCACCTCGTTCAGACCGGCGAACAGCACGCCGAGCCTTTGCGGGAGTTCGCCCTCGCCACTCTTGATCACGCCACTGGCGACGTAGACCAGCTTCTGGCCAGTCTGTTCGATCACGCCGAAGCCGGTGAGGCGCAGACCGGGGTCAATGCCGAGGATGCGGATTCCACTCACGCTTTCAGCGCCTTCAAATGCCCTTGATGAGCATAGGCAAGGATTTTCTCGTCGGCCGTGACAAGGGTGAGGTTGTGAACCCGCGCACTCGCCATCAGCAGACGATCGACAGGATCGCCATGCGGCGCATCGGGCAGGCGCGTCGACTCCAGCGCGATCTCCGGAACAACTCCAAGCATTTGCATGCCGGGCGTGGCGGACGCCTGACGCACCCACTCGTCTACCGGCATGGAGAGGCGAATACGGTCTTTGGCCACCAGCATGCCGATCTCCCACACCGACATCACCGATACCCACAACTTGCCAACCTGGGCGGCCCGTTCAATACGCGAGCGAGCCTGTTCGTCCAAGCGGTCCGGATCGGATTCGAGCCACAACCAGACATGCGTATCAATCACCAACCCAATGTCAGGCATCGGCATCCCAGGCTTCATCAATTGGGCGAACGATGTCAGCACGCAGCTGCACCGTACCTGCCAGGCGCCCGAACACAACCGCCTCGACAGCCTCTACCGGAACCAGTCTGGCAACGGCACGGCCGTGTTTGGTCAATGTGATGCTGGCGTGCGTCTGCGCGACCTGATCAAGATAGGCGAGGCACTTGGCCTTGAATTCTGTTGCCGGCAATTCCATGATCGCTCCAAATGGTCATTTAATTATGACCACATTAGCAAACCTGCCTCATTCAGGCAACACCGCATTGGTGAAGACATCCTGCACGTCGTCGAGCGAGTCGAGTGCGTCGAGGATTTTCTGCATCTTCACCGCGTCGTCGCCCGCGAGCTCGGTTTCCGCTTCGGCGCGCATGGTGATCTCGGCGACCGCCGGCTTGAACCCGGCTTTCTCCAGCGCCTCCTTCACCGCTTCGAAGGCCTTCGGATCGGGCGAGGTCAGCACTTCGATCGAGCCGTCTTCGTTGGGGATGATGTCGTCGGCGCCGGCATCCAGCGCCACTTCCATCACGACGTCTTCGCTGGCGCCCGGCTCCAGGACGATCTGGCCGCAGTGCTTGAACTGGAACGCCACGCAACCGTCGGTGCCCATATTGCCGCCGTGCTTGACGAAGGCATGGCGCACGTCGGCGACGGTGCGCGTCTTGTTGTCGGTCAGGCAATCCACGATCAACGCGACGCCGCCGATGCCGTAGCCTTCGTAGCGCACTTCCTCGTAGTTCACGCCTTCGAGCTGGCCGCTGCCGCGCTTGACCGCGTTTTCAATATTGTCCTTCGGCATCGATTCGGCCTTGGCCTTCTCGATCGCCAGCCGCAGGCGCGGGTTCATGGCGGGATCGCCACCGCCCATTTTGGCGGCCACGGTGATTTCCTTGATAAGCTTGGTGAAGACCTTGCCGCGCTTGGCATCCTGGCGACCCTTGCGGTGCTGGATGTTGGCCCATTTCGAATGTCCTGCCATGTTTTTTCCAACGCAAACCGAATAGCTGGAGATTTTACACCGTGGCCCCTACTCTACGTTTCGGCATCGACCTCGGCGGCACCAAAATCGAGCTGATCGCGCTCGATGCCGCCGGCCAGGAAATCCTGCGCCGCCG
>Ga0326726_10006886_pt1 | contig 10214 bp, 8 predicted proteins | sample MHFenrmetagenome_2_FD_207603 | JGI IMG/M metagenome (GOLD analysis project Ga0326726, IMG submission 207603) | Lab enriched peat soil microbial communities from Michigan Hollow, Ithaca, NY, United States - MHF15MN | ecosystem: Environmental > Terrestrial > Soil > Wetlands > Peat | place: USA... | reverse complement strand
GTGTAAGCAGCCAGTTTCTCCCTTAATTGGAATCCAATTCTCTTGTCCAGCAATCCATGCTCACGCAAAGACGCTAAGAACGCAAAGGTCCGCGACACTAAATCTCCACATATCAATAAGCGATGATGTTGTCAAGCTATTCTTGTTTATCTGGTAATTAGAGAGGTATAGACGCCACTGAATAATGGGGGTTTGTACGACATACGGAGTCCTATGAGTCAATCCCTTTCTCACTTGAAATTCTATAGTGGCTCCTGTACAAATGACCCACCAGTTGTCCCACAATTTTCTGAGTTCGGTCCATATCTCAGTATCCCCTAAGCAGCCTTCTTCAAATTCGTCCGTGGGGCATTATTGAAAAAGGAAACACGACTCTGAGGGAATTAGATTGCCTTCAGCAATTACCCGTGAATGCCCCCTCGCCACTCGATCCATTTTCAACTTCATCCCATCCCACAAAAGCACGCCTTGGGAACATAACCATATAGAGGGGATTGTACTGGATCCTGACTCCTGTTACTCCATGATCCCAGGTTTTGGCGGTATCGGAAGATGAACATTTCTTGCCACAACGGAACCATAATTTTTCGAAGAATTAGCTGTAGATTTGATGTTCAAACCGTAAATTTTTGAGCTTCAAAAAAGGCTCTATCCATAGCAGAAACCTATAGCTTTTGAGAATGTTAATTTCCCGAGAATTAGGAAGTGATTGGTGATAAGAAAATAGTTAAGGAATGCGGCAAGATGGGGGCTACCTTCAAAGGCAACCACAATCTTGCCATTCTTGCATTGACAGATTAATTGTTAATACTTATAATACGGTCGCTATTAAATGGCGTCTTCGCGAGACTTGCTCATCACCCCTTGTTTGACAATTTGTTTTAGAAGCAACGTCGCATTCTTGTCTACACATTCTGGAGCAAGTCGCCCGGGCTTCGCAGAGAGTTATTTAGAAACCGTAACCGAAAACATACTGAGGAGATCTTTAAGCAAAGTGCAGACAAAATAAGAGGAGGGACATCTGCCGTGAGAGAATCAAAAGTGATGAGCACCAGAGAAGCCGTATCGAAATTCATAGAAAACGGCATGACCGTGGCTATCGGTGGTTTTTTCCACGGGATCTCTTATGCAATTACTCATGAGATCATCAGGCAAAAAAAGGCCCACCTGACAATTTGCCAACCCAGCTTTAACGAGCATGCAGATCAGTTGATCGGAGCAGGATGCGTCGACAGGATCATTTCAGCCTATGTTTGGATGGAGGTCTTCGGGCCGCTCTACTGTTTCCGGAGGGCCATGGAAAAAGGGATTCCGCATAAAATCGAAATGGAAGACTATACGAATTTCTCGATGATGGCGCGATTGATGGCAGGTGCTCTTGGGGTGCCGTATATTCCCCTGCATTCCCTAATGGGAAGCGATATGATGAAGCATTCAGCCTGGATGGGGGACGGCAAGGTAAAGTTGATAAAAGATCCCTTTGGTTCCGGTGTCGAACATGCCGTTGTTCCGGCGCTCGTGCCCGACGTCGGCTATTTTCATGCCCAAAGAGCGGATGCGGAAGGGTACGTCCAGATGTGGGGGATTTGCGGCGATTTGCCTTGGAGCATGCGGGCCTGCAAAAAGGTTATTGTTTCTGTTGAGGAGATAGTGGACCGTAGGGTGATCAGCGGGGATCCTAACAGGACTATCTTGCCGGGATACAAAGTTGTCGCTGTTTTGCACGAGCCGTTCGGGGCCCATCCGAAGAACATCCAGGGATATTATGATGTGGATCGGGATTTCATATTTAAGTACATTCGAGAATCAAAGCAGCCGGAAGACTGGCGTAAATTTATGGATGAATGGGTGTATGCGGTCAAGGACAGGAATGCTTACTCGGAAAAGTATATCCAAACGTTCGGACTGAAAAAATTCCTGAGCTTTAAAGCCAAAGACATGAGCTGCACCTCGGTGAATTACGGTTACTAAGGAGGGGATCATGAGTCCTTACCAAGATTTCACATTACAGGAATTGATGGCGGTCGCGGCCGCGAGAGAAATTAAAGATGGAGAAAAAGTCATTATTGGAACGGGGCTTCCTCTTCTTGGTGCAACTCTGGCTCAAAAGACTCATGCTCCGAATATGGTTGCCATTTATGAATCAGGGGCAATCGATTGTAAGCCTCTGGTGACACCATTTTCCGTTGCCGATTCCGTTCTTGCGCCCGGTTCCGCGATGCAGGGCGGTCTCATGGAAGGCCTCGGTATGGTTCATGCCGGAGATATCGATGTTGGTTTCCTCGGGGGGGGCCAGATCGATAGATATGGCAATCTGAATACGCACGTCATCGGAGATTACCGAAATCCCCAGGTGCGTTTTGCCGGAAGTGGCGGCAACAATGATATTGGCACCGGATGCAAGCGCACGATCGTCATGATGCTCCATGAAAAACGAAGATTTCCAGAAAAGGTCGATTTCATAACTACGCCAGGATTTCTCTCCGGAAGAGGCCAAAGAGAGAAACTGGGTCTGCCGGGCGGTGGTCCGAGCGTGGTTGTATCAACGATGGGCATTCTCCGGTTTCATCCCGAAACAAGGGAAATGTACCTCGAATCATACCATCCCGGAGTTACGATCGAGAAGATCAAAGAAAACACAGGCTGGGATTTGAAAGTCTCTGATCATGTCCGGGAGACAGAGCGGCCCACTCCGGAACTGATCCGCATTCTGAGAGAAGTACTCGATCCCACAGGCATTTTTTTGAAGAAAGAATAAAGCCCGCGCGGTTGGAGGGAAATTATAAAGGAGTTCTTTACAAGGGGTTTTAGACGTATTCCATAGGGAAGAACAAAACGAAGGACTGAGGAGGTGCCCTGTCATTGGAGTCGCCGCCAAGGACTAGGTGATTCCCAGGTAGCGTAACATGATGGCCGGGCTTTCCTTAAGTTCGGCGATTTTTCCGTGGTATTGAATGCTGCCTTTTTCAATGATATAGGCACGGTCGCTTAGTGGAAAAGAAAAGTGGGTGTTTTGCTCGCAAAGAAGGATCATCAGGCCCTCGGCCTTTAGATTTTGAATCTGCTCCCCTAAATCCTGAACCACCAACGGGGCCAACCCCTCGGAAGGCTCGTCCAGAAGCAGCAAGTCGGGATTGCCCATCAAGGTCCGGGCGATGGTCAGCATCTGCTGTTCTCCGCCGCTTAGCGTCCCCCCCAACTGATTTTGACGGGTTTTCAGGATCGGGAAAAGATGATAAACCCGCTCAAAGTCCCATTGAACTCCTCGCACCTTCCCGGGTTTGCGCGCCACGTCCAGATTCTCCCATACGCTGAGCTTGGGAAAGATGCGCCGATCCTCAGGGACAAATCCAATCCCCAAGTGTACAATCTCATTGCCGGGCCGGCGAGTGATCGACTGGCCATAAAAACTAATTTCACCCGAGCGTGGAGGCGTAAGCCCGATAATGGACCGCAAAGTGGTTGTCTTGCCGGCACCATTCCGACCCAAGAGGACCACCGTCTCCTTCTCATCGACACCCAGCGAAACCCCGAAAAGGATGTGACTCAAACCATAAAAAGTATGGATCCCCTGTACCTCTAAAATCATTTTCTTTCACCCAGGTAGATGCGCTGAACTTCATCATTCGCCCGAATCTCGTCGGGCTTCCCTTCGGCGATGAGGGCTCCTAAGTGCAAAACCCGGATCACCTCGGCAAGAGCAAAGACCGTCCCAATGTCATGCTCGACGAAGAGCAAGGTAATCTCCCGCTCCCGGGTGATCCGATCGATGAGGGCCATCGTGGCCGCAGTTTCGTCAGGAGACATCCCCTGAGTAGGCTCATCCAAGAGAAGAAGGAGGGGATCGCCGGCCAAGGCGATTCCCAACTCCAGCCGTTTCTGGTCCCCGTGGGACAGGGTTCCGGAGATCACTTCCCTCTGTCCTTGAAGGCCGATATTCTCAAGAAGCCTCTCGGTTTCTTGCCGGGCCATCTTTCGAGCCGGAGAAAAAATCATCTTCGACTTTCTCTGGACCGCGAACAAGGCCACCTGAATGTTTTCGAAGACGCTCAACATTGGAAAAATATTGACTCTCTGGAAAGAACGGCTGATCCTTTTCCGGCAAATGCGGTGAGGAGGCAACCCGGTAATTTCTTCCTCCTGAAAGTAGACCCGCCCTCTATCCGGGTGCAGATGGCCTGTTAAAAGATTAAAGAGGGTCGACTTCCCCGCACCGTTCGGCCCGATGATGGCGCACCGCTCCCCTCGCTGAATGGAGAAGGACACGTTATGGACGGCCATCAGCCCCCCAAAGGACTTGTTGAGCCTCTCCACCCTTAGAATCATCGACCCTCTCCTCTTTTAGCGCCTATAGCATTCAGGCGTCCCATCACATACCCGCTGAAGCCTCCGGGGAAAAAGAGAACCATCAAGGCCAGCAAAATTCCCAGAACGAAAGACCAATATCGAAGATAGCTCGTGACGATTTTGTCCAAAAAGACGAGGAGGATCGAGCCCACCGCCGGACCGAAGAAATGGAACATCCCTCCTAGAAGAGTCACAACCAGAGCCTCTGTCGACTTTCCCCAATGCATGAACGTGGGGAAAACATTGTGATTGAAAGCCGCAAAGAGCGCACCCCCGATCCCCGCAAAACCCCCCGCGATGACAAAGGCCATCAAGCTGTATAGACGGACATTGATCCCCATAAACTCGGTTCGCAAGGGATTGTCCCGCAGAGCCTGAAGGGTCTTACCGAAGGGAGAATCCATAATCCGCTTCATTCCCCAAAGAGACAGAGCCAGCACAACTAAGGCAAAATAATAAAACCGCTGCGTGGACTGTAGAAGCGGAGGGAAGGGAATTTCGGTGATTCCATTGTCCCCCCTCGTAAATCCATACCACTGGAGGGCAACCGCGAAGACGATCTGCCCAAAAGCCAGGGTGAGCATCGAAAAATATATATGCGAAAGACGCACGCAAAACCACCCGATGATCAGCGCCCCCAAGGCCGAAAGGATCGGCGCAGCGACCATCGCCAGGAGAAAGGGCGCTCCGGCTTTTGTCAAAAGCAAGGCATAGGTATAGGCCCCGATTCCGTAATAAGCTGCATGCCCGAAACTGACCATTCCGCCGTAGCCGATCAGGATATTCAAACTGGTCGCGAAGATCGCCAAAGCCATCACCTCCACCATGAGGCTTACCCAAGATTCGCCGATGAATAGGGGAAGGAAAATTAAGAATACCAGGGCCAGAACAGGTCCCAAGGGACCGGGCCCAAGAAGTTTTAACACGAAGTTTTTCACAAAATTCCTCCCGTCAATTTTCTGGTCTTCCTAAAAGTCCCCAAGGGCGGATAATCAGTACCAAGGCCATCAGGACAAATGGAAAAATAATCGCCATCCGCGGCAAGAAAAGGATCCCAAAGGCGTTAAACTGACCGAAAATAAAGGCCCCTAACAAAGTGCCCCAGAAACTTCCCAGCCCCCCGATCACCACCACGATAAACGACTCCACGATGATCGATACGGCCATCCCCGGAGAAATTGCTGCCTGGGGGGAGATCAAAGCCCCCCCCATTCCACCCAACCAAACCCCGAGAATGAATACCCGGTTGAATAAAACCCGTACATTTCCGCCAAGAGCCAACATCATCTCGGCGTCGGAGGCGGTGGCCCGCATCATCCGCCCGATCCTGGTTTTTTGCAGAAGCAAGTATAAACCCACTAGGATCAAAGGGCCCATGAGGATCAAAAAAAGGTCGTAATGGGGAAGAGAGCGATTGAGAATGTCCAATTTCCCTGATAGAACAGAGGGCATTCCGATGGATTGAAAATCGATCCCCCAAATCATCTTGACCACATCATCGAAGATGAGAATGAACGCATACGTGAGGAGAAGCTGATCCAAAAGGTGCCGGGAATAGATTCTCCTAAGGACATTTCTTTCGATCAGCCCTCCGATCCCGGCCACGGCAAGAGGCCCTAGGAGTAGGCCGATCCAGAAATTCCCGCTGATCTGCGGTAATAGCGTAACCACGGCAAAGCAGAAATATGCCCCCAACATGTAAAAAGAGCCGTGGGCGAAGTTGAGGATGTTCATGGTCCCAAAGACCAGCGAAAGACCCGAGGCGATGATGACCATGAGCATCCCCTGACTCAGACCGCTGAGAAACTGCATAAAGAACGCAGAAAAATCCATGCAAAACCCTTATCCCTTATTTCTTGGCCCTGAGCTCTTTGATCTCTTCCTCTGTTTGATAAACGAGGGCGGGGTCATAGGCCATTACATCCTGCAAAATGGCAAACGGGTATTCAGGGATAAATTTGGTAAACCCATACCAGAAGGGCCACATCGCCTGATGGTCGATTTTGCGAATGGTAAGATTCCCCACCGGCGTATCGACTTTGATGGTCTCCAGAGCATCAACCATTTTTTCGGTGTCTGTAGATTTAGCCTTCGCAACCGCCTCGGCGAGGGAATAGACGATGGCATATCCCCCCGCTGCACCCACTCCGGGGTACATTCCGGTTTTTTGATTGAACTTTTTGACAAAATCATTGCTCTTGGGGGTTTTCAGGGCCCAGAAGGGATAATGGCTTCCGCCCAGAATGCCCTCTGGCATATCCTTTCCCAGCGCCAACGCTGCCTCTATGTTGCCATGGTCTTGACCGATATCCTTAATTTTGTCGAAATAGCCCATGGCTTTCCCCTGTTTGGCGAAGGCAATCCAGTCGCCGCCCCAGTGGCTGCTGTAACAGATTTCAGCTCCTGAAGCCAAGATCGCGGAGAGGTAGGGTTTGAAATCTGGAGTCCCCAGAGGGGAGTATGCTTCCTTGACCAGTTCAATGTTTGGCTTGAGCCTTTTCAACTCCGTCCAGAACTCTTTGATAGAACTGTGGCCATACTCATAGTCAGGGCCAATCAGATAATACTTGGTATAAGGAAGTTCAGCGGCCCGCCGGGCAGCGCTACGGCAGTAAGCGGAGTTATTCGTGCTGATGCGGAAGACGTAGCGATGCCCTTTTTCTGAAGTGATTGCCGTGGACTGAGCCGTAGCCACACAAAAGATCTTTTTCTGCTCTTTAGCAAAACCGGAGATCGCTAAAGCAACAGCGCTGGAGACGGTCCCCATTAAATAATCGACCTTTTTACTAAGAACGAGGTCTTTGGCCTCCCTAAGGCCATCATCAGGCTTGGTCTTGTCATCTCTGGCGATAATCTCGATTTTTCGTCCGAGAACCCCTCCCTTGGCATTGATCTCCGCGGCGGCAATTTCCGCTCCATCCAGGCAAGGCTTTCCGTAAACACTTCCAGCACCAGAGAGAGAATGGATGTAGCCGATCTTGATGGGCTCGGCTGCCTGAGAAAAAGACGGGAAAAACAAAATCACCAAAATCATTCCGATTACCCCAAATAGTCTTCGCTTCAACATCGTTTTCCTCCTTTTCTTAATGTATGATACTTCCCGGCGGCTGGGCGGAACCGAATGATTCGCCAGCTCGCCATTTGACCAATATCCTATCTTCCCTTTCTCATCACTCTATAGCATTTCTAATGCAAATTCATCTTACCCTCTTATTGCTCCTTACAGAAACCTTCAAAATCTTCGTAACACCTCCCTTCCGAAATTCCTTTAATATTTTTACCTTCCGCGACTCCATAATAGTCAACGGCCAAAGAAGGTAGTCATTGCGAGGAGCGAAGCGACGAAGCAATCCCGGGCAAAAACGATGCCTGGCCGTGCCGGAAGAGGTAATTACGTCCCATATAGCCCTCAATTTTGAAAACTGTTCTTCATCACACCTTTAACAGGACAGCCTCTCCCTGTGACAGGCCTCCGCAAATGGCCGCCACCCCATTGCCACCTCCTCTTCTCATCAGTTCATATTCATCCTCCACTGTGTCTACTCTTTTTGGAATCGCCATTCAGGTTCATCACGGTTCTCGGTGGCGGTCCCTGACAGATCTTTACTTTCCCTTGAATTGAGGCCTCCTCTTCTCCAGGAAAGCATTCACTCCTTCAACCCGGTCTTCTGTTCCAAAGCAATGGGAATAGCACCTTGCCTCCATGGCTAAGCCCGTCCTGAGATCGGCCTGATTTCCATAGTTCATTGCTGTCTTCGCCATGTGCAATGCAACCGGACCCATACCGAGCAGTTTTTCAGCTGCCTGTGTCACGGCACTATCCAGCTCCGACAGGGGAACGACTTGATTAACCAATCCGATGCGCAATGCCTCTGGGGCGCCGATTCGCACGCCCATAAGAATGAGTTCCTTAGCCTTGCCTATGCCCACAAGTCTTGGCAAGCGCTGGGTCGCGCCATAGCCGGGGATGATGCCCAGCCTGAGCTCTGGTTGGCCCATGATCGCCGTTTCGGCAGCTATGCGAATATCGCAGCACATGGCAACCTCAATGCCAGCGCCCAGAGCTACACCGTTGATTCTTGCAATCACGGGCTTTGGGAAAAACTCGATCCGGGTGCACACTTCCTGACCCTTTGGCGCCTTATCTGCCCATAAGGGATCACTCGCCATGACGGAAATGTCGCCGCCCGATATAAATGCCTTCTCGCCGGCACCGGTGAGTACGATCACCCGTACGTTCTCATCAGCCTCAATATCATTCAGTGCCCTATCGATCTCCAGCATTGTTTCGTGACGGGTAGCGTTCAACACATTCGGCCTATCAACAGTAATGGTCGCAATCCTCCCCTCTTTCTTCACTCTGATATCTTCATAACTCACTGAAAATTCCTCCTCTAACAAGGGATCTTTCTGAATAGCCTTTTTATAAAAAGCAATTGCTTTCCTGTATGCCTTTCCTTTTCATAAAGTTTCGCGATCTTATGTATAAGGTCAATATATCTTCCCTTGAATTCCTCCCTTTTTATTTCAATCCATTGACAATATAAATCCTCCGGAAGAAAATCTCCCCGATATTGCTCCATTGCTTCAACATGCAGTGAAAGGGCGCCCCTGATGTCCTCCTCTTTTTCTTCTCCTTCTTTGAGGAATGAAAGAAACTTATCGATGTCCAACTTGCATAGCTAGCCATTGTGGGTAGTATCTATATCAAGGTCCATCGAATTTGTCAAAAAGATAATCCGAGTGGTTACCTTAACCCAAAGGCACAAAAATTAAATTTATCACCTCTTTTCAGTTGGAATCACTTTCATGGGAAGTTTAAAAATAGAAATGCCGAGATATCAAAGGCCATCCTTTGGCAGCTCGGCATCTCGAAAACGCCGCTTGCTGTCCCTCCTCACAAAGGGCTGACTTTGCGCGTAAATAAGGAGACAGTATGAAAGTGGGGTATACGATATCTCGGAAATGAAATTATTGTCAACTAAAAACGACATTGCGAAAATTATCTTTTTGAGGATTGCCACTTGAAATCTGGTATAGTGATATAGATTCTTACCTCGGGGAATTCAGGAAGTAACACACACGGCAGGAGTGAGAATTTTCCCGCCTTCGATGGCCTGATATCTTGCCACTATCCGTACCTGCCAAAAGGTTTCGATTTGAAAGACATATCAAAACTTTAAGTCGGAGGATAATGATTACCTATCGATTACTAATTGCAATCGAGCATGCTTTACCAAATTGGCCCCTCGTGGATTTCAGGAAGGAGTCGATGGTTCATTTTATTTTCATGAAGACGAAAATAAATTCAGACCTTACGAATCAAATCGCTGATGGTGGTTGAGCTCAGGTCTTTCAAAAAATCGTAGAGTAATTCTGCTGTTCTTTCCACATCGGACCATTTCACCAGCTCGGCTGGCGAGTGGCTATAACGACGGGGGATATAGAGCCCGCCGCAGGGAATACCTCTTCCTGAGGTATGAATGGTGGAGGCGTCCGTCCAGGTCCTAAAAATATCCTTCTGATGTGAAATTCTATTTTTTACCGCTGTGGCCATGAACCTCTGCCTGATTTTTTTTGAATAGAGGGTCCCCCATCCCAGGGCATTGACGTCCATAGATCGGATGACCGGTCCTTTTCCACATTCCGACGTCGCCTGTTGGGGCGGAGTAATAGGATCGGAAGCAGGGACGGTGTCAATCACAATCGCCATATCAGGTCCGAGTGTCCGGGCCGCCACCTTCGCCCCCCGTGAACCCACCTCTTCCTGGACAGCCGCAACGAAAAACAGCTGATAATCTATCTTTCTCGCCTTCATTCTCTCAGCCAAATCAATCAGGATCGCGCAACCTGCACGGTCATCAATG
>Ga0326726_10006885_pt1 | contig 10216 bp, 9 predicted proteins | sample MHFenrmetagenome_2_FD_207603 | JGI IMG/M metagenome (GOLD analysis project Ga0326726, IMG submission 207603) | Lab enriched peat soil microbial communities from Michigan Hollow, Ithaca, NY, United States - MHF15MN | ecosystem: Environmental > Terrestrial > Soil > Wetlands > Peat | place: USA... | reverse complement strand
ACTACACCACGGACAAGTGGATGTACGGCGACGCGCACGATCGCCTCACCGAATCCGGCGACTGGCGCGAGCACATCGACTTGCGCACCCACCGCTACATGCGCGAGGACGTCGCCTACGGCCTGGCATTTCTCGTCTCGGTGGCGCGCTGGGCAGGCGTCGCCGCGCCCGTAGCGGGCGGCCTGCTCGCGGTTGCCTCGGCGGCGCTCGGCGAAGATCTGTACATCGATTCGCCCCGCACGCTCGAGGCGCTCGGGCTCGCGCACCTCGATCGCGCCGGAATGCGGCGGCGCCTGCACGAAGGAATCGCTGCGTGAGCACGCTGCCGGTGATCGGCTCGCTCGGCGCCGGTCGCATGGGACGCGGCATTGCACATGCCTTCGCTTTCGCCGGGCACGAGGTGGTGCTGTTCGATATCAAGGAGCGCACCGCGGATGCGGTCGAGACCCTGCGCGGCGAGGTGTACGGGGAGATCCGCGCCAGCCTCGGCGCGCTCGCCGACGCCGGCGCCTTCGACGCGCACGACATCGACACGATCGTCGCGCGGGTTCGTTTCGTCCCGCGCGCCGAAGCCGCCGCGGCGTTGCCGGCCATCGACGTGCTCTTCGAAGGCGTGCCCGAGACGCTCGAGGCGAAGCGCGCAGCATTTGCATTCGCCGCGCCGCACCTGCGTGCAGACGCAATACTCGCCTCGACGACCTCGACCATGGTCTCGACCGAGCTCGCCCGGCTGGTGCCGCGGCCGGATCGTTTCCTTAATTGCCATTGGCTCAATCCGGCTTACCTGATCCCGCTCGTCGAACTCTCGCCGCACGCGGGCACCGATCGCGCGGTGACCGAACGCCTGAAAGGCGTGCTCGAGGCGATCGGCAAGAAGCCGGTCGTGTGCGCGGCGACGCCCGGGTTCATCGTCCCGCGCCTGCAGGCGCTGGTGATGAACGAGGCGGCGCGTCTGGTCGAGCAGGGAATCGCCACCGCCGAAGACGTGGACCGCGCAGTCCGCTACGGATTCGGCATCCGCTACGCGAGCATGGGCGTGGTCGAATTCATCGATTACGGCGGGCTCGACATCCTGTACTACGCAAGCCACTACATGGCCAAGGCGCTCGGCGAGCCGCGCTTCGAACCGCCGGCGATCGTCGACCGCTACATGCGCGACGGTTGCCGGGGCCTGCGCGACGGCAAAGGGTTCTTCGACTGGAGCGGCGTCGACGCGGCTGCTTATCGCAAGGACGTACTCGCGCGGCAGCTCGCGTTGCTCCGCCACCTCGGACTGGCACCGGAGCCGGGCGCTGCGCTCAGTCCGCGAAATGCTGCGCCACGGTCGCGGCCCTGATGTCGCTGGCGCTGCGGTCGCCCGATGCAATGCTGTGTCGCTCACCCGACAGGTGCCATGGTTGAAGTTTGATGTGGATCACACTAGTGTCGGAGCGTGTGGCCGGAGAATGCCGCAACCTGCGGGAAGGAGAACCGAAGTGACAAACAGATTTCGCACTGCACTCGCCGTCGCCTGCGCGCTTGCGGCAGGTGTTGCCAACGCCGAAGTCACCGTCGGCGTCACGCTCGGCGCAACCGGCCCGGGCGCCTCGCTCGGCGTGCACTACAAGAACGCCTTCACGCTGATGCCAAAGACGCTCGGCGGCGAGCCGGTGAAATACATCATCCTGGAGGACGGGTCCGACGCGACCACTGCCGGCAAGAACGCGCGCAAGCTCATCACCGAAGACAAGGTGGACGTGGTGATGGGCTCCAACGGCGTGCCCTCTTCACTGCAGATCGCGCAGGTGGCGACCGAAACCCAGACGCCGTTTTTGTGCCTGACACCGATCTCGGTCAAGCCGGACCAGTACAAGTGGACGTTCTCGGTGCCGCAGCCGACCGAGCTAATGATGGGCGCGGTCGCCGAGCACATGCACGCCCACGGCGTGAAGACCGTCGGCTTCATCGGCTTCTCCGACGGCTGGGGCGACCTGATGTACAACGCGACGGAGTCGCTTGGCGCCAAGTACGGCTACACGGTTGTCACCAACGAGCGTTACGCGCGCGCCGACACGAGCGTCACCGGACAGGTGCTCAAGATCATCGCGGCCAAGCCGGACGCGGTCGTGGTCGGTGGATCGGGAACCGGCGGGGCGCTGCCGCAGATCGCCCTCGTCGAGCGCGGCTACAAGGGCCCCATCTATCACAACCACGGCACGGTCAACGCCGAGTTCATCAAGGTCGGCGGCAAGAACGTCGAAGGCGCCATCGCGCCCACCGGCCCGCTGATCGTCCCGGAAGAGCTGCCGGCGACCAATCCCGTGAAGGCAACGGCGCTCGATTTCACCAAGCGCTACGAAGCCGCTTTCGGCGCCGGCACCCGCAACGCGTTTGCCGGCTACTCGAACGACGCGGTGATGCTGCTGGGCGCGGCGATCCCCGAGGCAGTCAAGAAGGCGAAACCCGGCACGCCGGAGTTCCGCGCGGCGCTGCGCGACGCGCTCGAGAACGTCAAGAACGTGGTCGGCACGCACGGCGTGTATTCCCCCACGGCGGCCAACCACAACGGGCTCGACGAACGCGCCCGCGTGCTGGTGCACGTGGAAGGCGGCACCTGGCGGCTGCTCAAGTGACGCTCGCCGGCTGATGCACTGATGCGCAGTTTCGGCTGAAAGGCGGGGGGACGGGCGACCGTCCCCTTTTCATTTCCGCGTGAATTCGGACATCTTCCTCTGGCTCGTCCAGGACGGGGTGACCAACGGCGCCATCTATGCACTGCTGGCGCTCGCGCTGCTGCTCGTGTTCGCGGTGACGCGGGTGATCTTCGTGCCGCAGGGAGAATTCATCACCTTCGCGGCGCTGTCGCTTGCGCTGCTCGAATCAGGCCGCACGCCGGGCACGCTGTATATCCTCGTTTTCGGCGGGCTCGCCGCGGCAACGATCGAACTGTTCGGCATCTGGCGCCAGCGCACGTGGCGGCGGCTGCCGCGCATCGCCGCGCTGTACATCGCGCTGCCGGTCGTGGTGGCACTGCTCGTGGTCTGGGCTGCGCCGCGCAAGTTCGACCAGTGGGTACAGGTGCTGCTGGTGCTGGCGATGGTGGTGCCGCTGGGGCCGATCGTCTACCGGCTCGCCTACCAGCCGCTCGCCAACGCCTCGGTGCTGGTCCTGTTCATCGTGTCGATGGCCGTGCACTACGTGCTGACCGGCCTGTCGCTGATCTTCTTCGGCGGCGAAGGCCTGCGCGCGCGGCCGTTCTGGGACGCGAAGTTCACGCTCGGCGTAGTCGAAATCAGTGCGCAGAGCATCTTCGTGGTGGCCGCGAGCGTCGTTCTGATCCTGGCGCTCTGGCTGCTGTTCGAGCACTCGATCCACGGCAAGGCGCTGCGCGCGACGGCGATGAACCGGGTCGGCGCGCGCCTGGTCGGCATCCCGACCGTGCTCACCGGGCACATGAGCTTCCTGCTGGCGTCGTTCATCGGCGCCGTTTCCGGCATTCTGATCGCGCCGATCACCACGCTGTACTACGACACCGGCTTCCTGATCGGGCTCAAGGGTTTCGTCGGCGCGATCCTCGGCGGCATGGCGAGCTATCCGCTCGCGGCCGTCGGCTCGGTCGCGGTCGGCCTGCTGGAATCGTTCTCCTCGTTCTGGGCCAGCGCCTTCAAGGAAGTCATCGTCTTCACGCTGATCATTCCTGTGCTCGTGTGGCTGTCGCTGCGCTCGCGTCACGTGGAGGAGGAAGAAGAGTGAGTCGGTCGGGCGTAGCGCGCTTCGCGGCGTTGCGCACGCACGCGGCGTTCGTCGCGTTCGTCGCGTTCCTGATCGCCGCGCCGTTCGTGCTCTCCGAGTTCAACGTGACGCTGATGAACTACATCGGCCTGGCGACACTCGTCGCGCTGGGGCTGGTGCTGCTGACCGGCGTTGCGGGGCTGATGTCGTTCGGCCAGCAGGCCTTCGTCGGCATCGGCGCCTATGTGACCGCTTGGCTTACCACTGCCTATGGCGCCTCGCCGTGGCTCGGCCTTCTCGCGGGGTTCGGCCTGACAGGTCTCATCGCCCTCGGAATCGGACTGATCACGGTTCGGCTGTCGGGCCACTACCTGCCCATCAGTACCATCGCCTGGGGCATTGCCGTCTACTTCGTGTTCGGCAATCTCGAAGCCCTGGGCAAGTACAACGGCCTGGGCGGCGTCCCGGCGGTGTCGTTTCTGGGCTGGACCGTCGACACCGGGCGCAAGTACTACGCGGTGATCTGGATCGCCACGCTCTGCGCCCTGGTCGCCGCGCGCAACCTGCTCGACTCGCGCGCCGGGCGCGCGGTGCGCGCACTGAGGTTCCGCGCCACGATGGCCGAAAGTTTCGGCGTCGACACCGCGCGGCTGAAGCTCGTCATCTTCCTCTACGCGGCACTGCTCGCGTCGCTTTCCGGCTGGCTGTACGCGCACTTCGTGCGGTTCGTCAGTCCGGGCGCGTTCACCGTCAATATCGGCATCGAGTACCTGTTCATGGCGGTGGTCGGCGGGGCCAGCCAGGTGTGGGGCGCGGTGGTCGGGGCGTCGGTGTTGACGCTGCTCAAGGAATGGCTGAAGGACATCCTGCCCAAGTTCTTCGAGCAGAGCGGCAACTACGAGGTGATCGTGTTCGGCCTGCTGATGATTTTCGTGCTGCACCTCGCGCGCCACGGGCTGATGCCGATCCTTGCGCGCCTCGGCCGCGGCAACCGCAGCCCGGCGGTGGCGGCGCCGGCCGCGGCACCCGCCCTCGCGCGGCGCCCGCGCCCCCGGGCGGCCGAGCCGCTGCTCGCCGTCGCAGGTGTGCATAAGAACTTCGGCGGGCTGGCTGCCGTGCGCGGCCTTTCGTTCGAAGTGCGCACCGGCGAGATCCTCGCGTTGATCGGCCCGAACGGCGCCGGCAAAAGCACCTTGTTCAATGTCGTCACCGGCGTGCTGCGCGCCAACGGCGGCGCGATCCGCTTCCGCGGCGAACGCATCGACGGACTGCGCGCACGCCGCATCGCCCAGCGCGGCATCGCCCGCACCTTCCAGCACGTCAACCTGGTCGGAACCATGACCGTGCTCGAGAACGTCGCCATCGGCGCGCACCTGCGCGGCACGATGGGGACCATGGCCGCGATGCTGCGTTTCGACCGCGACGAAGAACGCCGCCTGCTGCACGAGGCGGCTCGCCAGGTGGAGCGGGTCGGCCTCAGCGCCCACCTCGCCAAGCCGGCGGCAAGCCTCCCGCTCGGCCTGCAGCGGGTGGTCGAGATCGCGCGCGCGCTGGCTGCAGACCCCGTGCTGCTGTTGCTCGACGAGCCGGCGGCGGGGCTGCGTTTCGAGGAGAAACAGGCGCTCGCCGAACTGCTGCGCGGGCTGCGCGACGAAGGGATAAGCATCCTGCTGGTCGAACACGACATGGACTTCGTCATGGGGCTCGTGGACCGTCTCGTGGTGATGGACTTCGGCGAGAAGATCGCCGAGGGACTGCCGCGCGAGATCCAGTCGCACCCGGCAGTGATCGAGGCCTATCTCGGAGGCATCGATTGAGTGCAGCGCTGCAAGTCGAGGGGCTCTCGGTCGCATACGGCAAGGTCGAGGCGCTGCACCGTGCGAGCCTGCGCGTGGCGGAGGGTTCGATCGTGACCGTGATCGGGCCCAACGGGGCCGGCAAGACCACCCTGCTTGGCGCGATCATGGGTCTGCTTCCTTCGCACGGCACCGTCCGGTACGCGGGTACGACGCTGGGCGCAAAACCAACCGAAGACCGTGTCGCGCTCGGCATGTGCCTGGTCGCGGAGCGGCGCGAACTGTTCGCCGGACTCAGCGTGCAGGACAACCTTCTGCTCGGCGCGTTTCATCGCCGGCGCGACGGCGCGCGCGCGATAGGCGCCGACATCGAACGGATCTACACGCAATTTCCGCGCTTGAAGGAGCGCGCCCGCCAGCTGGCCGGGACGCTGTCCGGCGGCGAGCGCCAGATGCTCGCGCTGGGACGCGCGCTGATGGCGAAACCGCGCCTGCTGCTGCTCGACGAACCGAGCCTCGGGCTCGCGCCGCGCATCGTGCGCGACATCTTTCACATCATCGCCGACCTCAAGCGCACCGGCATCTCGATGCTGCTGGTCGAGCAGAACGCGCGCGCGGCGCTGCAGGTCGCGGACTACGGCTACGTGCTGGAAACCGGCAACATCGTGCTGGAAGGCGCTGCGCGCGAACTCGCCGGCAATCCGCGCGTGATTGCAACCTATCTCGGCTTGGCCGCGACGGCGCGGTAACTGCCTTCGATCCGCGTCCACTCGTCGAGCCCGACCACCGACAGGTATTCCTGCAGGGTGGCGCCGGTTCCCATCAGCTCGAATTTCCCCGAGCGCATGTCCTCGAGGGCGAGCTGCATGGTGCGTGTGACGCGAAGGATCAGATCGATCCCGTAGGGCAGGATCTTGAAACCGAGCCGGAAGTATTCCTCGGGACGCAGGATCGGCGAGACCCCACCCGCAAGCGGATTGGCCACCTGCAGGTCGAAGGCCTTGCCGACGCGTTCGAGTTCCTCCACCGTGCGCAGCGCTTCGATGAAGATGCAATCGGCGCCCGCCTTCAGATAGCGTTCGGCACGCCGCATGGCGTCGTCGAGACCGGTCACCGCGCGCGCATCGGTGCGCGCGATCAGGAAGGTGTCGGGGTTCAAGCGCTCTCGCGCCGCCGCGCGGATTTTCGCCTCGTGTTCCTCGACCGGCACGACGGACTTGCCTTCGAGATGGCCGCAGCGCTTCGGCCAACGCTGGTCTTCCAGAAAGAGCGCGCCGACGCCCATCTTCTCGTACGTGTGAACGGTGTGGACCACGTTCTTCACGTCGCCATAACCGTCGTCCGCGTCCACCAGCACCGGCAGGTCGCAGGCGGCCAGGATGTCGCGCACCGCCTGCGAAATGTCGCCCAGGCTCTTCAGGCCGATGTCCGGCACACCAAAGCGCGCACCCACGGCACCGAAGCCGCCGATGAAATAGCCTTGGAACCCCGCGCGCTGGATCAGCCGGGCGGCAAGCGCGTCAAACGCGCCCGGCAGGATCAGCGGACCATCGGCCGCGAGAAGGCTGCGAAAGGTTCTTCGAGTCCTGGCTTGCCTTTGACAATGGCCTCGAACCGGCAACTTGTCGCGCCGCGCGCGCCGCATTGCACTTCGCGCGCCTCGCATGCGCAGCCCAGCGCGAGTTCCGCCACCGCCTGCAGCATTCCGGTGATCGGCGCACAGACCTCGGTGTCCGCTGGGCCGTAACCGGCAGCGAAGGGGCTGTCCGCCACTTCGAGCACGAGGCGCGTCGCCGTGCGTTGCGCGAAGCGCCAGCTGCCCCAGCCGAGTTCTCCCGCGATCCGCTCGATCATCGCCAGCAGTGCGGTCGCGTCGCCGCCGCTGCTTTCGAAGTAGCGCCCGGCGGAATCGCCGCCGTGCTCGGCGGCCGATCGAACGAGTGCCGCCAAGGCCTGAGCGCGCGCGGGCTCGGACAGGTTGCGGAACATGCCCATCAGGGTATCCGCGCGCAGGCGCAGGTAGCGGATCTCGGCGTCAGGCTGCGTCATGGCGCTGCCTCGGTCGCCCATCGTCGGAGCGTCGTCTTGTCGGTTTTCGCGACCGAGGTCTTGGGCAACGCATCGAGGATGCGAACGCGGGCCGGGACCTTGTAGCGCGCGAGGTTGCTCTGGCAATGGGCCAGCAGCCCGTCGCTATCGGCGCGCGCCCCGGGACGCAGGACGACGTATGCGACCGGCAACTCGCCGCGATAGTCGTCGCGAATGCCGACGACGGCCGCTTCCAGCACGGCAGGGTGCATCACCAGGACTTCCTCCACCTCGCGCGGATAGACGTTGTAGCCACCCACGATCAGCATGTCCTTCTTGCGGTCGCGAATGTAGAGATACCCGTCGGCGTCGAATTCGCCGATGTCGCCCGTGTACAGCCACCCATCGCGCAGTGTCTGTGCGGTCTCCTCCGGCAGGCTGCGGTAGCCCTGCATCAGTTGCGGGCCGCGGGCGCGGATCTCGCCGCGTTCGCCGATGGCCAGGACCTTCGTGCCGGACTCGACGTCGACGATCTGGATCTCGGTGCCCGGCACGGGAATGCCGACGGAACCGGGTTTCACGAGACCGCCTGCCGGGTTGAACGAGAGCACCGGCCCCGCTTCGGTCTGGCCGTAGCCCTCGTAGACGGGCGCGCCGACTGCATCGCGCCAACGACGCAGCGTCTCCTCGGCAAGCGCCGAGGCGCCCGAGTAACAGGTGTGCACCGAACTCCAGTCGGTCCCGGCGAATCCCGGATGCGCCATCAGCCCGGTGAACACGGTCGGGCTGCCGGGAAACACGGAGATGCGTTCGCGCTCGACCGCCGCGAGTACGTCCTGTGCAACGTAGCGCGGAAGCAGTACGAGCGTTCCGCGGCAGTAGGCCGCGAGAAACAGTCCCATCGCCATGCCGTACGAATGCGAGACCGGCATCATGCAGAGGATCCGGTCGCCGACGCGGGTCGGCAGCAAGGACTCGCGCTGCGACACGTTGGTGGCGATCGCGCCGTGGGTGAGGTTCACGCCCTTCGGCCGGCCGGTCGTGCCGCCGGTGTATTGCAGCAGCGCGAGAGCGGCCGGATCGGGAAGATCGTCCAGCACAGGACCCGCGCCGCGGCCCTCATCGAGCAGACGCCGGCCCCGCCCCACGACGATCACGTGCGGGATTCCTGTGGTCGTCGCAAGCGGTGCGAGACTTTCTTCGAGCGCGGCATCGACGATCAGCACGCGCGGCTGCGCATCGCGCAGCATGAACTCCAATTCGCGCGGCGCGTACAGCGGGTTCAGTGGCACGTGCTGCGCACCTGCCGCCAGCGCCCCGAAGGCCGCGATACACGCCTCGATCGAGTTGCCGAGCACGGTCGCGACCCGCTCGCCGCGGGCACCGAGTCCCCGCAGTTCGTGCGCAAACGCAGCCACGCTCGAAACGTACGCGCCATAGTCGAGCCGCCGTTCGCCGTCGACGAGCGCCTCGACGCCCGCGGCGCTGCGCGCCGCCTGCGCGAGCATGTGCACCACGGTCGGGTGCACGGGCTCCGCAAGCCGCATCGCTGCGCTCATCGGTCACCCGCCGCGTGCCGCTTGCGCCAGGCTTGATGGCGTTCGATCTCGGTGAGCAGCGCGGCCACACCTTCTCCCGTGGTTGCAGTGGTGTGCACGATCGGCACGCTCCAGGACGCGGGCCGGCGCAGCGCGAGCATGCCCAGCAGCGCCTGCCCGGCGCGCGCGGCGGCCGGTCGGTCGGACTTGTTGACCACGAGGATGTCGGCGATCTCGAACACGCCCGCCTTGATGGCCTGTATTTCGTCGCCCAGGTCCGGCGGGCAGACGACCAGGCGGGTGTGTGCGAGGCCGGCGATCTCGACCTCCGACTGCCCGGTGCCCACCGTCTCCACGATCACGACGTCGTAGTGCGCAGCATCCAGCACTTCGACGACCGCGCCCGTCGTGCGTGTCAGGCCGCCGAGGTGCCCGCGCGCCGCGAGCGAACGGATGAACACGCGATCATCGGACTGATGATCGACCATCCGCACGCGATCGCCCAGCAACGCACCGCCGCTGACCGGGCTGGACGGGTCCACCGCCACGACCGCCACCGTCAGGCCGCGCGCGAGGAATCCACCGATCAGCGCGTTGACGAGAGTGGACTTGCCTGCACCCGGCGGCCCGGTGATACCCACGATGCGTGCGTGACCAAGGCGGCCTGCCAGTGCTTCGCGCAACCGGGGCGCGTCCGCGGTTTCGTTCTCCATTGCCGAAATCGCACGCGCGATCGCACGCCGATCGCCCGCGGTGATGAGGTCCACCAGTGCTGCCGAAGCGGCCTTCGACGCCATGCGCTCCTCCTTCATCGACGCGGCAGGCTCGGGCGCAGCAGCATCGGCCCGTGCAGCAAGAGGTAGGTCAGGAACGCGCCCGCCCAGAGCAACGCCGACGCGGCAATGGCCCACTCGCCCAGTTCGTGCAGCGAAAACGCAAGACGCAGCAGCGCCGCCACGAACACCATCACGAAGGCGACCTGCATCGCCATGGAGGCGTTGACCGGGTGGCCGGTGTGGCGCATCGCTACGCGCGTCATCAAGCCGATCTTCAGCATGCCGTAGGCGCCGATCGTGAACGCGTGGATCCACGCATCGCGCGGCACGCCTGGGAAGAACTCCGCGAACGCACGCAGAACCAGCG
>Ga0326726_10006884_pt1 | contig 10216 bp, 8 predicted proteins | sample MHFenrmetagenome_2_FD_207603 | JGI IMG/M metagenome (GOLD analysis project Ga0326726, IMG submission 207603) | Lab enriched peat soil microbial communities from Michigan Hollow, Ithaca, NY, United States - MHF15MN | ecosystem: Environmental > Terrestrial > Soil > Wetlands > Peat | place: USA... | reverse complement strand
ATCGCAGAGACGCCAGCACCAGCAGCTTACATTCAAAATTTATCTCAGGGTATATCTACCTTGGAACTGCTCTAGCGTAGCAAGGTTTTCCGGCACGCCGTTTGACTGTTGTTTCGTCCTGTCCTCTCCTGGGCAGACTTCGAGAAACTGAAATCTCTCTTAGGCCGCGGTGACGGCCGTGTTTCTGTACTCGTTGCCGGTGGCTAGCACGGCCCAGGCGATGCGCGCCAGTTTGTTGGCGACCGCGACGATCACCTTGTTGCGCGGCGCCCGCAGTTCGAGCTGGTGCGCCCACTCTCCCAATCGGCCGGTGTCGTACTTCACTCGGAGCAGCAGCGCACGTGCGCCGTGGATGAACATGCGGCGCAGATAGATGTTGCCCCGCTTGCTGATGCCGAGCAGCCGCGCCTTGCCTCCAGTGGAGTGTTGTCGCGGGATGAGGCCGAGCCAGGCGGCAAACTCGCGCCCTTTGCGGAAAGCTGCGCCGTTGCCGATGGCTGCCACAGTCGCGGTCGCGACCAGCGGCCCTACTCCGGGTATCTGGCGCAAACGCTGACAAGCTGCATCCTGGCAGGCGATCGCGTCGATCTCGTCGCTGACGTGTTCGATACCGGAGTTGAGACACTTCCACTCTTGCCAGAGATGATCAAGTAGGTAGCGCATGCGCGGCGTAAGGCTCTGGTTGGCGTCTTCCAGCAGCGCGGGCATCTGGTTGCGCAGGTTCGCTGGCCCTTTCGCGAACGTAATGCCACGCTCCAGCAGGAACCCGCGGATCTGGTTGATCAGCGCCGTGCGACGATGCACGAGCCGGTCGCGTACCCGGTGGAGTGCCTGCAGATCGAGCTGATCGTCTGTCTTGATGGGCACGAAGCGCATGTTCTTGCGCGCCACCGCTTCCGCGATCGCCTCGGCATCGAGGAAGTCGTTCTTGTTCGACTTCAGGAAGGGTTTTACGAACTGCGCGGGGATGAGGCGCGCCTCGTGGCCCTGGTCACGAAGCGCAGCGCCGATGAAGTGCGCCCCTGAGCAGGCTTCGATGCCGACCAAAGCCGGCTGCAGGTTCGCCGTGTACCCGAGCAGTTGTTTGCGCGAGAACTTCTTCTTGATAACAATCTTGCCGTGCTCGTCGAGCGCGACGAGATGGAACGTGGTCTTGCCCAGATCAATGCCGATCGACGCGATGTGCATGCGATGATCCTCCGTGTGTGGGTTGCTGAATCATGCCACCTCGGCATAACCAGCGACGGACCATCTCATTAGGCGATTTATCGTCACTTACGTATTCCTGGCGTAACGTTAGCGAGCACCGCGCCAGAACCGCTACTCTAAGCTGCCCTGCTCAATGACCACGTTTTCTCGAACGATCAGACGGTGGGCGGCCATTTCACGCAGTTTCGGAAGGACCCGGTTGACGTGTTCGTCGGCGTCCACAAATACGATGACGACGGGGAGATCGCCGCCAGCTTCGACAAGCGTTGTCGTGTGGACTCGGCTTCGCCCTGTGAACCCCGCCACGGCATGGAAGGCGGTAGCACCAGCGACGTTCTCTTCGCGCAGATATTTGAGAACTTCCAGATGCAGGGGCTTTCGGTGCCACTCGTCGGCCTCGTTCAAATACATTGTGATCTGGACCGCCATGGCGTTAGTCATTATAGCCACCGTGCCAGTGCAGCCCCCGCCACCACGGCGGCGAGGCTGAAAAAATTATTGGCGACAACATTCGCCGCAAGAAGCGACCAGTGGCCATGCTCGAAATACGCTACGGTCTCGAATGCATAGCTCGAAAAAGTGGTGTAGGAACCACAGAACCCGATCGCGACAAGCAGCCGCCACCTTGGGTCAGCTAGAACTCGCTCCGTCGTCCAGACGAGGAAAAAACCTAACAAGAGGCTGCCGCTGGTGTTGATTAGCAGCGTGCCGAAAGGGAAAGCTACAGAGGTGATTCGAGTGGCCCAGCGACTGATTCCGTACCGCAACGCTGCGCCCAATACTGCTCCGAGGGAAATCCAGAGATACGCCTGCACGATGGAGTCCTCTGAAGAGAGTTGGTAGGAGTCATCAGCTTGCCTGTTGCGGCACGCGGTTCAGGCGAACTCCATCGCCGACGGGATTATACACATTCGCTCATCAATTGTTGTGAACAGCTTCCCATGACCGTTCCGGTCACAACCAACCATGAAAAGAGGCGCTCTGCGGGTGCCCGGTTTTCAACTTCTTGCGGCTCTTTGCGAGGGAGCCCATATCCCTCGCCAAGCCTCTTTTCCCGCGAGCAGCAATCTGCAGGGCAACAAAAACCCTCCCGGCCGAGCCGGGAGGGTGAGATCCGGGTGTCCCCGGGGTTTTCGCACTAGCCGCGGACGACGTTCCCCGCCTGGAATCCTTTCGGTCCCTTCAAGAGGTCGAATTCCACCACCTCTCCCTCGTTCAAGCTGCGATAACCGTTTTCCTGGATGGAGGAGAAATGGACGAACACATCCTCCCCGGTGGACCGCTGAATGAAGCCATACCCCTTGGCTCCATTGAACCATTTCACAGTACCCTTCTCTCTCACAACAGCACTCCTTTCACCTCTGCGCAGGTAAGTAGTCTCCCTCGCGGTTGCGGTAACCCGTTGGTAATCAGGTCCCCCATCCGCCGCCGCGGGAGCAGCCAGGGTCGAGCGGGATGGCAGCGCGACGCTTCGCAAAGCAAATGGGCTCCCGGAGGCCGCGCCCCCTGGGACGGGCGGCGAAGCTGGGGAGTCCAGAAATCTTGTGCGTTGAATCCGACTGCCAGCACCTACACATCAACCCAAATCCGCAAGCGCGCCCCGGTGATGTAGGATCCACAGCCGGCGCGCAAGCACGGGGCCAAGACCCTTTTTAGCGTGGCGAGCAGCGCATAATAACAGGAACTTACATTTTCCCCAAAATATTTCGTTCATCGGCGACCCGTATCAAGCGTACCGTTACCCGCACCGTCATGCACCGGGTCGGGTCCCATTCCGAGCCCTGCTTCTTATGCTTCCAGCCTTGCGCGGGTAATCCCTGACGCCTGGTGACTAATGCCTGAGGACTGACGACTGAAGACTGACGACGGTTCGGTGATAGCATCAGCCCTGCATGCCTCCCGAAGAGCCCGCCCCGGCTGAGATTTCGTCGACCGCGACCGCGCCTGCTCCCGGCATCCAGTTCGGGCAACCCCTGCCCCCCGGCATGCCGGTGATTCGCCAGTTCGCACCCACGGCGAAGTTCCTCATGCGCACCGAGGTTCATACCTTCGCTTTCTCGGTGGCCGCCAACGCCATCCTGTCGTTTTTCCCCTTTGTCGTGCTCTTGCTGGTGGTCACCCGCCGCGTCTTTCATTCGCCGGTTATGTATGACACCGTCGTCCGCCTAGTGCGCGATTACCTGCCCACCAGCCAGGACTTCCTCATCCGCAACCTGAAGGCGATGGCCGGCGCGCGCCGCGGCGTACAGATTTTTTCCCTGGTCATGCTGCTGATCAGTTCCACCGGGATTTTTCTGCCGCTGGAGGTCGCGCTCAACCACGTGTGGGGCTTCGCCCACAACCGCTCCTACCTGTGGAACCAGGTGGTATCGCTGCTGCTGGCCATCGGATGCGGCCTGCTGGCGCTGATCTCGATTGCGCTCACCGCCGGCAACACCCTGCTGCTCCAGCACCTGCTCGGCGGAGGCGGATACTTCGGCTGGCGCGGTTGGGTCGTCGCCCACATCTCGCAAATCGTGATGAAGGTGTTCGCCATCGCCGCCAGCATCACCATCTTTTTCCTGGTGTACTGGGTGCTGCCCAATGGCAAGGTGCCGGCCAAGGCGGTGCTGCCGGCAGCCCTGGTCACCGGCTTGTGCTGGGAGGCGGCCAAATACGCTTACGTCTTCGCCCTTCCCTGGCTGAATTTCCAGGAAGTGTACGGGCCTTTCTCCATCTCGGTAACGCTCATCTTCTGGGCCTTCCTTTCCGGCCTGCTGCTGCTCGGCGGCGCGCACCTGTCGGCCGCCGGCCGGGAGAACAAATCCGCCCAATAATCCAAGCGATTTCTTGCGCTATCGCAAGTTGATGAAACGCCCTCGGTTCCATTTTGGGCGAAATTCCGTAATGAAACCGCCGGTTGTCCGGTAAGGATTGTCGCCGACCGGCTTAGAATCTGCTTGCAGCATTGCGGCACGAAACAATTTAGTCGTGAAACGATATATTGTTCTTGCTTCAATTCTGGCGTTTCTTATCCCCCTCAACCTCTCCTGCCAGGAACAACCCGATCTGCGCCAGTTCGCCCGCGACGCCGGCATCATCTTCAGCGGCGCCGTGGAACGTGTGGAGCGGGTGGCGCCCGCCCCCGGCGACATCGGCACGGTGCGCGTCACTTTCCGCGTCGCCGAAGCCTTGCGCGGCGCCGCGCCTGGGGAAACGCTCACCATCTCCGAATGGGACGGCCTCTGGCACGCCGGCGACCGCTACCGCGTCGGCGAACACCTGCTGCTGCTCCTCTACCCGCCCTCGGGCGAGTTGGGCCTCACTACCCCGGTCGGTGGCGAACTGGGACGCCTGCGGGCGGCGGACTCCCGGCTTTCCATCGCCGCTCTCGCCCGCCAGATCGGCGAAGAACCGGTTCCCCTCCTCGCCCTTCACAAATCGCGCCGGAAACTTCCCCGGAAACTCTGGTTCCCCGGGCGCGTACGGCTTCAGGAGTGACGATGCGCGTCACCCCGCTTCTACGCTTCATGGTTCTGCTGCTGGTGGTACCCATCGCGCTCCACGCCGGGGGACCGCTGTACGTCGCCGGAACCGGGTTTAACTCCGGGCTCGCCGGCCAGCCCCTCACCTGGGCCGGCGGACAGATCTCCTACTACACCGACCCGGGCGACCTCAGCACCCTGCTGCGCCAGTCCGCCGCCGACGCCTTTGTCTCTGACGCTTTTTCGCGCTGGACTTCCGTCAGCACGGCTGCGCTTTCGGCCACCCGCGGCGGGCAACTGGACGAGGACGTCAGCGGCGCCAACGTGATCCGCGCCGGCACGGTGCTCGCCATGCCCGCCGACATCCAGCCCGGCTCCGCCAAGCCTTTCGCCATCGTTTATGACGCTGATGGCCGCGTCATCGACGCCCTGCTCGGCGCCGGCGCGTCGGCTTCGCCGTATTGCTCCAACAACGCGGTGGTCGGCGGCCCCGACCGCTTCAACGCCGACGCGCATATCGCGCACGCGCTGCTCATCCTCAACGGCAATTGCGCCCGTACCGCTTCGGACCTGCCGCTGTTGCGCTACGCCCTGGCGCGGATGATCGGCCGCTCCCTCGGACTGGACTGGTCGCAGCTTAACGACAACGTCGCCACCGGCTCGCCCTCCCCCACCGCCGACGATCAGGCGGGCTTTCCGCTCATGCACCCGCAGGGCAGCCTGTGCAGCGCCTCCTACGGCTGCCTCTACAACGCCGACCAGCTTCGCATGGACGATCGCGCCGCCCTCTCGCGCCTTTACCCGGTCACCGGCGATAACCTGGCGCTGTTCTCCGGCAAATCCGTCTTCACCGAATCCACCGGGCGCATCCGCGGGCGCGTACTGTTTCCCGCCTGGAATTCGATCTTCGGCGACGGCATGCAAGGCGTTAATATCGTGGCACGATGGATCGATCTCGCCACCGGCCTGACCTCGCATATTCAGACCGCCTCGTCGGTCACCGGTGTGCTTTTCCACGGCAACGCCGGCAACCCGATCACCGGCCTGGCCTCCGCCGGCGGCGAACCGTTCGATCACTGGGGCTCTGACGATGTCTGGCTGCGCGGCTTCTACGATCTCTCCGGCCTGGAAATTCCGCCGGGGGCGTCCAGCGCGCAATTCCAACTCACGGCTGAGCCGCTGAATCCCGGCTATACCGGCGCGCTCGCCGTCGGACCGTACAAGCTGGCGCAGGTGGCGTCTTCGGGCACGTTCGCACCCGTGGTGATCACCGTCGCCCGCGGCGGCGATGTGCGCCAGGACCTGGTCATGGCCGGCGCCGCCGCCGACCCGCAAGACGCATACGAACCGCAATCCTTCGCCGAACCCGCCCTGCTCCCCGGCGCGGGACACTGGACCGCCTCGCTCGGCTACTACGGCGACTTCGACTGGCACGTGTTTACGGCGCGCGCCGGCCGTTCCTTCACCCTCGATATCACCGCGCTCGACGAATCCGGCGCCGTCACCACCCACAAGGCGCTTCCGGTCATCGGCCTGTGGGCGCCCGACGCCGCCGCATCCGACGCGCCGCTCGCCTCCCAAACCTGGTTCAACCTGCCGGGCGGAGTGACGCGCTTGCAGGCCACAATCCCTGCATCGGGACAGTACAAATTCGCCGTTACCGACGCCCGTGGCGATGGCCGCCCCGACTTTCTCTATCGCGCGCGTCTGCTCTACGCCGACACGGTCTCGCCCACACATGCTCAAGCCGGTACCGCCGTGCATATCACCGGCATGGGATTCGCCCCCGGGATGAGTGTCACCATCGGCGGCGCGCCCGCGCCCGTGCTCTCTTACACGGTGGATGAGCTGCTGGTCGCCGCCCCCGCCCTCCCCGACGGAGCCAAGGACATCGCGCTCACCGATCCCGCCAGCGGCGCCACTGCCGGCATCACCGGCGCGCTCAACTACGGCGCCGGCGCCGGCGACAAGCTGCAACTGCTGCTCGGTGCCAATCCGCCGGTACCGGTGGGTATGCAGGCGCCCAACCCATTCCGCGTGCGCGTGGTCGCCGCTGACGGCGTCACGCCCATCATCGGCGCTTGGGTCATCTTCACGTCCGCGAGCGCGTCGGTGCTGCTGTTGCCGTGCAACACGCAGGTGTGCATCGTTGCCGCCGACGGCAGTGGCGAAGCCGACATTTGGATGATGGTGAAATCCGCCGGCGCCACCACGATCACCGCCTCGATCGCCAATGGCGAAACCGTATCCGCCACCGTCAGCGGCGTCGCCGGCGTACTGCAGATCGCGGCCGTGCCGCCGCGAATCTACGTGGCGCGTAACACTAGCGCCTCGGTGCCGCTGTTGGCGCGCCTGGTGGGCAACGGCGCAGCGCTTCCCGGAAGGACGGTCGAATTCCAGCTGATGCTCGGCTCGGCTGCGCTCAGCACCGCCATCGTGACCACCAATTCCGCCGGCGAAGCCCGCTCCATTCTCGATGTAATGAACCTGGCAGCGGAAGTCCGCGTCAGCGCCTGCGTCGGGGTGGCGCCACAGACGGCGTGCGATATCTTTTATGTTTATCCGGTGAGCGCCGCCGGCGGCGTGCAGCTGTTGAAAGCGGGTGGAGACCAGCAATACGCCACGCCGGAGGAGCAGTTCGCGCCCGTCACCGTCCGCGTGCTCAACACCAACGTGCCGCCAAACTCGGTGGCCGGCATGCCGGTGCGCTTCCAGATCACCACCTTCCGCGCACAGGATGGCGGCTTGGTCCAGCCGTCAGGCGAGGTCATCACGGCTCACCGCGCCCAGCCGGTCGTGCTCTCCACCTCCGAGGTCACTGTTTATTCCGACGGCTGGGGACAGGCGAGCATCACACCCGAATTCTCCACGACTCAAGGGTCGCTCCGCCTCGACATCCAGGCCAGCATCTCCGGCCAGACGGTCAGCTTCACCCTGCATACCCTTCCCGCCGTAACAAACACCTTCAAGAAAGGTCTGCTAATGGAGCCGTTGTCGCGATTCGAGCAGTATTGACGCAGCCTCACGCGGCCTCTCAAATCCGCTTCAATTTGCAATCTTCATTCTTCAATCTGCAATCTTCATTCTTCATTCTTCATTCTCACTTCTGACTTCTTACTTCTTACTTGTCCACTGGTCGACCCACGCGTTCACCGTCTTATACCAAAGTTGCGAATTCTGCGGCTTCAGCACCCAATGACCTTCGTCCGGGAAATAGAGCATTTTCGAGGGCACTTTCAGCTGCTGCAGCGTGGTGAACAACTGGAATCCCTCTGAAACGTCCAGCCGATAATCCCGCTGTCCGTGCACCACGAGCGTGGGCGTTTTGAAATTCTGCGCGTACATGTGCGGCGACCACTTCTCATACATGGCGCGGTTCGTCCACGGCGTCCCCTTGAACTCCCACTCGGGAAACCACAGCTCTTCGGTGGTGCCATAGTGCGCCGTCAGGTTAAAACCGCCGTCGTGCGAGACGATGCACTTGAATCGCGTGGTGTGCCCGAGAATCCAGTTGGCCATGTAGCCGCCGAAGCTGGCGCCCAGCGCACATTCGCGGTCTTTGTCAATGAAGGGATACGTCTTCTCGACGTAATCCAGGCCCTTCATCAGATCCTCGTACGGACGCCCGCCCCAATCGCCCTGGATCGCCTGGGTAAACTTCTGCCCGTAGCCGGTCGAGCCGGTGAAGTTGATCATCACCACCACGTAACCGCTGGCGGCAAACAACTGCGCGTTCCAGCGGTATGACCACGAATCTCCGAAAGCGCCCTCTGGCCCGCCGTGGATGACAAACTTCACCGGATATTTTTTCGTGGCATCAAAGTTCGGCGGCTTGACCAGGAAGCCTTGCACTTTCGCGTTGGCCGCGCCGGTGAACCAGAACGGCTCAAGCGGCTGCATGGAGACTTGAGAGAGGACGGCGTCGTTGACATGTGTCAGAGCCGCTTTTGGCCCGACCATATGGGTTGTGTTGATGTCTCCTGCCGGAGGTTCAGGCATTTCGAATCCCGGAATGCCGATTGGCCGAACGAAAATTTCGTTAGGTGCTTGAGCCGACATTCGCGTGAACACCAGTCGCCTGCTTCCATCCCCGATTGTCGTGATCGCCAGGTCATCGTTATGACCGTGCTCTATGAGTCGGACGCCTTCACCTCCGAAATTCGGGTCCCTTAGAATGGAAATGCCATAAATGGGCGCTTCGCCTTCGTTTTCAGCTGTGAAGTAAATCCGCCGCGAATCCGGCGCCCACACAAAGCTGCCCACCCACCGGTCAAAATCCTTTGTCAAACTTGTGATCTGCCCCGACTTGCGGTCGTACAGTACCAACTGGAAGCGATCGCTCTCGTACCCCGGCGTCTCCTGCATCCGCCACGCGATGTATTTCCCATCGGGCGAATACAGCGGCGTCGAATCCGAGCCCGGCGAGGTGGAAATCTTCCTTGGCGTCCCGCCCGCGACCGGCACTACGAAAATTTCGTTGTTGGTCGAGGTCGCTTCTACCTCGTCAATGTTGCTGGTGAACGCCACTTCCTGCCCGTCGGGCGAGAAGGCGTACATGTCCTGCCCGCCGAGAGAAAACGGCGGAGCATCGTGATCGCCCGGCGTCAGATCAATTGCTTTGGTGCCCCACATCTCGCCGGGTTTGCGAGATGTGGGTTCCACCGGCTGAATGAAGATATGCGTGCGCCTATCGCCCGTGTAATTGGACCAGTGCCGGTAGAACAGCCCGCGAAAGATTGATGCCTGCACCTTCGACTGCCTCTTCTGCTCGTCGCGCACCTTGGTGCAGGCATCGTCCGGGCAATCCGGATACACCTCGCTCGTGAACAGGATGTACTTCCCATCCGGCGACCACAGCTCTCCGCCCGCGCCCGTCGAGATCGTCGTGAGCTGCCGCAGCGGTGCGTTTGCGGGCCTGGCGGTCTCCGGGTTGATGTCCATCGTCCAAATCTGCTGCACCTCGCCGCGCTTCATGACGAACGCAAGCTGCCTGCCATCGGGCGACCACCGCGGCCGGTCTTCGCCTTCACCTTTCGTCAACTGCGTCGCGGGTGCCCCATCCTTCGCCTCAGCGAAGGGTGGGTTGAGCGGCACTACAAAGACGTGCGGTGTCCTCGTGTTCTGTTCAAGACTCACCTCAACCGCGCTGAACGCCACCCATTTCCCGTTGGGCGAAACCACCGGCCCGCTCACCCGCTTCAGCGCCATCATGTCTTCAAACGTAAACGGACGCTTTCCCTGCGCCGACGCGAGCGTCCCCACCGCAATCAGAAAAATTAGTACGCGACGAATCATCGCCTCGCCTCCGGACAAAACGGACAAGTCTAGCAGGCTCTCGGCAATCGGCTGTCGGCTATCGGGCTTGCAACGCTTGCAGGTAGTGGTTCACACTCCCAAATCGGGTAGGAGGCGGGGTTACCCCCGCCGTCCTCCCACACCACCGGACGTGCGGTTCCGCATCCGGCGGTTCATGAAACACGCAGGAAGCGCCGCTGAGTATCCAGCAGCGAAACCAGCCCCATGTGGTCGAACCAGGACTTGGG
>Ga0326726_10006883_pt1 | contig 10218 bp, 7 predicted proteins | sample MHFenrmetagenome_2_FD_207603 | JGI IMG/M metagenome (GOLD analysis project Ga0326726, IMG submission 207603) | Lab enriched peat soil microbial communities from Michigan Hollow, Ithaca, NY, United States - MHF15MN | ecosystem: Environmental > Terrestrial > Soil > Wetlands > Peat | place: USA... | reverse complement strand
TCTATAAATTGATATATAATGTTTCCGATATTATCTAAGAGGAGAGAGGGGTATGAACTATATATTTTCATGTCCTGTCCCATGCACTCGAGTAATAATGGTTGCCGCAAACAATGATGACGATGCCGTCAATAAAATCATAGATGCGGGAGCTATCAACTGTCGTAATGTAAAAAATATGTCCTGTTGTAAAAAAATTCAGCATCTGTCACCGTTGCCGGAAAATAAGCTAAGAGAAATAGTGCAATTGTGTATGAATGTTGAGAACCAGAATGCCATTTAATATTTATGATAGGTAATTATTTAAGAAAGTTTGGCAGGGATTATGGGAATGTGAAATGGCGTAAAGGGTAAACTAATTATTAACTTCCAGCAGAAAGGCAGGGTCATTGACTCTGCCTTTCTTATTTGAGTAGATTGAGGATTGCCGATTATAATCTACATCTCTATAAAGATGTTAGCCTTTAAGGATGGTGAAATGATTATGCCGACCCGGTTTATTTCCCTTCAAAAACTCGTCTCATGTATGTGATGATGGGAGCGAAAAATAAAATGTAGCTCCCTTATCTATCTTTCCCTCTGCCCATAACCTCCCGCCATGCCTGTTTATGATGCGCTGGACAGTCGCCAGACCAATGCCCGTTCCCTCGAAATCATCGGGGCTGTGAAGTCTCTGAAAAACTCCAAACAATTTATCATAGTATGCCATGTCGAAACCGACACCATTATCCTTGACATAATATACATCCTCATTTCCATCGACATGACCACCTACTTCAATAAGAGCGGGATTACGATGTTTCGTGAATTTGATGGCATTGGAAAGAAGGTTTATATATACTTGTTTAATGAGTGCCCTGTCCCCATAGCTGGGAGGCATGCCTTTGACTTTAAGATTGATGTTCCTGTCCGCGTTAATGATTTTCAGCTCTTTCCATACCTCTCCAATAAGAGCTTCCATGTCTATCTTCGATACGGACATATGCTTCCTGCCCAAGCGTGAGAAAGTGAGAAGATCATCTATGAGCTGGCCCATCATATGAACACTGCTTCTGATCGTGTTAAATTTGCTCAGAGCGTCTTCGTTAAACTTATCACCGTATTTTTTGAGGATCATTCGTGCATAACCGTCAATGGCACGCAGAGGTGCGCGCAGGTCATGGGAAACGGAATAGCTGAAGCTTTCAAGCTCCTTGTTGGCGGCTTCAAGCTGGGCCGTACGCTTCGTCAGTTCTTCCTCGGCATGCTTGCGCTCGGTGACGTCCATGAAAACCACCGCGAACCGGCGAGGCTCCGGACGATAGGCGAATACCTCATAGTGCCGGTTGAGCGCCGAGGCATAGTTTTCGAAATGAGCTGGCTCGCCGGTGAGAGCGACCTTGCCGTAGATATTGACCCAGTAGGGGTCATTATCGGGCAGGACCTCATACACCGTCCTGCCGACCACTTCCTTCCGCTTTAGTCCTGTCAACCGCTCAAAAGCTGGATTGATGTCCAGAAAACGGTAGTCGCAGGGCTCCCCTTTATCGTTGCAAATGATCTCGTGGAGTGCGAATCCCTCCGTCATCGCATTGAACAGGGAACGATAGCGTTCCTCACTCTCTCTTAGTGCTTCTTGTGACTTCGCATGTATAATGCGGAATCTGATCATTGTTATTCCATGAGCAAGGTTGTCGGCTAATTCAGTAAGTAATTTAACCTCATCCTCTGAGAATGCCTTCGGTTTTCGAGAATATATATTAATCGCGCCAAAGGCCCTGCCGCCGGCCATCAGAGGAAGAACTATCGAAGATGAGTAACCTCTCTCTATCGCATCCTTACGCCATGGTGCAAAGAGAGGATCGGTCATCATATTTGCGCAGCCACTCGGCTTCCCTGTACGGATAGCAGTACCCGTGGGGCCGCGGCCGCGTTTGGTATCCGCCCAGGTAACGTTCAATCTTTCGATATACCCTTCATCAAATCCGGCATATGCTACGGGTCGGACCGTTTTGTCTTCATCATCCTCGGCATACCCTATCCACACCATAGCATGGCCGCAGTCCTCCACGACAATCCTGCATACTTCATTCAGGTACTCCGTTTCATTCGTGGAGCGCAGCATTGCCTGACTGCTATTGCTCACAGCTCTGAGTGTGCGGTTGAGTCTGTTAAGTTCCTCTTCCTTTTTCTTGCGCTCCGTAATGTCCGTTCCGTAGATACGAATGAGCTGTTTCTCTTCCAATAAAAGCAACGTTTGATGGCACCAAAGCCCGCCGACATTCACTTCCCTGATGTTTACTTTCTTCCCACCCGCGCGTATGGTGAGCACGAGCGACGCCCAGTCTGCCAGCCACGGATGCTCCGCTCCGCGCTGCCGGAGATCCGGAAACAATCGTTCTGCGGCAGGGTTAAGGTAATGGATTTGCCCCGCAAAATCCACTTCAGCGATGGGATTAGGGTTGAGCGTGGGGAATGAGGCCAGTGCAATTTCAGCTTCTGCCTTCGTGATTTCCGTGATGTCAGTAACCGAAGATCGGTAATGATCGAATTTACCTTCACGATCTGTAGCGGACATCTTGCGGATACTCTTCGTCGAGGCGTGTATTTTTTTCTCAGCCCGCTTCCGGAGATCACCGGCTTGCTTTGTTTTGGATTCCTTTTTTGTCATCACTACTGTCCGTCATTATTGAAGACTGCAAACAAACTTAAGGCATGACCCTTGATTAGATTTTTTTGGGGTGTGCGGAGTATAAGTCAACAGAACTATCAGGTCAATATGATTTTAGTTAAGGATAGAGTAGCCAACTGTGATGCGGTGTCCTGTTTTCCAATCCCTGAGTTTTTTGAGTTAGATTCTAGTAGATTCTGAATACCATATCATCAAAGGATTTCCTCCATTTCGGCGCCATGAGCTTGTGTTTTTCATCGAAATGACCAATAGCTACGAGCATTGGAATGAAGAAATTGTCGGGTATGCTAAAGGCCTTTCTCACGCCTTCATGATCGAACCCGTCCATGGGATGAGAATCCAGACCGGCATCTTTTGCTGCCAGCATCAGGGCCATGCCGAAGAAGGCTGTATTTTTTACGGCAAAAGCAAGGGACTTTTCCTCGCTGTCGTACAAGGATTTTGCGCCATTTTCAAACCACTCTCTTTGCTCCGGCTTCAAGTAGCCTAATTCCACCATATTCTGCCAGACCTTTTCCACTGTTGTATGACCCGGCTGCCAACCGTTCTTGTCAGCGAGCAGTATCAACACGATGGGGGCATCTGTTATTTTTGGCTGGTTCCATGCCACTTCCCTCAGGCGCTCTTTGTCGGCTTTCGACTTGATGATAATTATCTGCCGGGGCTGAAGGTTGAAACTCGATGGCGCAAGTGATGCTGCCTCAACGATTCTTTTCAGCTCCTCGTCACTCACATGTTTCGCCGGATCAAAGAAATTCACTGCCCGCCTCTCTGTGATCACTTTGGTGAACTCCATAACTTCACCTCCTCATAATATTAATGGACTTATTTTTTTCTGTTTCTTCATTCAAACTATTATCAATGACGATTGCAAGTTATCATGAAAATGGGAATAAATAATTTGACGATTCCAGAAAGACTAAAGATATAGAAGATGGCCTATTTCACCTACCTGATACATAAGCAGAGATTTTGATGATTACTGAAATAAACATTCACTGCTGTTAATTTTGTGGTTTATCTAAAAAATCCCAAAGTCTCAAATGCGGCTAATCAGGATTTGGTCCAATTTTTATATGCGATCCGGCAGAATATATCAGTCCCCGGTCGGAAAAATCCGAAATTCGATGACCAGATTGTGGTTAGCTAAAGTCTGGCAAAGCCTATGTGTGTTTTCCCATTTCCGGGTCTTGATAACCAGGTCGTATTCGAAGTATTTGCCGCTATCCGTGAGGGCGTAGCTCATGTTTGAAATTTCGAAGCCATGGCTGGTTACGAGGTCCCGCAGTTCCGGTTCGGACATCGTTGCATCACGGTGAAAGCGAACAGTATTATTGATATAAAGCAGCACTGGTATTCTTTTTTCCACCATGCGGTAAACGGTCAGGGTACCCAGGGTGAGGATTGTCACCAGGAGTAAGGCGCTATAAAAACCGATACCCGCAAGTATCCCTATCGCTGCGGTGATCCATATCGATGCCGCGGTCGTAAGACCGCGTACAGAAATCCCTTCCTTCATGATCACACCAGCACCGAGGAAACCAATACCTGTCATGATGCCCTGGGCCATGCGTGTCGGGTCTACCCTTACAGTCTCGATCATAGCCCCGGAAAACCAGTCTCTCTGATAAATCGTCACTAGCATGAGGAGGCTCGAAGCCATGCAGACGAGTGTATGGGTGCGAACGCCCGCAGGGCGCCCATAATAGATTCGTTCGAGCCCTATTAATCCGCCCGCGACCATTGCTACTAACAGGCGAATCAGGATGTCGTAAGTTTCTTTGTCCATAACTATACCTTCAATTTATTTAATAAGAAATTACCTTTTAATATAGATATTGTAAGAGGAGCGATCCTGTCTGTCAATTTAATTTCAATATTAGAGTATGTATGAGGGTAACGCAAGAATGGCGAGGACTATTTTTTTACTTGTCTAACCGAAAGATGACTTTTCTAAAATTGATTTTACCTGCAGAGGGTCAGGATCGGTCAATATCAATGGCTGATGATTTCCGATAGAAAAAGATTATAACGATAAGTTGGGGTGCCGGCGGTTTTTTTCGCCGCATCCCTTTCAGACGATTAGTTACTTTGGTTTATTGTAAAATATAAATAAGGAACAGCCATTCCGGCCGTCCCTCATTTATGTGCCCTAACCTATCATTTGAGGAGGGAGATTTATGTCCTAACGAATTCTAATGTTGACATCCGGGAACAAGATGTTGATTCCCGGCAACGGGAGAACTGGGACATAGACCACCGGCCGAGGCGCGTAGACAGGAGCATAGTAGCCATGGGGTTGATAATACACACGCCGGCCATGATTATCATACCGATATTGTGCATGCTCATATCTACCATGACTGTCATACCGTTCATGTCCCTGCCAACTGCGATTGTCATTTCGTCCACGCTCTTGCCAGCCCGGACCGAATGCAAAAGCAGAAGTCGCTAAGCACGTCACAATGATAATTGTGATAAATGTCATTGCTAATTTTTTCATGATTAGACTCTCCTTTTAATTTTATTTCTTTTTAACTGTGTAAGTGCATTTGCCATGCCAGGCTGATTGCTAATCAATGTAAGATATTGAAATAGTATAATTATTTACAAATAGTTACATCTATCGATACCCATTCTTCCCGACATCAGACCAAAATAATGGATAGTAAGTATCCATCTTCACTATCCACATGGATAAAATATATCCACTCATGAACATGTTACAATAAATGAGGAATCTGTTTTCTTCAATTAAAAGATCAGCTAAGAATGACGAGGAATTTCTAGCGATTACCAGTTCAAGTCTTCAACTCCTGGTCAAATTTGATTTCTTCGTATGACAGGCAGGAAGAACGGCTACCGATGATCAATTGACAGAGCTTGCCTGCAATTAAGATAGATGCTCCTGATTTCGCTTTCTTTTCATTGAAAGACCGCATAAGTTCTTTGTAAACTCACTTCCTTATCAGGCTTTCCAGGGCTTTATCGATATCAGGGTACTCAAAGATGAACCCGCTTTCGATTAACCGACGGGGCAGAACCTTCTGTCCCTGAAGGATAACGGAACCGAATTCTCCCAGGACGAGCTTCACCATGAAACCAGGGGCCGGTAAAAACGAGGGACGATGCAGCACCTTGCCCAGGGCCCGCGCTAGATCTTTATTCCGCACGGGCATGGGTGAGCAGACATTCACCGGACCGGATATCTCAGGATTTTTCAACAGAAAAATAAAAGCCTCCGTCAAATCCTTCATATGCACCCAGGAAAACCACTGGCGGCCAGTCCCGATAGGTCCTCCGATAAAGCTTTTGAAAACAGGGATCATCTGACCCAGGGCCCCTCCTGTGCTACCCAACACAATGCCAAAGCGTGTTATTATTACTCTTGCACCTTTCTTTTTTGCCCTCAAGGCCTCGCCTTCCCATTCGGCGGCAACTGTAGCTAAAAAGTCCTTTCCGGGAGGAGATTCTTCGGTGAGGTCTTCATCTTCATGAAATCCGTAATACCCGACAGCCGAGATGCTGAAGAGGGTAAAACTTTTGCCCGCTGAAACTTCTATTGCCTCGACTATATGCCGCGTCGTGCTGATCCGGCTCTCTCTTATCGCCTGCTTTTGTTGTTCTGTCCATCTGCTGAATATTGAAGCCCCGGCAAGATTGATAACCGCATCGAAGTTTCGTACCTCCTCCTGCCAGGGGCCACTCTGCGTAGGGTCTCCCCGAAGAAAGGCAACTCCGGGCACCAGTCCTTTCACTTCCCCACCCGATCGTATGAGGATAGTCACTTCATGGCCATCCTGAATGAGACGGGCTGCTATATAGGGCCCGATAAAGCCTGTACCTCCGGTCATAAAGATCTTCATGTCATTCCCCTTTGTGCTTGCTTTGTTGATAATGTTTTATAATATCTTGATTTTTTCTGCAGCACCATAATTAATAGGTGGTTTATTATTACAAAGACTTCCTAATTCTGCTTCCTATGGTAACTTCTGTGATGACATTAGCCGCTTATCTTTTCCTTCCGGCATCTTTGGTGTAGGCGGACCTTTCCGTGAGGAAGCAGTTCACGTAATCCCTAGGGTCCTGCGGTGGTGACGTGTCCACGTCCCTGTGGACCAGTGTAAGTGAGCGGGTTGGGCACTTGTAGGCGCATACACCGCAGCCGATACATCTATCGGCCTGAAGGACGCTTGCCTTGCCTTTCTTGTTTTTCGCCTGTGGAGATTTATGCAGCGATAGCGCCTCCATTGGGCAGCGTTTCACGCAGAGACCACAGGCCTTGCAGGTTTCCGCCTTTACCGACACAATGAAATTGGACGCGTCCATGCTCTTATCATGCCTTAGGACATGAAAGGATTCAAACCACATACAGCAGCACTTGCAACAGTTACAGATTGTATCAACCCCCTTCAGCCAGTTGGAAACGCCATGAACAAGCCCCTCCTCCGCAGACTGTTTCAGAATGTCTCTGGCTTCCTGTATGGTGATTGATCGTCCCAGGCCATTCTCGACCATGTATCGCGCCAGCGGTCCAAAGTGCAGGCAGTTTTCTGTGGAGTATTTGCAATCCGGTAATGCCGGGTCGAGGTTTTTACGGTGCCGGCAGGGACAGACCGCAACACAGAACTCACTCTGTTCCTCCAGAACCTTCGCCACATCTTCATAAGGAAGGATCGTCTTTCCCGCTTCGACATCAAGGGATGTCTCCACAGGAATGGCACGGAGTCCTCTCGTCCGTACACCCTCGTAAGGGTCAAACAACCCGGTGTGGAAATACATGTTCACCCTGGAAGCAACGCTGCGGCTGTCTTCATCCATCCACCCCGGCCAGAAGGAGCTGCGAAGAAAGACTAAAAATGTGTCATTCAAGCCGTAGAATAATTCCCCCCTTTTCTTGATTCGGAAGACAAGGCCCTTCTTCGCCAGTGCGTCAAGCCTGCGGGATAGTTCGGTCGGGTCCATGTCTTTCTGTGCTGCTAATTCCCGGACATCCTTCAGGGAGAACGGCATACCTGTCAGAAGGGCGGCCTCTTCTTCCGTATAGCGGGCCTTAACTGTAGGCAAGAGTTCTTCCGAATCTGGCAACCCGATCCATGATCTCTTCATCCAGGTGATGAAATTCTCATAAACAGACTGATTATCCATGTCTTCCTCCTTTATTATACGTCGACATTGGTGGTGCAGACGGCCATGCAATTGTTAGATGACCCCGATACCACAGCCATTCCGATTATATTCGTGACGTCAATCGTAAAACAAGACGAGGTCAAAAAAAGGCGGTATCTCAGGTGGCAGAACTTTTCTGGCCAAGCCCATAAATATTGACGAATTGAAAGAGAAAATAAACGCATGCCTGGCGGATGCTCAAGCCATCTACCTGTCCCTGAACCAACTGCCTTGCAATTCAAGGACACCTTTACTTGCTTTCTATGCGATAGATGCCGGTCCAATCATCAGGTGGCGGATTCTCAAGATGCAGCCTGCAGCGCTCAAGCATCATAAAGGCGGCTTGATCTTTGGGACTTAATTCCAGGACCTTTTTATAATGCCCCATTGCTTCATTCCATCGCCTGCCTAAATACAGTTCCAGTCCGGTTGCACAAAGTTCCGCAACCCGGATTTTTTGTTCATCTGTGTTCTTTTTCTCCCCGATCAATTCATATATCCTAATGCCTTTCGTGCTGCCCACGACTGATACGAGGTCAAGGGGACGAACAACAAATTCTTCTTTCACGAGATCACAGGTAGTGTCCCCGATTATAATTTCAGTGCCGTAAGACTTGTTCAGGCCTTCAAGACGACTTGCCATATTCACAGCGTCGCCTATAACTGTATAGTTCATCCGGGTTTCACTGCCTATGTTGCCGACAATCACCTCTCCCGTGTATACGCCGATGCGCTGGAAGAAAAGAGGTTTCCCTTCGTGTTTCCACTTTTTTCTCAATTGTCCCAATCGCTCCTGGCAGAGGAGCGCCGCACGGCACGCCGATGGTGCGTGGTCCGGATTGGGTGTGGGAGCTCCCCAGAAGGCCATGATGCTGTCCCCGATAAACTTATCGACTGTGCCAGGCGGGTCTTTCCGGATCTCGTTGCTCATCGCCCCCAAATATTCGGCCATCTGTTCCACGAGTGATTCCGGCGAAATAATTTCCGAGATAGACGTAAAACCCTTGATATCGGAAAAGAACATTGTGAGAGTCTCCCTGCGGCCGCCAAGCTCTGTTTCCTGGCCCGAAGCCATTATTTCACGTACGAGGTCAGACGGCACGTACTTCTGAAAAGAGCGCAGGCCTGTCTTCATATTTTGGGTGGCAACCATCAGCTGATCCACTTCCTTGAATACTGAGTGCCCCAGGGGCTTGGCCTCCAGTTCGAATAGGCCGATAGCCTTCGTTTCACGCGCGATTTTGTCGAGAGGCTTTGAGATGCGCATGGAAATCCACGCGCCCACGATCAGGATAACAAAGAAGCTCGCCAACCCTATTCCGAGCGTCTGCTTGTTGTTGCGTTTGACCGGCCCCATGATCTCGTCGCGGGGAATGACCAGGGCGATGGTCCATCCCGGAAGTTCCTTGCCCGTCATCAGATGGTAACTTCCAAAATAGTCGGCACCTTCGGAGGTGAAATCGAATGTCCGCAGACTGGCGCCAGGATTCGTGCTACTAACCTGAGAAAACTTTTCCATGAAACGGACGACCCTGTCATCACTGAGACTTGTTGTTGGAACAAATTCATATTGAGTGCGTCCCCGGCTGTCCGTTACGGCACGGGTAAGGATTTCCGGCTTCGGGCAGGCAATCACGCGGGGCTCCCCGTCGGCTGGTTTTTCAATGATGAACGCAAACCCCGCCTTGCCGACCCTGTTCTTGGCGAGAAATTCCGATATGGCAGTGATATCAAAGTCGACGGTGGTAACCCCGAGCAGTTTCCCATCCTTGTCATAGAAGGGTGCCGCATAGGTGATGCCTGGAAACGCTTCTGCGCCCAGGCGGATTGTGCGGGCATCTGTCCATATAGGGCGGCCCGCTTCTTTGGCCTTAATATACCAGGGCAACCGCCCAGACGTTGAAGTCATCTGGATCTTTTTGCGGGCGTAAAATTTTCGCTTCGGGTAATCCTCGGGCCAGAAATCAGAAATTTTGATAGTGCCATGTTTTCTATCGACATGGGCCTCACGGACCGTGAACTTTCCATCCTGCATGCGCTCGATGGAGATCAGCACGTCGGACTCAAGGTCTACGGAAATAAAGGTAAAGTAGGGCTGTGCCGCCATTACTCTCTGCCAGTAACGGGCGAGCTTTGTAAAACTTTCCTGATTCAGTTTGATTGCGCCCAGGAAGGAGCGGTTCACTTCACTCTGATCGTGGGCTTTGTAAAGAAGATTCCCCACCCACAGACTGATGCGCAGGGATGTCTGATCGAGAACCTGCGCGGAGAGCTCTTTGGTATCCCTCGTGATGTTCACATAGGAAAGAATGCCCGTCACGGCTACGGTACCGATAAGCAGCACCGTGAGGATTGTCGATATTGCCAAGCGGAAAGAG
>Ga0326726_10006882_pt1 | contig 10220 bp, 7 predicted proteins | sample MHFenrmetagenome_2_FD_207603 | JGI IMG/M metagenome (GOLD analysis project Ga0326726, IMG submission 207603) | Lab enriched peat soil microbial communities from Michigan Hollow, Ithaca, NY, United States - MHF15MN | ecosystem: Environmental > Terrestrial > Soil > Wetlands > Peat | place: USA... | reverse complement strand
CGATGTTGACCAGGGCGAGGTGAGCATTGAACGTTTCGGGTCGAGACAAACCGCCGGCGTCGATCGATTTTTGCAGATGCTCGCGCGCTTCCACGTAGTTTCCTTCCATATAAGAGACGGTGTAAAGAATCTGCTCGGCTTTGCTACGCTCGTAGCGGCTCAGCCTCTTGAAATCCAGCTCGCCGATCGCGGCTCGGGATTCGGCGTACCTCCCCGCGTTGCTGTCTGTGACGGCGACGTTGAGCGTCGTGATGGCGTCACTGTCGAGGACGCGCTGTGCCGCAGCGATCCTTCCGTCTAGGGCCGAACGATCCGCAGGCCCCGCCATCCTCGCAATCGCCGCAATGAGCTCATCGCTGTGCCCGACGCGGGTCTCGTAGAGGTCTATGAGCCCTTCCACGGCCCAGATCGTCGCGTATTCTTTCTGTGCGACTGCGGACGGATCCGCGCTGGCGTCAGTTCGCAAGCAACCTATGTATTTCGTCGAATCTGCAATGTACCGTGCCAAGTCACGACTGAGCTTTTTCTCTGCGCGCCCACCGATGAGAATGTTCGCGGGAAAGTCTGGGGTCGACGGTTGCCGGCAGTCGGCCGCGAGGGCGGCACCGGTGAGCAACAAGCCGAAGAGAACGACGAGCGATCTCATGGTGTTCTCCGATAGCTCCGCGAAGTATAGAACGCGTGCCGTGCGCCGTTGCAGGGGTAGCGAGAGAACCGAGTGGCGCAAGCTTCGGGGAGCGCACGTGGGTGGCAGCGGAGGGCGCAGCGCGCGGGGAGCCCGAGTTATCGCCAAACAGCGATAGGTTATCTCTGATAACCGATTGATTTTGGTCGGGGTGATAGGATTTGAACCTACGGCCCCTGCGTCCCGAACGCAGTGCTCTACCAGGCTGAGCTACACCCCGAATGCCGCGAGAACCTTGGCGCCGCGAGTCTAACATTGCCGGCACCGGGATGCCGGCGGCTCGCGTCGCGTGCCGCGGAAATGAGGGCGTCGTTATACGCTGCGCTCAACGTGACGGCAACCCCTGAGACCGGCTGGCACCCGTGCGCCCACGGCGCTGCATAATCCTCTCCATGGTTACGCGCACAGAGCACAACGTTTGAGCGACCTGGCCGCACTCGGCTTCGACGCGTTCTTCGCCACGCAGCGCGAGCCGTTGCCGGCGGAGTGGGTGCCCGCACGCGTCTCCGCCGAGGGGCAGAGCAGTTTTCATCTGCTCGGGTGCCGCGCGCCGCTCGGCGATCTGCCCGGCCGGCTGCTCAGCTCGCAGCACAAGGTCGAGCGCCCGGTGGTCGGCGACTGGGTCGCCGTCATCGACGGCGCGGAACGCGCGTCGATCCAGCACCTGTTCGAGCGCCGTACGGCGCTCGTGCGTCGCGCCGCGGGCACGCTGGCCGAGCCGCAGGTCGTGGCCGTGAACGTCGACGTGTTCTTCGTCGTGACGGCCGCGAATCGCGACTTCAATGAACGGCGTCTGGAGCGCTACCTCGCCGCGGTGTGGAACAGCGGCGCCATGCCGGTGCTGGTGCTGAACAAAATCGATCTTGCCGCCGAGCGCGAGCCCCTGCTCGAAGCCATCGGCGAGGCCGCGAACGGCGTGGCCGTGGTGTACGCGAGCGCGAAGTCGGGGGAAGGTCTCGACGCGCTGCGCGCGTACGTCGAGCCCGGTAAGACCGTGGGTTTCGTCGGTTCTTCGGGCGTCGGCAAGTCGTCGCTGATGAACTGCCTGCTCGGCCGCGAAGCACAGGCGGTCGGCGCAGTGCGCAGCGACGAGCGCGGCCGGCACACGACCACGGCGCGTCAACTCATTTTGTTGCCGGGGGGTGGCGTGTTGATCGACACGCCCGGCATGCGCGAGCTCGGACTGCTCGACGACGCGGGCGGCATCGAGACGAGCTTCACCGACGTGCTCGCGTTCGCCGAGCGCTGCAAGTTCCGCGATTGCGCACACGCGGGCGAGCCCGGCTGTGCTGTCGCTGCGGCCGTCGAGCGCGGCGAGCTGCCGGCCGAGCGTTTCGCCGGCTACCGCAAGCTACTCGCGGAGGTGGCGGCGGGCGACCGTAAGCGCGACCCGATCCTCGCCGGCCGCAGCAAAGCTCGCTCGAAGGAAATCAGCCGCGCGCTCCGCGCGCGCGCCAAGCTCGACCCAAAGCTGAAGCGCGACGACTAGTTCTCGTCGCGCGTGGCGATCAGCATCTTGCTGAACGTGCCGTCCTGGTTGAACGCCGCGTGCTTGTACACGCCGCCGATGTGCAGGATCGTGCCGAAGATGATGATCCGCGAGCACCACACGTGGATCGTGTGGAAGATCGTGAATGCCAGCATGCTGTCCGGGAACGGCCCGGGGATGGCGAACCAGTTCCACACCTGGATCTCATCGCCGCGCGACCACACCATCAGCGGCCCCGACAGCAGCATCGCCCCGACGGCGGCGATGATCACGTAGTGCGTGTATTTGCCGAGCTCGTAGAACAACCCCGCTTGCGCCGGCATTGGACCGGGGTGCTTGTACCAGAATCGCCAGATGATCCGCGCCCACAGAAGCGCGTAGGCAGAAATTGCGATCGAAGTGTGCAGGTTCAGCGTGGCGAGCGAGCCGTTCACACGGTCGGCGTTGATCGAGCTGCCGATGAACCACAACGTCAAAATGATGATCGCGGTGAGCCAATGCAGCGCGATCGATAACCAGCTGTAGCCGTTCTTCGGGTCGCGGAAGCGCATGGGTCAGCGATGATACCTGCAAACGCCGCAGCGCCAAGACTTGATATTTCTGAAGGGTGCAGCGCCGTTGCGATGCGCAGGACTCACACGCGTGTGTGGGTTATGTCAGCGCAACAGGAACGTCAGCAGGAACAGCCCGAGCTTGAAGCCGACGAGCTTGAGCCCTTTGCGCGCTTCGGCGGGAGAGAGGCGCGCGGTCATCGGCATGGCGCCGAACACTTTGCCTTTGATCAAGAGATCGTTGCCGCTGCGCTCGAGAGCTTCGATCTCCATGAGCTTGGAGTTGTCGGTGGAGTAGAGAGTGAACATCTAACGCTTCCCGGCCTTCGAGAAATCGCCAGTCTTCGAGAAGTCAATTTTCAAATCGTCGAACGCGCGGAACGCTGCTGCACGGCCTGCACCGAACACTCCGCCGCCCGGGTGCTGGAACGGACCTACGAGGTACAGCCGATCGCAGCCCGGCACGACGTTGTAGCCTAGATCCGGCGTCGGCCGGTGCGATTGCGCCTGATACGTGACGGCCGCGATGCCGTGCAGATCGCCGCGGCGGAAGCTCGACGACGTGCGTTCCATGTCGACGGGGCTGTCGCTGTGATAGGCGAGCACGTTGTCGGCCAAATTGTCGAGGAAGTTCTCCATGTGGCTCAACATGCGCTTGACGTAGTGGTGCTTCGTGTCGTCCCAATCGCGACCGTCGGCGCGTTGGTATGGCACGTAGTCCCACGCGTGCATCGTGGCGGCGCCGGCAGGTGCGCGCGACGGATCGAACATCGTGAGCGAGCCCAACCCCACGAGCGGGTAGCTCGAGAATTCGCCGTAGCGCAGGCTGTCGAACGACTTGCGGATCGTGTCGTACTTGTTCGGCAAGAGCTCGATCATCACGGCTTTGACGTGCGCGCCCGCGCGGAACTTCAACGGTGCTTTGAGTGCCGCATGCACGGTGATGCAGCCGATCTCAGAGATCTGCGTGGCCGAAGCGGCCTTCACGATCTCAGGCGCGACGCCTTCCACCATCTTGCCCAGGTCATGCGGATGCAGCGCCGCGACGACGCCGTCCTTCGCCGTGAACTCGCGGCCGTCTTTCGTCGCCACGCCGACTGCGCGGCCGCCTTTCGTGCGGATCGCCGTGACGTCCACGTCGCCCAACACCTCGCCGCCGTTCGCCTTGATGCTCGCGATCAGCGCGTTCGTCAGTTGGCCCGACCCGCCCACCGGCACGCCGAACCCGAAGCCTTCGAGGAATCCGACGAACACGAACGTGCCGAGTCCCGTCGCTTTCTCGTCCGGCGACACGAGGTTCTCGCCGGCCACGCGCGCGAAGTGCATGCGGACCTTGTCGTGCTCGAATACGCTGCAGAGAAAGTCGTGCGAGCTCATTTGCATGTAGCGCCACAGCTCGCGGCCTTCGCGACTCTGGTCCATGAGCGCGTAGCTCGCGCCGAGCGGGGCGGGCGAGGAATAGAACGCGCCCAAGAACATCGGCATGTAACCCGCCGCCTTGTCGGCGAGCCAGCGGTACGCGTCGGCGTCGCGCTTGCTGAACTTCGCGATCTCGGCGCACGTGCGCTCACGGTCGCGGTACAGACCAAGCGTGGTGCCGTCCTCGAACACCGACATCATCGGCAGCTCGGGGAACACGTATTTGAGCCCGTGCTTCGCTTTGAGCCCGATCTCGTCGTTACGCAGCAGCGGGTTGCCCTGGATGAAGATGTGCGCCATCGAGTGTTGGTCGTGCTTGTAACCCGGCTGCGTGAGCTCGCGCGTCACCACGCCGCCGCCAAACCACGCGTTGCGCTCGAGAACGAGCACCTTCTTGCCGGCGGCCGCCAGATACGCGGCGGCGACGAGGCCATTGTGTCCGGAGCCGACGGTGACGATGTCGTACGCAGTGGTCATTGGAGGTCCTCGCGGCTTTAGTGGCGTGTTCTCGTGCCGCAGCCCTCGTAGCATACCCGTTGCCGCGCACTTGCCGGAAGGCGGACGCTGCTATACAAAGTAGGGGAGCGTCGCCACGAGCGGCCATAACAACAACACACGTTCCGCGTTTCCGATCGGGGGGATCATGCAGCGAGCGAATACCGGCGGCTCGGCCGCTCCGGCTTCTTGGGATACTACTTACGAGTGGCGAGCGGTCACGTTGCTCGGGCTCGGCTTCGGGCTCGTGGGACTCGACCGTTGGATCATCGCCACGCTGCTACCGCTCGGCATGGCCGCGGATTTGGGGCTCAACGTGCAGGACGGCGGCAACGTCGTCGGCGCGCTCGGGCTCGCGTGGGGTGTGTTCGCAATCTTCAGCGGGCGGTTCTCCGACAAAGTCGGCCACCGCAAGGTGCTGATCCCGGCGATTCTGTTGTTCTCGCTGCTGTCCGGTCTCTCGGGCATGGCGACGGGACTCATGGGCCTCGTGCTCGTGCGCGCGCTGATGGGCGCGATGGAAGGCTCGTACTGTCCGACGAGCTTCACGGCTGTCGCGGCGGCCTCGCGGCCCGCGCGACGCGGCTTCAATCAAGGGTTGCAGCAGAGCGGCTTCGCGTTGCTGGGCTTGGGTTTGGGGCCGATCATCGCCACGCAACTGATGCGCGTGGTGCCGTCGTGGCATTGGGTGTTTTGGATCTGCGCGTTGCCGGGGTTCATCGTCGGCGTCCTGCTGTACGTGGTGCTGCGAGAGCCGGCGCAGACGCAGGGCGGGGCACTGATCGGTGCGACGCAGGCATCGGGTAGCTGGCTTAGCGTGCTGAAGAGCCGCAACATCGTGCTCGGCATGCTGGCGCTGTTCTGTGCCATGTCGTGCGTGTTCGTGCTGAGCGCGCTCGTGCCTACCTATCTCGTCGAGTACTTGAAGCTCCCGCCGACGCAGATGGGTGTGGTGACGTCGGCGCTCGGGTTCGGCGGATTCTTCGGTCAGTTCGGCGTGCCGGGGCTCTCCGACGTTTTCGGGCGCAAGCTCATGGCGGTCATCGGCTTCGTCGGTTCGGCCGTGTCTCTCTGGATTTTCGCGCACACGGGCGCCGATGCCGTGCCGCTGTTCATCGGCCTGTTCGTCGTGTCGTTCTTCTGCCTCGGCAACGTGGCGCTGATCACGGGGCCGATCGCGACGGAGGCGGCGCCGGTCGGGCTCGTGTCTTCGGCCATCGGCGTCGTCGTGGGAGCCGGCGAAATCTTCGGCGGCGGTGTCGCGCCGTCGATCGCGGGCTTCATCGGCAACAACTACGGTATCGAGAACACGTTGTACGTCGCGTTGACGGGCGTGGTGCTCGGCATCTTCGTGAGCTTGTTCCTGCGCGAGACGGCGCCGCGCAAGACGGCCACCGCGAGCTAGTCGGCGGGCTTGTCCGGTGGCGCGGTGGGCTCGGCCGGCGTTTCCGGCTCGAGCTCCTGCTGCGCCATCTGCCAGACCGTTATGAAGAAAGCCGCGATGATCGGGCCGATCACGATGCCCGCGAGCCCGAAGCCCGCGAGGCCGCCGAGCGTCGACAACAGGATCACGTAGTTCGGCATTTGCGTGTCGCGGCCCACGAGGACCGGGCGCAAGAAATTGTCGACCATCCCGATGCCGAACACGCCGATCAGGATCAGCGCGATGCCGGCCACCACATGGTCGTTCGCGAGCAGCATGATGGCGGCCGGCAGCCACACCAACGCCGTGCCGACGGCCGGCACGATGCTGAGCAGCGCCATCACGGTGCCCCAGAGCACGGGCGCGCCGATGCCGAGTATCGCGAACGCAGTGCCGCCGATCGCTCCCTGTACGGCGCCGACGACCAGCGTGCCCTTGATCGTCGCGCGCGACACCTGGGCGAAGCGGTCGAGCAGACGCCGCTCGCGCTCGTCGCCGAGCGGGAGCGCACGCACGAGCCCGTCGAGCAGGCTCTGGCCGTCGCGCAGGAAGAAGAAGAGCAAATACAGCATCAGGAAGAAGAACACGAGCACGCGCACCGTGTCCTGTCCGATCGCGAGCGCGCGCGACGCGATGAATCGTCCAGCGTCGCCGGCCGCGCTCGAGAGCTGCGCCTCGAACTTGCTCGCATCGACGCCGAACCTCGCGAGTAGCTTGCCGAGCTGCGGTACCCAGGTGACGATGTGTGCGTACAGATCTCTAAAGCCGAGCTGGCCGGCATCGAGCTGCGCATACAGCGGCGCGGCCTCGGTCGTGACAGCTGCAGCAACGAGCAGCAGTGGCAACACTACGACGAGCACGACGACAGTCACGCTGAGCGCGGCGGCGAGTGACGCGCGCGGCGCGAGGCGACGCGCGATCGCGGTGTGCAGCGGATACACCACGATGCCGAGGGCGATGGCCCAGAAGATCGGCTGTAGAAAGTCGCTGATCAGCCAGAAGAACGCGATCGTGATCGCGACCACGAGCGCCAGGAAGAACATGCGCTCGGTGTTGCTGTCGATCATGACTGCACGTCACCCGGAGTCGACGCGCGGCGCTTCCTCCACCACGCGATGCGCTCGGCGACCGTCTTCTCGTAGCCCGACTCGCTAGGCTCGTACCAGCGCGCGTCGCGCAGCGCGTCCGGCAGGTACTGCTGGCCGGCGGCGTGACCGCCTTCCGCGTGGTCATAGCGATAGCCTTCGCCGTAGCCGATGTCCTTCATCAGGCGTGTCGGCGCGTTGCGAATGTGTAGCGGCACCGGCTCGGCGGGGTTGTCGCGTGCGGCTTGCTGCGCTTCGCCCCACGCGGCGTACACGCGATTCGACTTCGGCGCGGTTGCGAGATAAACAATCGCTTCGGCGATCGCGAGGTCGCCCTCCGGCGAACCCAGGAAGTCGAACGCGTCCTTCGCGGCCAAGGCGATCGACAAGCCGCGCGGGTCCGCGAGCCCGATGTCCTCGACGGCCATGCGCACGACGCGTCGTGCGACGTACAGCAGGTCCTCGCCACCTTCGACCATGCGCGCGAACCAGTACAGCGCCGCGTCCGCGTCGCTGCCGCGCACGGCTTTGTGCAGCGCCGACATCAGGTTGTAGTGCTGCTCGCCGGACTTGTCGTACTGCGCGAGCCTGCGCTCGAGGATCGTGGCGACCTCGGCCGCGGCCACGGGGGCCGTGCGCGCCTTGCGCGCGAGATGGGCCACGACGGCTTCCGTGGCGTTCAGCGCCCTGCGGGCGTCGCCATCCGCGTGGCGCACGAGCAGCTCGAGCGCCTCGGACGCGAGCTCGGGCACGTTGCGGCGCTCGGTTGCGAGCTGGTTCAGCGCGCGCGTGATGATCGCGCCGATGGCTTCGGCCGACAGCGGCTGGAGCACGAATACGCGCAGCCGCGACAGAAGAGCCGAGTTCAGCTCGAACGACGGGTTCTCGGTGGTCGCGCCGATCAGCGTGATCACGCCCGCTTCGACCGACGGCAGGAATGCGTCCTGCTGCGCGCGGTTGAAGCGATGGATCTCGTCGCAGAACAGAATCGTCCCGCGCTGTTCGACGCGCCGCCGTTGCTCGGCTTCGCGAATGATCTCGCGTACGCGAGGCACGCCCTCCGTCACGGCGCTGAAGGTCACGAACTCCTTGGCCGTGTAGTGGGCGAGCAAGCGCGCGAGCGTGGTCTTGCCGCAGCCGGGCGGGCCCCACAGGACCATGCTGCCGATCGTGCCGCTCTCGATGGCTTCGCGCAGCGGCTTGCCCGGGCCGAGCAACTGCTCGTGGCCGAGAAAATCCGCGAGCGACTCGGGGCGCAACCGGTGCGCGAGAGGCGCTTCCGTTTCGGCGGCGGCCGCGGACTCGGCGGCGAACAACTGCGGCTCCTCGATCAAGGCGGCAAACACCTCCGGCGACCATTCTACTGATTGCCGCGCGGGTGTGATGCCATTCCGGGTTTGATGGCCGGTGGGCGGTGCTACACTCGCTCCATGGTCACGACAGACGCCCGTTCACGCAGGCGCGCGCGCGCCTGGCCACTGGTCGCGGCAGCGTTGCTCGCCGCGTTCGCCCTTCGGCCGCTCGCGGCGCAGGAGCAGCGCGACACGATCAAGCCGACGCTGCACGGCAAGCACTGGGTCGCAGTTGCCGGCAAGCCGCTCGGCGCGACGGCGGGCGCGAAGATATTCGAGCGCGGCGGCAACGCGGTCGACGCGGCCTGCGGCATGTTGGCCGCGCTCGCGACGATGTGGGACACGCTCTCCTGGGGCGGCGAGACGCAGGCGCTGATCTACGATCCGCGCAGCGGCAAGGTCCGCGCGATCAACGCGCTCGGCATGGCGCCGACGGGCGCAACACCGGAGTTCTTCCGCTCGCGCGGCATGCGCGGCCCGCCCGAGCTCGGTCCGCTCGCGGCGCTGACGCCGGGCACACCGGGCGGCATCATGGTCATGCTGGCCGAGTTCGGCACGATGAGCCTCGAGCAGGTGCTGCAGCCGGCGATGGAGATGGCGGCCGGCTATCCGATGGAGCAGACCGAGGCCATCAACATCGAGAGCAACAAGGAGCTGCTGCTGCGCTGGGAGTCGTCGCGCCGCGTGCTGCTGCCGAATCTCGATCCACAGCATCCGCAGCACTGGGCCGCGCCGCGGCCCGGGCAGATCTTCGAGCAGCCGGAGTTGCTCGCGACGTTGACGAAGCTCGTCGAGACGGAGCGCAAGGCGCTCGCCGCCGGCAAGAATCGCAAGCAGGCGATCATGGCCGCTTACGACCGCTTCTACCGTGGCGACATCGGCGCCGAGATCGCTTCGGCCGTGCAGGAGGCCGGGGGGCTGATCACGAAGGATGATCTCGACAAGTGGCAGGTGTACGTCGAGGACCCCGTCGTCACGAGCTACAAGGGCATCGACGTCTACAAGCTGTCGAGCTGGGTGCAGGGGCCCGTGCTGCTTCAGACGCTGAACATTCTCGAGAACGTCGATCTGCGCTCGATGGGTTACAACAGCGCTCGCTACATCCACACGCTGTATCAGGCCATGAACCTCGCGTACGCGGATCGCGATTTCTATTACGGCGACCCGTACGTGCCGCCCGTCGAGCCGCTGAAGGGCCTGTTGTCGAAGGAGTACGCTCGCAAGCGCTTCATGGAGATCAACTGGGAGCGCAACGACACCGGCGTGAAGCCGGGCGACCCGTATCCGTTCCAGGGCCAGACCAATCCGTACACGAAGCTGCTCGAGCGCTGGCGGCCGAAGATCGCGCCCGAGCGGCGGCGCGCCGCGGTCGACGACGAGACGATCATGACGCACGACGAGGCGTTCATGGCCGGCACCACATCGCTGCAGGCGGCCGATGCGAACGGCTGGGTCGTGTCGATCACGCCGAGCGGAGGCTGGGTGCCGGCGTTCATCGCGGGCCACACCGGCGTGGGGCTCTCGCAGCGCATGCAGGCGTTCGGCATGGACGAGGCGCAGAATCCGTTCAACGTGCTCGCGCCGGGCAAACGCCCGCGTGCCACGTTGAGCCCGAGCATCGCGTTGCGCGACGGCAAACCGTTCCTGTCGTTCGCCGTGCAGGGCGGCGATGCGCAGGATCAGAATCTGCTGCAGTTCTTCCTGAACGTGGTCGAGTTCCG
>Ga0326726_10006881_pt1 | contig 10220 bp, 11 predicted proteins | sample MHFenrmetagenome_2_FD_207603 | JGI IMG/M metagenome (GOLD analysis project Ga0326726, IMG submission 207603) | Lab enriched peat soil microbial communities from Michigan Hollow, Ithaca, NY, United States - MHF15MN | ecosystem: Environmental > Terrestrial > Soil > Wetlands > Peat | place: USA... | reverse complement strand
GAGGAACTGGCACTTTTTGAGAGCTGAGTGCGAATAGTTTTATTCTCAGGTGAATATGGCAGAGTTTTCAAGAATTCTATGACTCGTACTGCAAACTCAAAAAGTCTTTCACACAAGTCATTTTTTCTTTCTTCCATTGTATTGATTAAGATAAAAGATAAAAGTCACAAGTCCAAGCTAATATAAAAGACAAAAGTAAAAAGACAAAAGTAAACCAGGTTTTATTTATTGGTTCTTTTCTTCACTTTTATCTTTGTCCTTTTATCTTTTGTCTTTTGTCTTAATCTACATTACATTTAGTGCATTCAGGACTTCATCAGGTCCAAAAACCAAAACTCCGGATAGGGAAACGGAGGGTTTATGTTTGACGAAAAGCACAGGTACAATTTTATGCCTGCCGATGAATGGAAGATTAGCTGCCTTCCTTTTCAGATCATCCGCTTCTTTATTCAGATCCTGGTTCTCAGACCACTTAGCTTCACCTACTGCCAATTCCTTTTTATCCGTCGATTCTGCCACAACATCAATTTCCATCGGAGTACAGTCAATACCCTTGCCCCACCATCGGGATGCCGGATTAAATTCTTTTCCCCTGATTAAAAATGGAACCGATTGCCTGCAAAGCTCCTCCCAGATGGCCGAAGTATATATGGGCATCTTTTTCTTAATCTCTTTTATAACCTGCGCTGTAAGTCCGAGATCAATACGGCTCTTTTCCGGGACAATAAATGTGAACCAGAAATTAAGAAAAGGATCATCTATCTTATAAAGACTTCTTTTGGTTGAGCGTAATGATTCACCAAAAGGAATTTCGCGCCTGATATATTTTAACTCCGTAAGAAAGGCCAGTGCACCTGAGAGGTGAGTTGATGGCTTTTCTAAACGTGCTGCCAACTCCGAAAGCCGGTGACAACCAGAACCAATTAAGCTCAACAGCGTAAATGCCTGTACCGAGGTCCGGATCTCATCCGAAAAGAGCCGTTCAGGTTCGTCAGCCAGAAGACCATACTGGTTTACGACATGATGCCTGAGAGTTTCGTCAAAGCTGCCAGAATCTTTCCGGATCTCCCAGTAACGTGGTACGCCACCCCAGACTCCGTATTCCGCTACAGCCCCGACAGATGAGAGACCGAGGAACTTTTTCAGGTGAACTGCAGTCATTGGCTGGATTTTCATGATCTCATCGGCTCTCCCATAAAGCGGTGCGTGCTTGTCGAGCACCAGTCCGTGCATCATCATCTGAGATGATCCGCAAAGAATGACATTGAAGTTGCTATGATCTCCCTCATCATGAATATTCTGTAAAACCGAAGGCAGCTCCGGTGAGTTTCTTACCAGGTATGGAAATTCATCAATACAAAGAGTGATCCGGGTTTTGAGAGCAGTATTCAGACTTCTGAAGAGTGAGTCCCATCCCGGATAAACCGGACTTGCAAATCCCGGAATAAGTTTTTCAATTCTCTGTGCCAGAGCCATTATCTGGAGGGGTGTTTCCCGCATGTCCGCCGAGAAATAGATGGTGGATTCATCCATTACCCTTTTCAGCAGAGCCGATTTACCACAACGCCTTCGTCCATAAATAACTACAAGATGAGCTCCGTCGCTGCTCAGGACGCGTTTCAGTCTTGTTATTTCTGTTTCCCTGTTTACAAACATTAAATATATTATGTTTTACAAAGATAATGTTTGTTAAATATAATAAATTAAGATAAAAGACAAAAGTATAAAGACAAAAGTAAATTCAAAAGCAGAAGATAAAAGTTAAAACAGGCTCGATTAATTGATTCAGTTTCTTCACTTTTATTCCCGCTTTAAGGGATTTCGTCATTTCATTCCTCAATTTTGTCTTTTTGTCTTTTGTCTTATTCTACCTGGTTTTTTGGGCTATAGAACCCAGAATGTTCTTTAGTTCTGCAGATTCTTTGATAAGATAGTCCATCTCCATGGAATTGACTTCCAGGACGGTTCTTTTAATAATTCGCAGCCAGTAATTTGATTCCCGCATTTCACGGAGGGAGATTCGCACTTTATTGGAAAAATCTGCTCTAGAGGAGCCTGATTGAGCCTCTTCGTAATTGGCGCCAGACGAACAGGAGCTTTTAGATAATTGTGACCTGATAGTCTTATTTTCAGGGGAATATGGCAGAGTTTTCAAGAATTCTATAACTCTGACTGCAAACTCAAAAAGTCTCTCGCAAAGGTCATTTTTTCTTTCTTCCATGTTAAATTATTTGGATTTCCCTTTTGTCTTTGTCCTTTTGTCTTTTGTCTTAAACTTTCTTACGCCTTTAAATTCCCCGTCAAGAACCTCCTGATATTTACATGTTCAATGCCTTTGACCGTGTTCCGGTATTGTTCATCCATTGTTATAACCAGCTTGGGGTAATTATCATTTATCTCAAGAAGATTGCCAAACTCACGGGCGACAGTTGCCTCACTGTCAAGGGTCAATGATACCTGAATGTAGATTGACTCATTATCTTTTGCACCAATAAAGTCAATCTCATGTTTGCCTTTCCATCCGGTTTTTACCTCGTAGCCCCTGTAAAGAAGTTCATTATGAACAACATTCTCAAGGATCTTCGACTTATCATCAGGCTTATAACCAATTATAGCATTCCGGATACCGATATCCTCAAAATAGTATTTTTCACCCGTTTCAAAGAAGCGCTTACCCATAATATCATAGCGAAGCACCTTGTGGACCAGAAATGATTCAGCCAGGTAACCAGAATAGGTCTGAACCTGGTTGTGGGGTATCATCACCTTCTGCGATTTAAGGAAATCGCTAATGCTCTTGGCTGAAAAAAGTGACCCGGTATTATCTGCCAGAAAACGTATCAGCTGTTCCAGAAACAAGGTACTGCGAAGTCTGTGATGCATTACCACATCACGGTAGACAATAGAATTAAAAATATTTTTCAGATATTCAAATACAATCTCATCTGTCAGCCTGAGATTGACAAGAAAAGGCATGCCTCCGTATATAAAGTATTTCGCGAGAGCCTCTTTCGTCTCATCAAGTTTGTGGAAAAGGAGAAACTCTGAATATGAGAGACTATTGATTCTGAATTCTATTGTCCGCCCGCCCAGAAGAGTTGCCAGCTCACCGGACAATAACCGGCCATTACTCCCTGTGATATATATATCATTCTTTTTATCCAGAAGCAACGATCTTACTGCTTTCTCAAACTCAGCAATATCCTGTATTTCATCAATAAAGATGTAATTTATCTTCCCCCTGACTTTCTCATTTTCAACATACCTGACCAGATCATTGTAGTCGCGTATCAGATCAAATCTGTTATCTTCCTTATTTACGTAAATGATATTGGATTCGGGTTGATCCTGAATAATTTTATCCATTATCTGATAAAGGATATAACTTTTCCCCACCCTTCGCTGGCCGGTGAAAACCTTTACTACGGGTTTTCTGATAAACGGTTCAACACGAGTCGTATATGCAGCGCGCGGAATCAGGTCAGAAGGAATTTTGAATTTGTTCATTTTTAAATTATACTTACAATTATTTGTAAATATATACAATATTTAAATTATAATTACATCTTTTCATTAGGACTGTTGAGTTACCTGGGTGCAAATGCAATATAGTTTTGTTATTGAGGATAAGGATTGCTTCGTCCCCGCTGGCTGGCGGGTACTCGCAATGACCGCAATTCTATTGTAGATTCGTTCGGGTGTACTTCCGCCGGGTCAGTCCCATGAATTTACGGACTAACAATTTGTATTTCAGCACTCTGCCCTGAGCAGTTATGCAGTTATGCTGTTATGCCGTCACAGTCCCAAAGCGGCAGCAGATCCACCGGCTTCAAATACGCCAGGTATTCCTTTGCTTCTTCCGGTTCGAGGACAATATAACTAACCTTTCGTCCAACCATATTCTCTGCCTGGACAATTTTACGAGCAAGATATTCACGATCAATATCTGCTCCTACAAGTATAAGCTCAATTACCTGGCTGTCCATGCCACGGGCAAAATCGCCTGTTAGGTAAACACATAACAGATTCCCCAAACGATGAATTACCTTTTCGATTACCCGGTCGATACCGGTCTCCTTCATTATAATGCTATGAATATCTTTATAAAGAGGATGCGTTGAATTTGCCTGGTAGATCTTCTTATTGCCGTCACGAAGGGAATGGAGCAGTCCTGCATCTTCAAACCGGTTAAGTTCAACCCGAATTGCATTTGATGATTCGCCGAATTCCGATTCCAGACCACGGAGGTGAGCCTTTGTGCTGCTGTTAAGGAAGAATTTCTTCAGCAGCTTGATACGGGTCTGTGATGTAACGAGACTGTCGAGCATAAGGTTGGGGTAATGAGTAACAAAATTACTCGATCATTGGGAAAACGCAAATATTTTATGGAAAATTTTGTAAAGGGGGGAAATTTCGGGGCTTTATGAAAACTGGCGTGCGGCGTGCGGCGTGCGGCAGGCGGCGTGCGGCAGGCGGCGTGCGGCAGGCGGCGTGCGGCAGGCGGCGTGCGGTGCACCGGGGACCAGCTACAATTTTTTAACAATGCACCAAGTAACCAGTTCCCAGGAACCAGCAACCGGAACCATTTTTATTGCCGCAAACCGCGAGCCGCGAGTCGCAAGCCCATATTACTAAATTTTACTATCTTTATCTCCAGTGCTAAATAAAAATTATTAACCTCTTAACATCGCTGCATCATGGAAAATTTCCAAAAACTTCGTGTATGGCAAGCTGCCAAGGAATTAGCTGTAAAAATTTACAAATTAACTCAGAACTCGCAGTTTAAAAAGGACTTTGGATTTACCCTGTGAAATATATATTATGAATGGATTCTACACATATGTGTTAAAGAGTAAACTTGATGGACGATTTTACACAGGATTTACTTCTGACTTAGAGAAAAGACTTAGAGAACATAACTTGGAGAAGGTAAATTCAACTAAGAGGAGAATCCCTTTTGAAATAATTTACTTTGAATTTTGTTTAAATATGGAGGATGCCGCTCATCGTGAAAAGTACTTGAAAACAACCTATGGTAAACGGTATATCAGAAACAGAATAAAGAATTATTTATTTGTTTAGATTATTATTTCACAGGGTTAAGGATCAAATTCAAAGAGCTGCTGTCAGCATTCCGAGCAATATAGCGGAAGGAGATGAACTTGGAACCGATAAATTATCTGTCAGGTATTTTTACATAGCAAAAGGATCATCGGCTGAATTAATGACTCAACTGATTATAGCTAATGAAATTGGATATGTTGATCCATCAACATCTGACTTGCTTGTAGATGAGTGTGATAAAATTCCGTCTATGTTAACCAAGTTGATCAGAGCAAGAAGTGAATAACGCTACGCGGCACGAGGTATGCGATTTGCAATAGGAGAGGTAAATGACCGCATGCCGCAAACCGCAAGCCGCAAGCCTAATTACTGTAATAAAGACCCACAATTCCCGTTATGGATTTATTGCATGTAATATCCTTTCCTGTTAGTCAATTTCATGAGAAAGAAACATATAATTATCCTGATACTGATAGTTCTGTCGGCCGTTATTTACTCCTCCTGTGCTGAAAAATACTATCATGGTATGACAACGAAAGGATATCATAAAGCGCCGAGAGGATTAAAACGGTAAAAACGGTATGCGGCATGCGGCGCGCGGCAAAGGATATAAATGGCCAAGAACCCCAGACAACAAGCAATCAGTAACAAGCAACCAGCAGCTTGTTATTAATCAGAATTAACCCAAAATCTATTACCTTAGTCATGAATTAATTTTCCACCTGACATCATGCCGGATAAAGAAATCAGTTTTGACCATCTGAAAGAGCTCCTGCTGCTTTTATGCCGGTATCCCTATGAAAAAACAAACAAAGAGGCATTATCAAAGCTACTGGGGGAGGTTCAGGACTGGAACAGGATGGTTGAACTTATAAATGCACACGGGATAATAGCACTTGCAGCATATAATATCAGGGAGGCAGGACTTGAGAAAACAGTCCCTGAAGATGCAATGGCTATTCTTGATAATGGCCGTATGCAAAGCATTGTACGCAACACCTGGCTGACAGAAAGATGGAAAGAGGTCAACGTCATACTTACAAATGCAGGAATAAAATATGTCCTTCTTAAGGGTATGGCTTTGGAACATACCCTATATGGATCCAAAGGTCTTCGGCAAATGAATGACAATGATATCCTGGTGGAAAGAGAGAATGCTATTAAAGCCTGGCACTTATTGCAAAAGGAGGGATTTGCACCTTCACTGCAAAAATCTTCGTTACACACAAAAATTCTGTGTGATATCGGCAAACATCTGCCCTGTCTTTTCAAGAACGGATATGCAATTGAGATACATCATAAACTGTACGACAAAAATCATATAAATGAAAAAAATCCTTTTAATCCGGTTGAGGAGGCCAATGAAATTACTATCGGAGGTTATAAGGCATGGATCCTTTCTGAAAAGCATCAATTAGCTCATCTTACTGACCATTTTAAAAAGCATGCCATTGGAGGTGAAATGCCGCTACGATTATATGCTGATATTGCCCTGTTAGACAAAACCATTAAAATTGAGATTCCTGATGATTTTATTCTGAATCCTCAGCAAATTAATAAGACCAAATATCTAAAGGCAGGTTATAAAACAGCCGTAAATTCAGTACCCTTAAAATACAGGTTGAGATTTGTAACTGGGGATATATTCCCTTCAATAGAGTGGATGAAGAAGCGGTATAATTGCAATTCCATAAAGGCAGGACTTCATTATCCGCTCAGAGTTGGGAAGGTATTGTGGTTAATTTAGTGTCTTTTTACCAAAGGAAAGTTGTTTAGTTAAATGAGCAGGATCAGGATGCGGAGTGAAAGATTCTGTAAACTCAAATGAGTAAAAAGACAAAAGTATCTATAATAATAACCAGAAGGTTGAGTTATAAATATGTAAAAAGTATTTGCTAATTATATTTATTAAGTTATTTTTGTAACTGGTTTTTTAAAATTACTTTGGAATTGAAAGATCTAGACTATCTAATATCTAAAAAACAATATTCCAAACCGGTGGTTTTCAGGGTAATTCTTGATAAGTCAATTACCTTGATGATGCAGAGTGTGCCACCAAACCCTGATCCCCGCGGAGGGAGCAAGAAAGGTACTTCGGAACCGTTCCAGAGTCCATTCGGGGATAAGCCGTTCAGTTGATAATGAATTATCTTTACAGGATAGCAGAGGATTCGGAGAGGATCCTCTTTTTTGTTTAATGGTTTAAGTGTTTAAGAGTTTAAGGTTGAATTTCTTAATCCGTTCAACATTCTGGAAATCCGAAGAACTCTTTCCCTGGTTTCCTTAAGAAAATAATCATCGATAAAATTTAAATCTGCCGATATTATAATTTGATTCATAACTTCCATAAGGCTGGAATAGGCAATCTGATAAAACATTTTCTGCTCTTTTAATGAGCGCCTGGATGATCCTTCTGCAATATTTGAACAAACAGAAACAGTTGCCCGTTGAATTTGGCTGGTCAATCCAAATTTTTCGGAATCAGGAAATAATCTTGTTTTTAAATACATATTTTTTGTCATGGTTCTGGCTTCATTCCATACTTCAAGCTTTTCAAATGCAAATTGATACATTTTCCTTATTTTTTAGTTTAACAAAAAGAAATACAGCGTCCTGAATATAGGAATATTTCCCCAATATCCAATCCTCTTTAAACAATTAAACTATTCAACCTTTAAACTATTAAACCCTTCAACCTTTCAACCTTTTCCAAGAAAATCTATCTTTGCCAGTGACAACATATAAACAAAAATGAAACTTCCTTACGGAGCAATATGTCTTTTTCTTCTTTCATTCTTTGTCCCAGACATTTCAGTATTTTCCCAGGAAGTCCCGCATCCGGTAAATAATACAGGCATTTATGAGTTCCTGGATGAACTTGCAGGAATGCAGATAATTGAGATCAATTCAGCCATCAAACCTTATTCAAGATTATTTATTGCAAACCGGCTGAAGGAGGCGGATGAGAAAAGAGAACAGCTTAATTCCAGACAACAAAAGGAACTTGATTTTTACCTGATGGATTTTGGGAAAGAAATAATGCTCGACAAGCATGACCACATGACCGCAGAACCGCATGACCGCATGACATTTTTATGGCATAAAGGCAAAACCGCAAAACTGCAAAACTGCAAAACAACGCCATTGAGGAGGGATCTTTTTTATTATAAGGATTCGCTCTTTTCGCTTACCGTGAACCCTATTCTTGGAGGAGAGATATTTACAAATTCTTCAGGGAAGGCCTATTATGGAAGAAATTTCGGGGAAGCCAGAGCATATGTTCAGAACTGGGGATTTTATGCTTCATTACGTGATAACCATGAGAAACCTTTGCTGGGACTCCCGCAATACCTGACAAAAAGAGAGGGAGGACATATTAAAGGATACACCGACTGGAGCGAAATGCAGGGAGGTGTAACCTGGTCGTGGAAATGGGGAAATGCAGGATTTGTCAAGGACCGTCAGCAATGGGGGAATAACTATAATGGTGCGAATATTTTCGGAGGGAATAATCCGACATTTGTCCAGCTGAGGCTTAACCTGAGACCTGCAAAATGGTTCGAATTCAACTATTTCCACGGTTGGCTTAATTCGATGGTCGTCGACAGCTCACGTTCATACTGGGTGACCAACAGCTACGGAACAGATTACCGTGAGGTGTATCATAAGAAATTTATCGCTGCAAACATGTTCACATTCACTCCGGTAAAAAACCTGAATATTTCTGCCGGTAACAGCATTGTTTATGATGACAGGCATTTTAATCCTGTTTATCTTATCCCCCTGTTTTTCTATAAATCTGTAGATCACTCTTATACTTCAGGAATTGATAACATGAATTCACAGACATTTATTGATATCAGTTCCAGGAATATAAAGAACCTTCATCTTTATGTTACGCTGTTTGTCGATGAGCTTTCCGTTGCCAGATTTACAAAAAATGATGAATGGAATTTTCTAAGCTGGAAGACAGGATGCAGATTAAGCAATCTTCCGGTTCAAAATCTTTCATTTACCACCGAGTTTACTTACACATATCCTCTTACATATCAGCATTATGTCCCTACCCTGACTTTTGAAACCCAGCATTATAATCTTGGATATTACTTAAGGGACAATTCAAGGGAATGGTATGTTGCGGTTGATTATAAACCTATAAGAACTTTGAATATCGGATTATATTTAATTGACGCCATCCGTGGACCAGATTACACGGAATTAGGGGTTGACCGGCTTGGGAATCCTCCGCTGGCTTCAGTCGAATGGCAAAGTACAGTGTTTGGACTGAAGGCATCATACCAGGTCATAAATGATCTTTATATGTGGATGAATTTCACTAACAGTAATATACGGGGAGATGAGAGGTGGAGTCCGGAGTATTTTTTCGGCAAAAAGAATACTCTCAATCTCGGAATAACTTTCGGATTTTGAATGGACCGGCTTGCGGTATGCGGCAATCGGCGTCCGGTCAAAGAAATAAAAGCTACTTACCTGTAGCTGCTGGCCGCAAGCCCATATTCTTAAAATTTACTATCTTTATTTTCAGTGCTAAATATAAATTATTAACCTCTTAACATCGCTGCATTATGGGAAATTTTAAACAACTTCGTGTTTGGCAAATTGCCAAAGAATTAGCCGTTAAGGTCTATAAACTAACTCAAAATCAACAATTTAAAAAAGACTTTGGTTTTAAAGACCAAATTCAAAGGGCTGCAATAAGTATCCCAAGTAATATAGCAGAAGGAGATGAACTAGGAACAGACAAATTATCTGTCAGGTATTTTTACATAGCAAAGGGATCGTCTGCTGAATTAATGACTCAATTAATAATTGCTCATGAAATTGGATATATTGATTCGGAATTATCCAATCAAATAATAGATGAGTGTGATAAGATCTCTTCAATGCTCGCTAAACTGATAAAGGCAAGAAGTGTGTAACGGTATCCGGCATGAGGTATGTTGTGCGAAGTAAAGAAATAAATGGCCGCAAGCCGCGGACCGCTTGCCGCAAGCCGAATTGCTTTTGTTAATAATATTTATCATTCCCCACGCTTTATTCGCCATAAATTTCCTTATTTCACGTTAATATTCAGAAATCAGTATTGCTGAAAGCTAATGGAGATCCGGAGATTCAGAGCAGTAACCTTATTAGCT
>Ga0326726_10006880_pt1 | contig 10221 bp, 6 predicted proteins | sample MHFenrmetagenome_2_FD_207603 | JGI IMG/M metagenome (GOLD analysis project Ga0326726, IMG submission 207603) | Lab enriched peat soil microbial communities from Michigan Hollow, Ithaca, NY, United States - MHF15MN | ecosystem: Environmental > Terrestrial > Soil > Wetlands > Peat | place: USA... | reverse complement strand
TGATCACGGTGTTAACCAGACGCTGGTTAAGGACAATGAGGCTTCCCTTGGAGAAGACGACCTCCAGACGGGCCCCGGCCATGCGGGCAATTTTTCCGGCCCATACCCCGGCGGCATTCACGATAAAACGACAGCCGATCTGAAATTTCTCTCCCGTCCGGCTGTCTTCGGCTGTCAATCCCCGGACGGCGCCTTTTTCGGTTTGAATAGCCACGACTTCCCGATAAGGAAGGGCCTTCGCCCCGAGTTGTAAGGATTCCTCCACGTTGGCGCGAATCAGCCTGAAGGGATCGATGGCCCCGTCCGGAACCCGGATGGCCCTGACAATGAGTGGGGAGAGAGCGGGTTCTTTCTGCAGAGCATCTGCCGCGGGCAATTCTTCTGCGGGGATTCCGATTTTTTCGCAGGCCTTGAGGAATCGGTCCGGATAATCCGGCGGGTCCTGGGGGGTGGAAAGAAAAAACCCCCCTGTGTCCTCGATACAGGGGGTGGCGATTTTTTTGAGGATGTAATTTTCGCGGATACATTCCCGGCCGGATTCAGGGTCTTTGACCGCGTACCGGCCACCGCTGTGGAGAAGGCCGTGATTTCGGCCCGAGGTTCCGCTGGTGAATTCCTTTTTCTCCAGGAGAATCGTATCGATGCCCCGCAGGGCAAGGTCGCGAAAAACACCTGCCCCCGTTGCTCCGCCGCCAATGACGACCACTTCAGTTTTCATAAGAAAAACATCTTTCAAGAATCAGCGATCAGCTAAGACCGAGGCAAGAATTTTTTGGCTGAAAGCTAACCGCTGATGGCTGGCAGCTTATTTTATGATTTCCGCCACACTTTCCCAGACATAATCCGGTTGAAGATCGGACTTCTTCAGGCTCTCCCGAGCGGTCACGCCCGTGAGAACCAGAGCAGCGGCCATACCTGCCCTTTTTCCCATCACCATGTCGGTTTCCAGCCGATCGCCCACCAGGATGCAATCCTGAGGACGAAGGCCCATGTAATCCACGGCTACTCGGATCATGACGTCCGATGGTTTTCCCACGATCGTCTCGACCTTCTTTCCCGTAGTTCCCTCAACGGCCCCGATCATGGCCGCGCAGTCCGGAATTTCACCGCCTTCTACCGGGCAGGTCCGATCCGGATTGGTGGCCACAAAACGGGCCCCTTTTTTAATGGCCTGGAGAGCAATATTCAGCTTGCGATAATCAAAGGTTCGATCGAAGGAAGCGATCACATATTGGATTTCTCCCGCCTTTTCGCTAACCCGGAAGCCGGCTCGAACCATTTCTTCAATGAGCGGGGTCTCGCCAATCACGTAAATGGTCGCTCCCGGCGCTTCCCTGGAAAGCCAGAGGGCCATGACCAAGGAGGAGTTTATGACTTCTTCGGGTCGAGTATCAATACCCAGACGGGTCAACTTGGCCGCATAATCTCCTCGCGTCTGGAGGGGCTTGTTGGAAAGGTAAACGATCTTCTTGGAAAGGGACTTTAATCTTTTGATCGTTTCCCCGGCCCCGGGGATCAGCTTTTCCCCCAAGTAGATCGTTCCATCCAGATCAAAGAGGTAACCTAAAAAATGCAGGGCATCCATGAAGACTCTGTTTCTCCATAATTTCACCGACCTATATCTAAATTTATTTGCCGGGATGAGGTCTTGTCAATGATAAAATACCGCGGGATTATTAGAAAAATCTGAATCCTCTCCCCCGGCGCATTTCTATTGACAATCCCTTTCCCCTAAGCTATTTTTACAGCGATTGGACTCCCCGGGAGGCGTCCGGGAGGGCTCCATCATTTTAGCTCTTTTAAGGAGGGCAATGGAAATGAAACGAGAACTTCTATTGGGGATCTTCCTCGCTGCTTTTTTGCTTCTGCCGTTTTCCTTTGCCGGGGCCCAGACGATCGAGAATGAGCTTTACCTGATTACTCCTGTCTCCAAAGATGTCCATGATCCTGCCCTAAAAGCCTTTGCCGATTATGCCAAGAAAAAATGGAACATCGATGTGAAGACCAGCGCCATTCCCAAGGGGACTCCAGTGGCCTACGGGCAGATCCTGGAATGGAAGGGCAAGCCCCAGGCGGATATTTTTTGGGGAGGGGAAGGGACTCTCTTCGATGCCCTAGCCGGAGAAGGGCTCCTGGAGCCGGTAAAGATTCCCAAGAAGATGTGGGATGAGATCCCCGCGACCATCGGAAAACCTGTGGGGTTGCCCCTGAAAGACGACAAGGGGTTCTGGGTGGGAACCACCCTGGAGCCTTACGGCCTGATCTACCAGCCCAAACTGCTGAAGCGGCTGGGGGTGGAAATCAAAGACTGGGACGACCTCCTCAATCCCAAACTCAAAGGGCAGATCGCCCAGTGCACTCCCGACCGGTCGAGCTCCAGCCATGCCAGTTACGAAGTCATGCTTCAGACTTACGGCTGGGAGAAGGGCTGGGAGTGGTTGAAGAAACTGGCCGCCAACACCGGCATATTTACCGCCCGCTCGCGCGACGTTCCCAATGTGGTGGCCAAGGGGGAATTCGCTGTCGGGTATGCGGTTCCCAGTTACATGGCCTTCGCCGAAGTATTGGCCGGATATGACGTCATGTATGTGTACCCCAAAAATGCCTATGTGACCCCCGAGCCCATGGCGGTCCTCAAAGGGGCACCCCATCCCAAGGCGGGCCATGCTTTCATCGAATTCCTGCTTACCGAAGAGGGGCAAAAACTCTTCGCCGAACTCGGCCTCTATCCCATCACCCCGAAGTTCAAAGTCCAGGGGCCGCCGGGCTCCAAGCAGGAGATGACCGTGAAATTTACCGGCGGGATGAGGTCCTTCTTCGACACCCCGGTGGGCAACGTGTATGACGAAAAGATTGCCGGCCCCAAAAAGAGAATCGAAGAGGTGAACTCCTACTTCCGCAAGGAGATTGCCGAGAAGCATAAAGACATCGTAAAAGGCAAGTGAAACAGAGATTTGGATATTTTGGGACCGGGAAACTCCTTGAGGGATACCCTTAAGGAGTTTTTCCGTTGTTTTGCGGGTCCGCAGGCTGGCTTCTTATGAACATACTGCTTAAAGACGTGGTAAAAAAATTCGGGACCCTGGAGGCGGTAAGCCATATCTCCCTGGAGATCAGGGATGGGGAACTCTTTACCCTGCTGGGACCTTCCGGGTGCGGAAAGACCACCCTTCTGCGGCTGATTGGAGGATTTCACAAACCAGATGGGGGAGAGATTTATTTCGGAGACAGACCCGTGGCCCCCATTCCTCCTTACGAGCGGAATATCGGCATGGTCTTCCAAAACTATGCCCTCTGGCCGCACATGACCATCTTTGACAATGTCGCCTACGGCCTCAAACTGAGGAAGTTTTCCAGGGAGGAAATCTCTTCAAAAGTCTCCCGCGCTCTCCATCTGGTGAACCTGTCCGGACTGGAAAAACGTTACCCCGGCCAGCTTTCCGGAGGACAACAGCAGCGCGTAGCCTTGGCCAGAGCCCTGGTTCTAAACCCGGACGTTCTCCTCCTGGATGAACCCCTGAGCAACCTGGACGCCAAGATCCGCATCCAGGTGCGGGCCGAGATTCGCAAACTGCAGAAGGAATTGGGGATCACCACGATCTATGTCACCCACGACCAGGAAGAAGCGCTGACCCTGTCGGACCGGATCGCAGTGATTGATCATGGAAAAATGCAGCAGCTGGGCTCGCCCCGCGCGCTTTACGCCAAGCCGGAAAACCCCTTCGTGGCCGATTTTATCGGGATCAATAACTTGATACCGGGGGAGGTTCGGGAGGTCCTGGATGGGGAGAAGATGAAGGTTCAAACCGAGGTGGGGTTGATCCTCTGCACCATCGAGCGTCCTTTTAAACCGGGGGACCGTTGCATGGTGACCATCCGGCCGGAGACGGCTTCCATCATTCAGGAAGAAGTGCGGGAAAAAGATACGAATGTTTTGCCGGGCACGGTGAATTTTGCCTCCTACATAGGGAATACAATCCGCTATGACCTGGAAATGCAGAACGGGAAAATCTTCAAGGTGGATATTCAGAATCCCTGGTATCACCAGATTTTGACCCAGGGGGAAAAAGTATATATTTCCATTCCCCAGCAGATCACTCTGGGAATTCCCATTTCCTGAAGAGAGAGTTTTTCCTTGAGTCCCCAACCCGAAACATCGATCGCGATCCCCCAAGCTCGGCCCTTCGCCGAGATGAAACTCGGGGGTCTGCTCGGCTATTCGGCCATCTGGGCCTTTTTCGGCGTTTTCCTCATCTATCCCCTGATTCGGTTGTTCTATGACGCCTTCACCACGACGGAAGGCGTCCTCACCCTGAATAATTTTGTCGACTTTTTTACCGACTCCTATTATCTCAAATCGCTGGTCAACTCTCTTTGGCTCGGGGGAGCCACGGTCGTAACCACCTCGATCCTGGGCATTACCATCGCCTATCTCCTTCTTCGGTACGAATTTCCGGGCCGCAGGCTTTTCTCCTATCTCACCATCATTCCCATGATTATGCCTCCCATGGTAGGGGTGATGGGGTTTGTTTTCATCATGGGACGGGCCGGGACCGTAAACATAATCCTCATGGATTATCTGGGGTTCGAGAAACCCATTAATTTCATGTACGGCGTCCATGGGGTACTCCTGGTGGAAACTCTTCACCTCTTTCCACTCATGACGCTCTCGATCGTCGATGCCCTGGGGAAGATCGACCTCTCCCTGGACGAGGCGGCGGAGAGTGTGGGCTCCAGGGGGCTGCGGAAATTCTGGGACATCACCTTTCCTTTGACGACCCCGGGATATGTGTCCGGCGCCCTTCTGGTCTTCATCTGGACCTTTGCCGACTTTGCCACTCCCCTGGTGGTGGGAGTGGATGACCTCCTCGCTTCCCAGGCCTACCTGAACATCGTCCAGTTTGTGGACCGGCGGCTTTTCAAGATGGGGATCGTGATCTCGGCCATCATGGTCCTTCTGGCGATTCTCTTCCTCATCATCGCCAAGAAATACGTGGCCATCAAAGACTACAGCTCTCTCTCCTACTCCAAGGTCGAAAGGAGAAAAATTTCGGCGTGGGGAGAGGTCCTGGTCATCGCCTTTCTGGTGGCAGTGCTGGTCTTCTCTTTTATTCCCTACCTGGGGATCGCTCTGGATTCCTTTGGCAAGGGATGGGCCCTGACCCCGATCCCGGTGAAGTACACCCTCCAGTACTTCGAGCGAGTGGCGATCGAAACCCCCAAGTTCATTGTCAATAGCCTGCTTTTTTCCGGCATCTCCGTATTGATTTGCATCATCGTGGGAGTCCCCGTGGCCTGGGTGATGGCCCGGACCAAGCTTCCCGGAAAGGATATGCTGGACTCTCTTACCACCCTGATTCTGGCGCTACCCGGCACGGGCATCGGGATCGCCTACATGCGGGCTTTCCGCGATGCCCTGCCTTTCATGGACACCGCCCTGATCGGAATGTGGGTCGTGATCCCCATCGTCCTGGGAGTGCGGCGCCTTCCCTACACGGTGCGGGGAACCTTTGCTTCCCTCCTCCTGGTCCATAAATCCATCGAGGAGGCCGCCGAGTCCGTGGGGGCGACAAAATCCAAAACCTTCAGGGATGTGGTAGCCCCGCTGATCTGGAAAGGAATCATGGTGGGGGCCCTCTACTCCTTTATCCTGGCCTTGCAGGAAGCGTCGGCCACTCTTCTCCTGGTTGTTCCCGGAAGGGAGATGATGACCGTGGGAATCTTCAACTTTTACATCGGAGGTTCGGTCAACGAAGCGGCAGCCCTGGGATTTATCCTGATCCTTCTGGGAGCGTTCTGTCTGTGGCTGATCAATCGCCTCGCCGGCTCGCGCATGGGAGGAGTCTTTGGCTGATTGCGGATTTCGGATTGCGAATTGCGGATTGAATAGAGAAGAAAGGAAAAAGAATTTTTGGACACAGATGAAAACAGATAAACATAGATGAGGGACATTTTTTTATCGGTGAGCCCCTGATTTTAGGCACTTTCGGCATTTCGAATTTTAGGCATTCTCTATGAAACGACTTTGGGGAAAGAGGTTTGAGAAAGAACCTTCAGCGCTGGCTGAAGCCTTCACTTTGGGCAGGGACGTGCGAGGAGTTCCTCCGGCCGATGAGCGCCTGATCCCGTACGACCTCTGGGGCAGCCGAGCCCATGTGGTCATGCTGGCCAGGCAGAGGATTATCCCCCGGCGGGACGCGAGGCTGCTGACAGCCGGATTGCGAGAGATCGAAAAAAAGTGGGAGAGGGGAAGCTTTAAGCTGGTTCCTTCGCTGGAAGATGTGCACACCAATGTGGAAGCATGGCTGGTTAGGAAGTCTGGAATCGAGGTAGGGGGGAAACTGCACACCGCCCGGAGCCGGAACGATCAGGTCGCCCTGGACATGCGCCTGTACCTGAGGGACTGCAACCTAGGCTTTGTTTCCGGCCTTTCATCCCTGATCCAAACACTCGTTGGCCAGGCGCAAAAACATCGGGAGGTCTTCACCCCCGGATACACCCACCACCAACCGGCCCAGGTGACCACGCTGGGGCATATCTGGCTTTCTTTCGCTGGAGCCTTCTCCAGGGATGTCCAGCGTTTTCAGGACTGGTACAACCGGTTTAATGAGAACCCCCTAGGATCCATGACCGGTTACGGTACCAGCTTTCCCATCGATCGCGGTCTGACTTCGAGGCTTCTCGGTTTTGACGGTCCGTGCGAAAGTTCTCTGGATCCCATCCAGAATCGCTGGGAAGCGGAAGCTGAACTCGGTTTTGCAGTCTCTGCCATGATGAACCACCTGAGCTCTCTCGCCCAGACTCTGATTCTCTTCAGCACCGCCGAGTTCGGTTTCGTCAAGCTGGATGATGCCTACAGTACGGGAAGCTCCATGATGCCCCAAAAGCGTAATCCCGATACGTTGGAGGTGACAAAGGCCAAGGCTTCCGTAGCTCAGGGTTTCCTGGCGTCTCTGCTTTCCATTGGCAAAGCGCTCTTCTTGGGATACAACCGGGACACTCAGTGGACGAAGTACTTAATCATGGACCTTGTGGATGAATGCCTTTCCGCCGCCCCGCTCATGGGGGAAATGGTCTCTTCGCTCAAGATAAGCCGGAAAGAAATGGAGGCCCGAAGCCAAGCAGGCTTCATTTCCGCTCCTGAGCTGGTGGAGCAAATGGTACAAGAGTGGAAAATACCCTTCCGGCAGGCCAAAGGAGCGGTCGAAAAGGCGATCCGCTATGCCGAGCAGGAAGGATTCAAAGTGCTTCCTCTTCCTTTGCTGCAGAAGGCGTCGAAGGAGGAAGGATTAAAGATCAAAATGACTGAGTCTTTTGCCCAAAGAGCTCAAAAAGGATATGACTTCATTTCTAAACGAGGCGCTGTCGGAGGTCCTTCTCCTCGGTCCTTGAATCGCAATATTTCCACCTTGAAACAAACCCTTCAGGAATTCCACCGCTGGCTCAAGCAAAAAGCCACCGAGCAATCCCGTGCTAAAATGAGGCTAGCCCGGATGGAACAAGCCCTTAAGCTATAGACCCTAATTCTAGGGAAAGTGAGGGGGCTGGCGTTCTCCTGAATCTCCTACCGGGGCATCAGGCTGTGGGTTCCGTCGGGTCGATAGATGGGTGATTCTTGCCCCCCTTTTATTACCAGAGCCCCAGAACCTTCCACCAGGGGAAGCCGACCCCAAACCAGATCACGAGGTTGATGATGGAGACCAGGAGTCCCAATTTCCACCAAGTGCCGAGGTCCACGTACCCGGCATTATAGTAGATGGGAGAAGGGCCAGTTCCGTAATGGGTAATTCCGGCGCCCAGGGCCGAGGCCATCCCGAAGAGGAACACCGTCAATTGGGGAGGAGCCTGAGCGGCCATGGCAATGGCCAGGAAGGGGGGAAACATGGCGGTTACCTTGGCGGTGACGCTGGCAAAACCGTAATGGCTGTAAAAATAAACCAGCACCAGAACGAGGAGAGCGGGAAGCCAGGCCAAACCGGTCACGCTTCCGGCGACTGAGGTGGCGACCCATTTCATGAATCCGAGTTGACTCAAGCCCGTGGCCATCATGACTAGGCCGCCAAACCAGATCAAGGCATCCCAGGCGCCCTTTTCGCCCAGAACATCTTCCCAGCTTATGACTCCGGTCAGGAGCATGACCCCCACCCCGATGAGGGCCACCACCGTAGCGTCGAGCTTATTCCATTCTGAAGTTACCCAAAGGGCCAGGATCATGAAGAAGACCACCAGCAGAATCTTTTCGCTTCGTTTCATGGGTCCCATTTTTTGCAGCTCGGCATGGGCCATCTGAGAAGCCTGGGGCGTTTCCTTGATCTCCGGCGGATAGATTTTGTAGAGAATATAAGGCGTAAGGATCAGGCACAAGAGCCCGGGGAGGACCCCGGCAAGGGCCCACGTTCCCCAGGAGATGGTGATATTGGCCGTCTTCTTGGCCAGCTCGACGAGGAGCGGGCTTGCCGCCTGGGCGGTCATGAACATGGCCGAGGTGACGATAACTGCCTGGTACTCCATGATCATTAGATAAGAGCCGATCTTCCGGGCAGTAGCTCCCGGCTCGGACCCGAAGGTGCTGGTCAGACCTCTAACAATGGGATAAATGATTCCCCCGGCCCGGGCGGTGTTGGAAGGAGTCGCGGGGGAGAGAACGAGATCGCTGGCCGCGATGGCATAGGCCAGTCCCAGAGTCTTCCGTCCGAAGGTCCGGATGAAGAGATAAGAAATTCTCCTTCCGAGACCGGTCTTGATAAAGCCGCGGGTCAGAAGAAAAGCGGCTACAATAAGCCAGACGGTGTTATTGGCAAATCCTGAAAGGATCTGTCCCACTTTGAGGGTTTCCGTCACGCCGGTCAACATGACGCCGATGATCACCACCGCCCCCATGGGCAGAGGAGTTAAGATCAGCCCCACGATGGTGGCGACAAAAATGGCCAGAAGATGCATGGCCTCCTTCTTGACGCCCGCCGGCGCGGGCAAATACCAGATGATGATCCCGATGGCGATGGCTATGAGCCCGCGGATGATCTGTGATGTTACGCTTCGTTCCTTTCCGTTCATTTGATTCTCCCTTGGATCAATTGATGCAAATGATCGGTTTACTCAAACTTCATCAAAACTGATGTGTCCCCATTCTAGGACGCTTTTCCATATTCCGCTTTGACCTTCTCCCGGTCGACCGCCCCCTCCTGTGTTTTGGGAAGGGCGAGGACGAAGTCCACATATTTCGGCTTTTTATAACGGGCAATCTTAGAGGCTACGAAATCGATCAGCCCCTGCTGGGTGAGAATACTTCCGGTCTTTAACACACAGACCGCTTTGACCGCTTCTCCCCATTCCTTGTCTCGTACGCCGATGACCGCGACATCGGCTACCTCCGGGTGTTCTAATATTGCTTTTTCCACCTCGGCGGGGTAGACATTCTCCCCGCCGGGCTTAATCAATTCTTTTTCTGCCTTTCGTTTTACATACCAGAGGTATCCGTTTTCGTCCAGGCGTCCGATATCCCCCGTGTGGTGCCAGCCCTGGCGGAACGTGTAACGAGTGTCTTCTTCCAGCCTCCAGTACCCTAAAAAAACCAGGGGGCCGCGCACGCAGATCTCTCCCGGAGTTCCCACTGGGACTTCGCGGTCGTGATCATCCACCAATTTAATCTTGGCCAGAGGTCCCTCTTTTCCTGCTGAACCCGGCCGCTCGGTGTAGGCGCACACCGTGACCATTCCCGTGGTTTCCGATTGGCCAAAGCCAATCCAGAATTCGACATTTGCTTTCTTCTTCAGTTTTTCGATATTCGATGGATGATCGATTCCCCCCACATGCTTCAGGGAAGAGATATCGTAATTCTTCCCCTGCAACTTCTCCAGGAGCATCCCCAGCATGGGAGGAAATTCGCCAAGGGTCGTGATTTTTTCTTTTTCGATCAGTTGCAGAGCAAGTTCGGGATCGAATTTGGTCATGAGGACATTCTTTCCCCCGGCGTGCATGACCGCGAAGGAAAGGGCCAGATCGGCAATGTGAAAGAGGGGCAGCATATGAAGGTAACTATCCCCTTCCCGCAAGCCCATGGTGGCCATGTGCTGTAGATTCCCGGCGACGATGTTCCCCTGGGATAGAGCTGCCCCCCGCGGCTTTCCGGCAACTGCTGCGGTGTGAATGATTAAATAGGGATCGCTCGCTTGAATGTCTACTTCCTTTGCCTTTCCTTCTCCTTTCATCAGGGTGCTAAAG